>Ga0181612_126750_pt1 | contig 16793 bp, 13 predicted proteins | sample HoacroProtozoa21_FD_119630 | JGI IMG/M metagenome (GOLD analysis project Ga0181612, IMG submission 119630) | Hoatzin crop microbial communities from Cojedes, Venezuel. Combined Assembly of Gp0051906, Gp0051904, Gp0051908
CTTCGGCAGGAGGGTTGGACTAGATGACCCACAAAGGTCCCTTCCAACCCCTACCATTCTGTGATTCTGTGATTCTGTACCTGCCTCTTCTGTTAAATCCGCGTAGACCTTTTGCATTCAGAGCATCCTTTGTCAACATCTTTGACGTGTCTAATGCATTCAGGTGAAGAATCATGAACTTGTCTGTGGTTTGTATGTGACGACTCCTGCTGTCATTTGATGCTGTAGTTTTCATATTGGATAAGACACTGTATTATCAATCCCTGCCGAGCCCTGATCAAGTCATCAGTGATTTTATGTATCCCTTGCATATTCTTCAAGCACCCGCACCTGTCTTTGTGTAAAGGAAGCAGGCACTTAAATTTCTGCATCTATATTTGCATCTGGGCAGATGAGATACCGCTGTTGTCGAGCATGTCAGCCTTTGGTTTTGTTGCAAGGTAGTCTTCAATATTAAAGGCCAACTAAGCATAGGTTCTCTGAAATGTCTTCATGGAACAAAGTGAGTACCCCTGTGCCCATTCCCCTCTTATTACTGCTCAGGAAAAACAACTTGGAGCTATGCTAGATAGTCCTAGATAAACATCAGCAAGTAGTGAGATGGGAAGAGCACTGGGTAGCAGTGGGCCAGAGGAGGGAAACAGCTGGAAGACTCATTGTAGGATTAGTTGGTTTTATTTGACTTTTTAAAAGGAACCTTGTATTTAACTGAATCAACTACATATTCTAGCTCTGGGCAAGAGTGAGAATTTGAGCACTGAACGCTGCCTATTTGAGTTAAATATGCTGGAAGGTAGAAAATATTTCAAACATCTCCAAAGAGTTAAACTTGGAAAGCTTAGAGTTAAAGTAAAAATTCTAAAGGTGTGAACTTTGCCTTTTTCATATCAGTAAAACATTACTGCCTAAACCCTTCACAGTGGTGACTGACTAGCTGTGATACTTCTGCAGAGATTTTTAAAAACAAGACTCTGGGATCAGTTTCTAAAAGTGAATTTTTAAGTGTCTGAGGGAGCAAGGAGCAGAAATGTCACTGATGTCAGATAAACTCAGTCCTGAAGCAAAAATTGCAGGAATCTTTTATCAAGATGTGATGATGGATTCTTTATTGCCGTCAAACTGGATGTTTTTCTAAAAGATGCAATCTAGCTGTAACATGATTCCCTTCAGGGAATGCTCCTTCAGAGCAATCCTATGGCCTACCTTATGCTGGAGGTCACATTACAGTTTGTTATTCTGGTCTCATCGTGAAGAAATTATGGATGTCACATTCATGAAAAACGTCCATGTTGCGTTATTTAAATGATGCTTGGGTTTCGGTGCTGAGCACAGGCAAATCCAAGTAACAGTTGCTGGGCACTCCACATTCGACAACAAAATAGCTACTTCAAGTATTCATTAATGTCTGCCTGATTTTTTAATACTTTGAGGAGAAATATTGATCTTAATTTCTAAAGACATTGATTCTACAAATACAGCTTGAAAATTCTTTGAAGATTAAAAAGAGTCAGAGTCTTTCCCCAAAACTTACTGAAGACTTCACCTTCACAGCTACTTAATACTGAGGGGAGGGAAACGTGTGGGGTGTGACCCCGTCTTTCTCCCTCGGGCAGGGCTCCTGTGCAGGCTGTGTGCTCTCACAGCCCAGCGGGACGTACGGGTGCAGGAGTGCACCAGGACCTGGCAGCACATTTCTCCGCTGCTCTGAGGGCATTGTCCAAAAATGGAAGTGTTATTGAGTCATCATAACTGCATGCCTCACTTACGCGTTTATGTGATTGCCGTAATCTGTGCCTAACATAGCTATTTTTCAAGTTTCTGGCAAATCTATGCTGATACCCCCACAACACTCACATTTCTGGCAGCTTGGGAGGCTTTCCCTCAAAGCTACAAGATTCAGCACCTTAATAAAAATGGAATTATGAAATGAGACTTGAGATTGGATGTGTGAAGTATGCACTTTTAGGCCTGGGGTTTAAATTTCTTGTTATTTCATCTCACTTTGGGTTCTTTGCCCATATTTTGGTCTCCATGTACTGTCGAAATGCTCCCACCAGATTTTTTTCTGCGTGCTTAGGTCCCGAAGAGGATGATGTTATGGAGAACCACATAGCTTGTAAAGTAGATGTCTCTTGTGTTTGCGTGGCGTATAACACACAGGCTGGGAGATTTTGAGGTTACAAAACACTGTCCCTTCATAGACAAAAGTGAATACTTGGAGAGAGAGATAAAGAGGAACTGCTCCAAAAGCTGTCTTAGGACCTTTGCCATAATATTTTGGGTTTCAACTTTGATTCAGATCCATATTTGTAGCCATATCTAATTCCACATGAAAATTGCTGTGTGGGTCCAGACTTCTCTTCCTTATAAAAAATGAAACCTATTTTCTTTCCCTTTCTTTCCATCAGCGTAACAGCCACATTTTCTGAATACCTTAGATGCTGTTGAAGCTGTTTAACCACTTAAAAATTGCTTTTTCCTTAACAATTGTAAGAGAACAGTCCATTTAAAGCAGTTATTTGTATTTTTATTTATAAAGACTTGCATTTAATCTTAAAAACAACAGCAACAAAAAAAAAATCCAAAACGCAGTTATGCAAAGTCTTTTCAATTACTGCCGAGGTTTGCATAGTTACAACACTTTTGCTTAATATATAACTATGGAGCTGTCATGAGAAAATATGGCATTGTGGAGCCTGCAGAAAAGGAGACCAGTGACAGCTTCGCCTGGGCTTCCCAAAGACAAGTTGCGCTCTGACAGGTATTTATCCGGTGTCTTCGGAGTTAGTTAAAAGCAGCCAACGGGGGAGTCAGAGGCTGTGTCCTCTGGCAAGCGTGCGTAGGTTTGATTTGCACCGCCTGAGTGCAGCTTGTCACATAAATGTATATGTATAAAAGATGTTCGACAGGATGGGAGACCTGAGGGTTGTATTTCTGCCTTCCCGCAGGTCATTGCTGCTGTGGTGTGCTTGCCCTGTAGCTGGTGTAAGGCCTCATGTGGAAAATGGAAATTAAGGGTCTCACTAGCATGGTAGCAGTTACCCATGGCAAAGGCGGTGTTTACGTAATTGCTCCCTCAACTTCTGTTCCTGCTCCTGTTGCAGTCTGCTCTCTTGAAGGCAGAGGAGCGAAGGCACACTCGGGGCCCTGAGGCTGACCACCACACAGCGAGAGAGCTGAGGCAGCTTCTCCATGACTGAGCGTGCTTCGCATCAGCAGGGCTCATCCGGGCAGCGCCGCGGAAAGCAGCGGGGGCGTGGGGAGATAAGCACTACCCACGACTCTTCTCTCAGTGTTCACCTTTTTGCATTTGCCAGCAGTGTTCACCTTTTTGCGTTTGCCAGTAAATCTGCTTCTCGCGTACTCCAGCACGGAGACCGCGCTACCAGCTGCCTGAGATGCGGTGGCTAGTGCAAGGATGGGGTGGGCTAGGCTGTACGTGAGTTATTGCTTGAGATGTGCTCCATTGCCATCTCATCTGTATGGTGCTGTGGCAGGGGTAGGGGCAGCTTCTGTCAAATAACTACCCACTTACGTTACAAAAGCCAGTCATTCGCTAGTGAGAGGTACTCCAGTGCTTGCCAGACAAGGTGCTGAGCGGGCTGCATCATGCAGGGGTTGGACTAGACAAGGACTCTGCGACGCAGCCCGGCCTCGAGCTCTTTCAAGCACCCGCATGCCTTCCCCGGTGATCCCCGTGAGAGCGACCATTGCACCACCCAGGTCACACACCCCTGCGGAGCGTGTAAGGAAAAGACGCGGCCCAGACACACTGAGACTGCTCACGTGCAAAGTGACACCAGCTCCGTTAACTGCGTGACCGTCTGGCACAGCGCTGCGCAAGACGTGGATGTCCACGCCAGCGCCAGATACGCAAGCTCCAGGAGAGGAGGGGGCCTGGGGACACAGGGGTTGGCAGAGACAAACTGATCTGGCTTATAGTTGCCTTGGCTTGCTGGGGCTTTGTGCCAGCGCCAGCCTCAGCCCGCTGCCAGAGTGGCCTGCCGGGACCCAGCCCAGCATCGCCGGGCTCCAGGCTGGGCAGCGCTGGGCTGACACTCGTCCTTTAGTTAACGCGGGGGCTGCTGCTGGGGCCGAAGCCGTTAGCACGGAGCGTGGTATCGATTTTCCCTTCCCAGTGAGTAGGTGCTGTTCTTTCACTTCTAAGGATTACGCCGCTTTGTCCACTTTCTGCTGAGCTCACTGCAGACTGTTTCCTGGGGAAAAAAACCACTGTCAAGTACCCTGTTTTCTTATTCTTATCTCACATTTAGTTTCCTAATTGCAGCTTGGAAATAAAATATCCTTCCTGCTAATTTTGTTCTTTTGTATTTGGGAAACGCTGCCAAGTCTGACAACTCCTTCCTTCCAAAGATGCAGTGTTAAGATGTTTTTTCCCTGCTTCACAATGACAAAACTGTCAGGAATCATTGGAGTCAGGAGGAACATGTGTTTTGTGTGTGCCGGTGAAGCAGTGCTTATTATGTTTAGTTAATTTAAGTCTGTCTGCAACAGAGGGGTGGGTGTATTTACACATTTCCTAATAATGATTTGAATCTGAAAGTTCTTCCTGCATTGGAGTGTAAAGACTTTCAGCGGATTTTCCCAAAAGCAGCTTAGATATCAATGTTCAGTAGAAGCTGGGGGCTACATCTTTTGTACTCTGTATTTAAAACTTCAGCTTAGGGGACCTGCAATTTTCAAACCAGACTACTTACTAGTTCTCCTTTAATACCACACTGGAGGTTTTTTGCTTGGAAAATACCAACACCGATGTAAAACACATGGAGTTTTTGAAGAGAATGTGTTGCCATCAAGTCCAGGGAAGAAATATTGCCTGGCTGCACTTTGGGGTTGTGTGGGGGCACTGTGAGGCTTTCAGCAGTGCCGTGAGATCCTCGGGCTGCTCCCACAGAGATCCCTTAGTCTGCAGGCTAGGTAGATGGAAAATTAATGTTTCTTTGTGCAAAAGTGTCCTCTTTTCCATAGCAATAAAGAAATAAACCAAGACATGAAGCTCTTCAAGCTGCTGTAGCAATCAAGCCACGAACAGCTTCCCCATGTCTTGCAGAGCCTGTTCCTCACTGTCCTTGTACCCTTGACTGCGCGACTGACTGGAGCTTTGCCTCATCCCTAAACTGCAGCTTGCTTCTAGAGAGGGTGCGGGAGGGAAGGGAGGGCGAGAGGCACTTTGCAAACTGCTGTTGGAGAGTCCGGAGTAGCCTCTGCTGTACTGACCCCGTTAGTGGCCAAGCTGCCCTAAAGTAATACCAGGTCTTTTGCGTGGCGTGTAGTGAGTGACCTCTGGGAGGAGACTGAGGTAAGACATGGGAATGGCTCTTCATAATGTTAGACACTTGGTGCTAAACCATAGAGTCAGGAAAACAAGTCACTTTTAACAAAAAAATAGAAGAAGTACCTTCCGGAGATCATTGTATTTACAGTGTGCTGCCTTGCTGACCTCTCAGAACTGGAGAAATCTTTTTCTTCTTTTTTTCTTTTTCTTTTTGGTGTTGTAAGACAGATGGTGTATGCTCTTAAACAGTGAAATAAGCCACGTTCCATACAAGATAAGACACTTGAAAATGTTGCTATAAATATGCAGAGGTTGTGCATTTGTCAGTGAAAATAAATTCTTTTGAATACTTCTTTCTCTGCAGACTGTCCCCCCTAACAAATCTGCAGTTAATCACAGAGTGAAATCTCTTTCCCCCTGTAGATTGTGTTCCGGAAAATCAGTGATGTCAAACGTGAGGAAGAGGAGAGAATGAAGAGGAAGAACGAAGCGCCTCTGATCTTGCCCCCGGACCACCAGTCCGCCGGCTGTTCCAGAGGTTCAGGCAGCAGAAGGAAGCGCGGCTGGCAGCAGAGAGGGGCAGAGATCCGGACGACCTGGACGTGGAGAAGGGCAGCATTTTAGGGGAGCGCTCCTCCACCCGCTCGGTGGTCAAAGCCAGCGTTGTGACTGTACGGGAGAGCCCGGCGACCCCCGTGTCATACCAGTCTGCTTCAACGTCTGGGGCCTCTGACCAGGCAAAGCTGCAGGCCCCGACGTCGGAGTACGCGGGGTGTAGGGTGTCGGGGGACTGCCCCCGACGGAAAGGCTGGGCCAAATTCAGAGACGCCTGTGGAAAAGGTGAAGACTGGAACAAGGTCTCGAAAGCCGAGTCCATGGAGACTTTACCAGAGAGAACTAAAGCTTCGGGAGAAGCTACCCTGAAGAAGACAGACTCTTGTGATAGTGGCATTACAAAAAGCGACTTGCGCTTGGATAACGTTGGGGAGACAAGAAGCCCGCAGGACCGCAGCCCGGTCCTCACCGAGGTCAAGCATTCCTTTTATCCCATCCCAGAACAGACTCTTCAGGCCACCATGCTAGAAGTGAAACATGAGTTGAAAGAGGACATCAAGGCTTTAAACACAAAAATGACCAATATAGAAAAACAGCTGGCTGAGATACTTAGGATATTAACCTCAAGAAGAAGCTCCCAGTCGCCACAGGAATTGTTTGAAATATCAAGGCCCCAGTCTCCAGAATCAGAAAAAGACATGTTTGGAGCTAGTTGAGGTGTTTCTTTTTAAAAACAAACCAACACACCAACAAACAAAAAAACAGCCCCCCTAACATTTTAAATTTAATCTTTCTTGAAAACGAGTGAGGGACCAGTTCACTAAGCATGTTCCCCGTGTCTAAAAAGGTGCGGTAACAGGAACTGCAACTTCATGTCAAGATGGCAGCTGACTCTGAAGCCTTTTTGACAGCAAGGGTACAGTTTCTAAAGTTTTTTTTTTTTCTCCGTTGGTGCCCATTCCCCCCCGCTCCCCCTCTCTCCCTCGGGATGTTGGAATAAGAATTCTGACAGCAGCAGCCGTCCCCGTGAGCCCCAGGTCACCGCTGAGGTTTTTGGAGCATGCCTTACGTCGTTAGCTCGGGGTTTGCCCACGTGCATCGGGACTTGCCAGGGTGCTTACATTTTCAGCATTTGGTGGGGGGGTTTCTTTTCGCTGCTGCTGTCACCGTTGCAGTCACCTGTACAGCATGTTCAATGTCACAGTATATTTTCACATATCTGTAATAATGCAAAGAGCAGTAGGAGAGGTGTATTTCAGTTCAATAGAAGTTATTTTTGGGTAGTCAAGGAAGGGCTAAGAAGATGAAAAAGTTGTACTTTTTAATTGCAAACTAACGTATTGCTAAAGCAATTACTTTTAACAACATCCACAACAATAGCCACAGTGTTTCAGGTCTGTTAGTAAATGGGATCTTCCACATTCTCATGCAGTGAGTCGAAGATACTGATTTTCTAAAACTTAATTCCGATCTCAGATGTCTTTTTGAATACTTGTTACCTTGACCTTTAACTCCAGATGCCGGAGGACAGAAGGTTGGGTGTTCAGCGTACCCAAGCACAGCCCACTGCACAACACATTGTGAACATCAGGAACAGGTCCTGGAGTTTTGCCTCCCCATGAAAATATACTGTGGCATTTGTGTCCTGGTTTTGCTATGAATCTGCTCTTTTAATTCTTGTTAAATTATTATCCAGAATTTTCTGTTTTGATAATGTTCATTGTAGCCAAAGGCTTTCACAGAACTCTTAAAGATTCTAGATGGTGGCATTTTCCTCTACATCCAGATGTGTTGTTCCTGATCTAATCCAGCTGGTAAGCAGATGGATAGTAGAGGTAGAGATACAGTGCTTACTGTATGCAAGTGCTATTGTAGCAAGGAAACAAAAAGATCTACTTCTTAAAGAAGCAGATGTTTCCAAAACTTATATTTTCATAACTCTTTTTGGAGGAAGATTGAAGCACTTTACCAAAACTACTCTTCATTAGTCATTAGGTAGGGTAGCATAGCTGGTGGTGTGGCTTGGGTCATCACCTGCAGAGGCAGGTGTATGTTCACAGTATATTCTGTCCACCGATTTGGTATGTTCACTATTTAACGGTAGGTTAGAGCTCAGAAGCATGGTGCAACACTCTTTTTGGGTTTTCATTTTTAATGGCAATAGGTCTTAACACAGTGTGGCAGTAGTTAAGTCTCATTCTTTTTCCATGGCACTAAGTCATTTACAAAAAACACATGATTTTGGGAGGAAGATTTTTGTTCATGTTAAGTAGGGAGGAGGCAAGGAAACCGAGCCGTTTGAAAGGATTTCTGCTGGCCTGACGCTTGCACGGTGCAATGCAGAACTGTGTCTGACATCCCTGGCGAAGTGCGAGGTCCACTGATGAACCGGCACAGTGGTGAGGCCGCGCTGTGCAAAGCCACCAGCTCAGGTCTTGAAGTCAGCGTATTTGTAGCTGTTCCTGCGGTTACTGCCCTTGCTCTTGAGGACACTGATTATTCCGAGCGCAGCACCACCGTTTCCAGGTCCAGAGGTTTAGCATTGGCTTTCAAGGGTCTCACACCTTGGTTCAATATGGAAGTGCCTACGGAAGTCTTACCCAAGGACTGAAATATTCCCAAGAAACAGCCAGCGGGATCAAATCTGGAGGTTACCTTTTCCCTCCCACAGGAAAAGGCGGTAGGGAGGTGACTTGCTCTGAAACCGAGGTGCCATTTCCTCGACTTCTTTCTGGCCCCATGTTTCGGTTTTTCCAGCGGTCACTGGTGCCTTTTACAGCGACGCACTGCTGACGTGCAGTGCCGAGGAAGGCTCTCTCTGACCAAAGCCACGCGGTGTGTCTGGCGCATGGGTCACTGCGAGTGGCGACAGTCACCTGTAATAGCTATGGAATGATTGCCGTAAGAAATCCATACACCAGTGGTTTCAGTTAGAAACTGCTGAATGATTTGTTTTCCTTCTAGTCTCCTCAGTCAGTAAATTGATTGGATAATGAACTTCTGCCTAAGTAAACCTCAGCTGCACTGATATACAAGGATTTATAACTGATGCCCAACAGTTCCAGCAAGGTTTCAGAGACTGACTCAGAGCTGGTTTCCTAACACAGGCAAATTCCTCACCAGTGTTATGTTCCTGAAACCAGGTTTTCTTCATAAAATTTTTGAAAGGCTGACAGTCTTGCTGAACTTAGCAAGCACTTTGTGAAAGCATCACCCACCTACCTGCAGCTGGATCAACGTGGAAATTAGGTCGTCCCAGGTGGATGAGGGAGGGAATGTTTATAACCTCCAAAGCAGGTGCCTAGCATCTCCAGCCTTGCAGTGCAGATGCAGAATTAAATGTACAGTCGCAGGTTACCTGGCCCTTTGTTGCTGATACCGAGCTGATGCTTCTCAGCGGCATTTTTACGTGCCCTCAGGGATATGTTAAAACTTGTTCTGGTGTTGCGGATTGCCCAGGTCTGGAGTCACGGCAGAGTCAGCCCTAGAAGCCCCGTAACTGGGCCACACCTGAGAGTGAAGGAACCCAGGTCCCCATCTGCTGGGGGTGCTTCTCGTGCAGCCTGAAGTTCAGCACCATTCTGCGCTCCTGCACACCCTGTTTGACACCCGGTGGTTGCAGCACCGAGACCTTTTTAAAGGCTTTTATGAGGCTTTTATAATGGCCTATAAAGCCATTTATAATCCATTTGTAAAGACTTCCTAAGATTGTAATATACTCCTAAATTATGCTTAAAATTTGATGTCTTTGAAGGTTATGGCCAAATTTGATTTTGTTACGGTCATGAAACTCCAGAGAAACTCCACTCCTTACAACAACACGTTCAGGGTCTCTGCTCCGGGTCAGCACTGACAGCGGTCAGTGTCACTCAGATTTGCACAGCTGTCACTGAGATTAGACCCATTTTATTACGATTTTATGAACTGGCAGGCACTAGAACTAGTTGTAGGAGACTGCATCATCCCTCAGTAACACATATATGTTGTAAGAGAATTTTTAAAAAATATACCATCTAGGACGAGCTTTGATCTTTGGATTCCCTGGGCTACCTAGTAGTTAAAACAAGCAAAACCTTGCCTGCTGTGGGCCTAGTCCCTCCTTTGAACCTCGGACTAATTTGGACCTGTGCTGTGGTGCCCAGGCTCCGCAGACGCAGCCCTTCTCCTTCAGAGAGTGGCTGAAAGCACCCGTGTCACAAATCTGTCTTTCTCCATTGAGCCTTACGCTTAGATGCCTGCGGCTGGGCGTCCTGTGTACTCGCCGTGATTGTTACTTGTTCTTTCATTTTACCTGTCAGCTTTTCCTTTTTCTTTTGTTTCTCTCGCCATGTTGGGGAAGCCTTTTCACTTAAATTATTTTTCAGCTTAGAAATGAATGATCTCTGAACATGAGACTATGCCCCTTAACAAGCAAATGCTTGTTATACTATAAGAAAAAAATAAAAACCAAAAAGGCCTCAGCTTTAACTACGTTCTGGCATAGTGCTTCTGCCATTTTACAACCTGCTAAGCAAACTGCATTAATCTGAAAGAGATTGTTTGTCCCATTTTTACTATACGATGGAGTTAGATCTCAGTCAAAAGCAGGTAGTTCAGAAAAGAGCCTGGGTTATGGTTTGGTAAAATGGGAACTTCTAAAAATTCATGCTTAAACTATTAGAAAGCGTACTGATACGCAGCACAGGATTAAAAAAGCAAAACCCAGCCCTCACCCCTACTGTGTTCAGATACATTTGCTTCTGTCTGGTATTACATGTATGCTTATAAAAACACCATTCTTGCTTTAAATCTCTTTCACAGCGCTGCCCTGAATCCCAGCGAACACCCTGTTTAACAGCTTCGAAGGTGATGTTCTGCTTCTACAGTACTTCACTTTAATGAACCGAACAAGATATTTACTGTGACTGTCTGGTGATATATTTTCACTCTTAACCAGTCTGTGAAAGAATTTAATACATGATTTGTCTTTACTATATAAACAACACCGTATATGATTACACTTGTGCAGATGCGTGTACACACACACATATATATAATATCTATGTATAGATAAGTCTATGTATTGCTTTTTTGTTATGTAAAAGCACATCCCTCATTTAGTGATTCCGGTTGAAGAGGGAGCTTAAATCTTCCCAGCAGACATCCACCGAAGGCCCTAGCTATAGGTTCTTGTTTGTTAACTGTTGAGCTTTTAAGGCCATGACTTTTGTTTTCTCTAGCTGGCCTCAACTTTACACTGTTACTCTGGCGAATACTGTGACTGAGAGAAGATCTGGCAAGCGTTGTGATGGTCAGGAAACAGAAATACACATGAAATTGGAAAAATGCTGTAGCGTAGTCGGTGGGAATAAGGCTCATAAGCCACTATTTGTTGCTCACGGTATCTCTGAAGCTAAGCTGCCCTGGTAGGTCCTTCTCGTGGCTTCTCCTGGAAGAGGGATGGTGGAATAAACGGGTTTCTTTTTCCCCGGTACAGGCACTGTCTCCAAGGTGCTGAGCCTATCCTCCTCCTCCTGGGCAGCGTAACACACGGTCGCTGCGCGTCTGCTTTCTTGTCCTGTTGTTAGGTGGTAAAAAGCATCTTCTATGGATTTCTTCATTTCCACATAGTCTCCTGTGGGTGTATTGGCAATAACAAAGTCTGTGTTGCAGCTGCACTTCTGATTCACTACGACAAACCTTTCAGAGAGGTTCCCGTGCAGGGGAAGCTCCAGGCACAGTAGGTTACTGTATCCTCCAATCTGACATAGTTTTGACCACATTGTTGTGGCAAGCATTGATTCAACTGAATAAAAATAAAGCTTTTTGCAATAAGATATATCCAACATTTAGCCTTAAGACCCTTTCGTAAGTGGCATCATTGAAACTGTGATTCCATTCTCCTTCCTTCTTAATGTTCTGTAGTATTTACAGTGTTGCCTAAAGATGAAGCACTTTGATTAGCTTTCTGAATCTAATGCAAATCACTTGCTGGTAATCACCTTTCTTTCTCCACTTATTGCCTTCTTGTTAGGATAATGAATGACGCCAATAGCCCTCTCCCCTCCCAAAACAGAGAAGTAACTATTGTCTAAACACTTCTGTGTATCAGGGAGCCAACCTGTCATATCGCAAAAGTGTTTGCTTCAAAGATTTTGTTTTACAGTTCGACAAAGCTAATGTGAATTTACTTGCGACTGTAATTTGTTTCAAGCTGATTGTTGAGTGTTGTGTAAACATATTTGATGTGTAATCCCAGAACATCTCTGTTACTGGATCTAAATGCCTAATACTAACAAAACAGTTTGGGGTTTTCACGAACTGTTCTGAAAGGCTCATGGTTTTTTTTTTCCTCCCACTGAATCTGTGACCACCAACATAGAAAAAGAATCATTTTAGCTGTAGATGAAAGAAGTTCAATAATCTTTTATCAGGATGAACTGCTATATAAAGAAATACCAAGTTTTCTAATGAATGTGTTATGTTACTGTACCTACATACAATCAATATTTGTACACCTGTTGGAGACCTGTCTGCGTTTCAGTATGTAGCCACCCACCACTGCATGGACACTTTATCGATACGCAGTTAATGCAGTTGCTTTGGCGCTTTTCAGTGTACTTCACTTGGTTTTATCCTTTCAGAAATCCACCAAATACTTTGGTTCTTTTTCTTTGCATTTGTCACTTTGTTCAGTGAAGCATGACTAGAAAAAGAGAACGAGTAGATACTATTTTTGTGGTCAGCAAAGCAGCTGCCAGTAGCTAGACAGTCTGTGTATGTATGTATGTATGTATACGCACTGTCTGGGAATGTTTCAGTTACAAATGCAGCCACCTACGTTAATGATATCCCTATTCAACATTTTTAAACAAGCACAAATAATATTTGTAAAAAAAAAGTTTAATTTTATTTATTATAGTAATAAACTATTTTATACATTACAGTTGCTTTGGTGTGCTTTTCCATGTGTTGAATATGCGCTTAAAAGATCAACAAGGGGGTTTTAAGTTACTGTCTGGAACTTCTGCCCAGCCATTTTGTTGCTGTTGGTTTGCATCTATCTACCTGTCTCAATTGTTATCAGTAGAGAAGTTTGATATTACTGTTGCAGTTGCAGACAATTCGGGTTGTTTCCTCAGCTTTCCATCCGCTGCGTAGCCGTACAGTCGGGATTTACCCTTCCAGGGTCACCGTGAGCTGAGCTTGGGTGTTCTGTGCAGTGACTGAGCCAGCACCCCAGGCCGCGTCCTGCTCTGTGCCCTCCGGTCTGGGCCAGGCTCTGCTGAGTGGGACGGGGATGGCCAGAGGACTGGCTGTGACCTGCCCGAGATGGTCACTCGCTGTCCTGAGGGTACACTGGCCTGTGGGCGGTCTGTGGTTTAGACTGTGTTCACTACTGCAGTACCTGAGAACTACTACAAAACCTCTGGAAACCAGAGCACTGTGGCTCAAACAGGCTGCTGCCGCCCCATCATCTGCTGCAGAAGCAGGCGATCACACCATGGACTTAAGTGAAGACAAACCCAACAGCAGTGAAGCCGCTAGTACTGCGTCGCCTGTCAGTGACACTGCTGCGGCAGGCAGCAATGAATGTGACCATGCTGGCTACCTCAGCAAAGGAACCCACAGCTGAAGGTGAGGGGAAGGGCAATCCCCTCAAGTCAGGAGGGACATATGTGACAGGATGATGCACAGCAGCCATTCCTGCGGGCCAGCAGCCACTCTGGATGTGTCTGCAGAGTTCAGTCTTCAGCCCCGGACCCTGTGAGCTTCGCATCCGTTTTTGTGGCTCACTCTGCATCCTCTGGCTTGAGGGCCTGGTGAAAGTGGCTGCCACCTGTATGAAGACACTTCATGGGATTGTGAATCTTGCCTTTGCAAGAACAGCAATAAAGCATCAGCTTTCAGATTGTGGAGCTGAGGCTCAACTGTGCTGAGAGCAGGCACGGAGCACAACGAGGAGCTATTTTTAACACCGATTCTGCACCCACGGTATATGCAGTGTGCCAGGATCTCGTGTCGCTAGCGTTGTTTCACTGCCCAGGATGAAAATCCAGCTTTCTTTTCCCGAGTGTTATACAGGGTTCCTTGTACTTACTGCAAAAGGGAAAATTCCGATAGTGAAGGCATGTACTCTTTTTTTTTTTTGAGGTCTCCAGAGGCCATTGTTCTCATTTTCTGCACTCTCCACCATTTTCTTTGCTCAGGCTTCTCCTGCATTCATTCTTAGCAGCCTCCCTGGTTGTGCTGCAAGCTTAAATTAGTGCAAAGCAGGATAGCATTGCCCACACAACATTCCCTGTCCCGGCTTCCCTCCCCTCGTCGCCCCCACAACATTTCAAATCAAAGGGTGTCAACTGGCAGCATGTTTTGCCCAGATTTGTGTGACGAATTGCAAATGTTTGTGTTCTGCGTGCTGGCCAGTCAGGCCTGGCCTCAGCCGAGCAGCAGCAGCCTGGGCGGCAGCGAGCGGCCCCTAGACCCCCTGTGCCAGACCCCTCCTCATCGCTGCACCCGGGAGTACCTTCACAGCAGGCACAAAGGGTCCCCAGACCTTTTTTCAGACAGAGCCTGTCTAATGGCGGACAGCCTCCGTGGGGCTGTAAAGGGGCCCCTTGCTGGCAGTCCTGGCTGGCAGAGGGCCTGGACCCACGGAGCCTTCCTCACCTCTACGCTGCCGTGCGAGTGGCAGCTGCTGGGGACCCCTCCCAGGGGCGCGGAGCATTTACTGGGGGCTACGACCTGCTGCCCATGGCCGGCACTGAGACTCGAGGGCATCCCGGCTGGGAGCTGCTCTCCCTGCCTGCCTGGTGCTCCACTGGGGCAGGGTGGGTGGTGAGGCTGCAGATCCACCCGGAAAAATGCGGAGAAGGATGCGGTGTTGCTATGGTATTTATTACTGCTGGCGGTGTGAGGGGTTTCACTGCAACAGGCATATAGCGTATGAAGAATATCAGCAAATACAAATATTTTTCACCCAGAAGATTGCATTTTTGCTCCTTTCATTGTAATCCACCACAGCCTCAGTGCTGGTCCGTGGAAGCTGGGGGGAATAACCTGTCGTGGTCTTGAAAGACTGAGTAAAAACCTGCGAGGGCTCCAAGGGCGGCATTAGAGTAACTGCATTCCTAAGACATCTGTCAGAAGCAGATACGAAGACGCTTGTGCACAGACATATCTGCTAAATACACATGCTCAAGCCTTGTCTTTTTAGTTTTTTTCCTCTCCTCTTCCCAATTAAGTTCAAGCTCTCATGTAGCACAGTCAAGTTCAAATTTAAGCTGCCCCCATGGCACAGGTGTAGGTTTAAAACAAGCTTAACTTTGGCAGGTGCATCCATCAGGATCAACGCTCAGCCTTTCTCCCTAAAATTCCCACCTGGTACGGATGGAGGCAGGAGCGTGTGAGCAACTGCCAAGAGTTTGTGTTTGAGACAACTCGTGTTGTTCTACACAGCGTTTCTTTTGTTTTTGTTGGGGTTTTTTTTAAGCTTTGTTCACCTGTGGAATTTCCCTTGAATGCGTTTCTGTCGGGGCAGCTGAGGAATGAGGCGAAGGTACGGCTTTGCTGTGAACACCTGCCTGGGGGCCACGTAGCCCCTGCGAATGTCGCTGCAGTTCAGAGGTGCGAATCTGAGGGGGATGTGCTTTGGTTCGGGTATTTGCCTCCACAGCCCCATTCTCCGAGCTGAAACACACGCCTCGGGGAGAAAGAAACGGTGCCGGAGTCTCTGTTACACGCATGGATTTTCTGTAAAGGCGGACTAAGGCCTCTTCTTCAGCAGGGGTTACCAGTCAGGGGACACGCTAAGCAGCAGTGGCACAGCGAGTGCAGTACTAAACCTGGGAGTTACTAAACCTACTGGATGCTCAGCAACAGGACCAAGACAGCTGAACAGCAAATAGTTCCCCGCAAGCAGCAGCTCACAGTGAAGGGGAATACAGATCGCTTTCAAACCTCTCCGGCAATCTTTTTTTGGCAGGTTTTACTCTTAAGCAGAAGGTATTTTAGAAGAACTAATGATAACAGGAAAATTTGTTGGACAGTCTCAGCTGTGGTGTGAGGATAGGCAAGAGAGCTAAGATCATCCGTCTGTAGCCCCATGTCAAAATGAAGTGTTTTTTGGCTTTCCTTTAGAGTGGTGATGCTGCGCGTGAAGCCGTATTGAACCTGGCTATTGGAAGTGTGGAGACAGAAATATAAACTAAACCAGCTCAGCTGAAAGCCAAGTTGAAAAAAGCACCCTTTAGGCAAGTGTGCAGGAACTGTGCAGGAACTCCGGCATTAAATTACAGTTGCAGTAACAAGAATTGTAAACAGCTCTGTGAACTGGGGGTGAGCACGGCTGTCTCACGTGTGAGCAGCAAATAAAGCAGCTGTAGGCAGCGTGCTGAGAAGCTGCAGGCTGGTTGCTCGCACCTCAGCGCTAGACCAGGTGTCGGGAGAAGAGGCTAAGGTCGTGGCAGTACATGGAAGGCGCAGATAATGTAGCCGAAGCGCAGCCTTGGATACCTGTCCTGGTGGGTTGAATCTGCTGCATTTCCTTTGTCCAGGAGAACTGGTTATAGAGGAGACGTAGCTGTGTCTGCAGAAGGCCTCTGAGGAAAGCCTAGGACAACAAAGGGTGAGAGGGTGAGCGCGGTCTGCAACCCCCCCACGGGGCAGACCGCAGGAGCCACCAGATGAAAGCACAACACCAGCACAAGAGCAAACGGGACTGGCTACCCAGGCAGCTCCTCAGGCTGGAGGTTAGGAAGGGCCGTCGTGCTGTCTGCCCAGCAGCTGCTGGAGTTTGGTTAGTGGAGTGTGGCTGCCTTCAGGAAGGAGCTGTGAGACATTTCACCCGGCCTAGGTTGTCCCCACGAGTGTCACAGGGCACCCCGCAGCCTTAAAGATGGAGCTTGGAAACCTCATTATTATGAAAATGTCTTTTTTCTTAAACCAGAAGTTTCCTCAACCA
>Ga0181612_124725_pt1 | contig 16791 bp, 19 predicted proteins | sample HoacroProtozoa21_FD_119630 | JGI IMG/M metagenome (GOLD analysis project Ga0181612, IMG submission 119630) | Hoatzin crop microbial communities from Cojedes, Venezuel. Combined Assembly of Gp0051906, Gp0051904, Gp0051908
CTCGGTCTGCGTCGGGGAGGAGCCGGCGCCGGCCCTGCCGCCCCCCCGCGCGGGGGCGCGGCCCCCCCGCCGGGGAGAGCCGGGCTCAGCGCCCGTCCTCGCCCCCCGCCACGCCAAAGAGCCGGGGAAACACCGCCGTGCCCCCAGAGCCAGCGCCGCCGGCTCGCTTTGAAACATCTGCCCATTGGGGGGAAAAAAATAGAGAAAGAAAGCAAAAAACCCCACAGCCCAACAACTCTGGAAAACAAAAGTGCGTTATCTGCACGTATCCCCCCCTTTTATTGATTTTTAAAGCATTTACTACGCGGCCAGCTGGCACAGAAGGGCAACCGATTATAAAATCGACAATGTGTTTCTGATAAGTACAATTCTTTTTTCTGTCGTCCTCCCTCCTAACACATTCCAGTTTCTTTTGCTTCTGAGCTTGCAACGGGGGGTGGGGGTAGGCAGAGTTGAGGGACAAGGTAATTTTGCTTAGCCAGTAAATATTCTAGGGTCAAGGATTCACAGATCGGTTTTCCTCTGCTCCCCTCTTTACCCCTGATTAGCGCTCCCCCCCGCCCCCCTTTACCTCCCTCTTATAATCACGCGTGTTCATATAAATAAATACATCTGCATATTTGGAGCCAGACTCAAGAAGTCTGCTGTGGATTATTTATCAACCGTATTGCCCTGCCAGCATCAGTGGCAATATAAAAGGGCCTCTTAAACTACTTTTAGATTCGCCTCTTCCTTATTCTTATCACTATTATTTAAATGACTCACCTTTTATACCCTTTCCCCTCAACCAGTGGCAGACCAGTTTGTAAAGATCCAGGTTGAGACCAAAAATAAAACTCCCCACCAGTTCGGGATGACTACCCTGCCGCTGCAGTTTTGCAAAGAGGAGAGATTAAACTTGTTAGATCCAAAGCAGCGCTGAAGTTAAAATTCCCAGCCCATCCAGACAGGCTGCATCAACCAGGCATTTCCTCAGGGGGCTTCTGTAATGCTTTCAGCTCCAGGACGTGCTTTCCTTTCCCTCTCTATGCTCTCTACTTTTCATTTGATTTCCGTTTTCCCCCTTATCAATACTTCAGCTGTTCCCTCAGATTAATCATGGCTATGTGACATCTTCGCCCAATGAGCCTGCCTGGCGCTACTCGCAACTTTAAAGAACACACACACACACAAAAAAAAAAAAAAAGGAAAAAAAATTCACAACTTTCTTAAAAAAATATTGCTGAAGAGTCAAGCCAAAAAGAGACGCTGAGTGGAGCTCAAGTGCTGCTTTAAATCCCCCTTTTAAATAAGGAAGTTTCAAATATCCGTTTTTAAATCATCATTCCTTACTTTGAGCTGTTTTCCCTGACTCTTACCTTGAAAATAGTTAACCCATTTCCCCCTGAAGCAGAACTGAAAATATGACAGACGACGCTGCAGATGCACATGGCTGGAAATGGGAGATGAAATCGCCTCGAAACTATTCTCTAGACTGGATCAAGAATTCAGACTTCTCTCTGCAAGCCGAAACCTCCAGATCCTCTTAGCTATTTAATAATACTCTGTTAGTAACGCATTTAGGGAGGGAAAGGAAGCACGTCTTCAGTTCAGGGATATTTTTTTCCCCCAACGAGCTCACGTTTCTGGTGCATATTATCATCTCAGACGGATTTGCAGACAATTTTTTGCACTAACCTGGGGAAGAAACTTCCAGGGATTTTAGTACGACATCAATTTCAAATGTAAACCTCAGAAGGGTTACCAAAACTATTTGGAAAATGTCCTTCCACTCTCTATTCTCTTTCTTTCCTTCCCGGCTTTGCCCCAAATTCCGACATATTGAAACATTTTTCTCCTTAATAAGAGGAACATATAAAGTGAAGGGGTGAAAGGGCAACTTGGGAGCCGTGCCTAGAGCTCCGCACACAATTTACTCTCTGGTAGACGAGGCGTTTAGCATTCCTCCCAATTTCCAAGGAAAACAGACTCAGACCTGTACCCAGTGACCAGGGACCTCACCAGAGCGACTTTTTAATATAGAAATTCTTTGGATTCTTTGTTGTTATTATTGTTGTTGTTGTTTGTGTTACGAGAGACAGTTTCCTAGGCAAGGTAAAATGACAGGGATTTTAGGAGGAAGATCTTGGGATGATAACTTCTGATGGTAAGAAAAAGCGAGAGCAGGAACTTGAGAGGTGCGTAGGAGCGAAAGGGAATCAGAAAAAAAATCATCCGTGTTGTCATTTTCAAATGGCTTTTAAAAAAAAATCGAGTGCATCAGGGTTAAAAATGCCGCATGCAAGCCTTAATCTCATTATTCTGTGGGGATGTGAACAACTCTTTCTGCACACTTGCAACCGAGCTAGCCAAGTGACCAAATCAGATCACATTTCAAAGTAATTTTTCATTCTTTTCTCACGTTTCCACGTGTGAATTACACAAAACACATAGCTGAAGAGGAACCCCAAGGGCTTACTATTGTGTTAACAAAACCTTCTTCCTCTTATTTTCGTTGGGGGACGGCTAACAGGCTTTTGCATCTCTCCCCCGCGCGTTTTCCCCACGAGTTTCCTCTATTTTTTAAGTAAACATGCCCAAAATCTCAGCCTAGGTCTGACAAGGGACCACTGAGCACACGCACCCAATAAGCTGCAATGAAATAAACTTTAAAGGTTGGTGTTAACGAAAACTTAGGAGGGAAAGCACTTACAAGTTCAGGGGAAATGCTCGCCCTAAATCCTGAGCTGGGTTTGCCACCCCTTGTAATCAAACCCCACAGTGGAGTGGAGAAACCCATGTGGCTAGTTGCAGTCATCTTGGGAGCTTTACTAGCCCAAAAGAAAATTGCTGGCAAATTGGAAACAGCTGTAGCATTGGAGACAAAAAAAAAAAAAAAAATCCACTCCTTCCCTCCCCACTCCTGAGCAGAGAAAGTTACAGAAGTTTTGTTTACACAAACAGCTCCAACGCAGACATGACATTTCAAGTTTTCATCAACAAACCGTAGGTGACTTGTATGTAAGCAACATTTCACCATTCGTCACTGGCAGTGGTTTTTTAAAGATGCCTATGAAATCTCTCCCTGCTGCACATAGGCACTTCCAGTTCGCTCCTGTGGCAGCTGCTCTTGCCTGTGCCTATGCCCCCTTTAACAGGGTGCTAGCAACACAAACAGTGACCTAAAACCCACAAAGAATTTTATCCAAGGCGGGGAGGGGGGAACCTGACAAGTGCTCGATTCTCATAAGCCTGTCAGACAATTGCTAGAACAAATGAAACGGTGGAAAAGCTCAGAGTCCTGCAAAATGTGCTCTTTTCATGTTTTCTATTTATTAGAGACGTTAAGAGAAAACAGACTCATATGAGTCCCAAATGTAGGCAGAGTATCAAAAGAGGCATGTGTATGCTCCAGCAATTACAGCTGAATTTGATTAAAAACGTCATGAGGACTGCAAGAGCAGGAGTTACCTGATACACTAACCCTGAGGTTGCTTTAGGATGAATTATAACACAATTCATTTTATTTTAATAGGTCACTATAAGATTAACTGTTTAAGGATGGAGCTGTGCTATAAATGTTTACATCGAACCAGAAATAAGCAAGCTTTACTTTCTGGTTGTTTAGAAATAATGTTTATTACATTTTAAAATTCCTCAACATGTTAATTAGAAATAAGGAGAAAGTATGTGAAGTCAAAAGGAGTTCCAGTGCTTGACATATAACCACACACACACACTTCTGTGCTTTGGTTTCTCTTTGCTGGGAGGAAAATGTGGTGATTTTTAACTGGCCATCATCATTTCCACATGCTATGGGAAAATAATGACAATAACTTTTTTCCCCCTGCTCCTCTCACGGTCTTTGTCCAAAATTTGAAGGCACTTTGTAACCTGGGCCCATGGTCCAGAAGGCCAGCCAAAGCCTGGGGTGAGACTCTGTCCCAGTAGCCTGGTGAAATCAGCCACCATGGCAGCCAAATTTGTCTGTTTGGGAGGGAGAAAGTTTGAAGACCCATCTGTGACCATGAGGCAAAATCTCACAGGCATGAAGGACTTCAACACACCTTCTCACTTTCTGTTCCCGAAGCAGGGACTGTGACTTTGAACTTGCTTTAGCTCGTACAAACACATCTCACAGATAGGTCCAAGAAATTGAATAAAAATAGCCTCATAAATTTCCCCCTCAAGAAAGAAAGACTGAAACTGAAAACTGCTATGGAGAAATGTTCATCTGATTTTTCTTCTGGTGTACTGCTGGGGAGTTTTTGGATGAGATATGAACCCCTCTGTGGCTGTGCTATCTTTAAGCAACATCTAACACAATAGGTACTTGTGCATGGCTGGAACTCTACAGAGCCATTAAATTTAATTTTCATTAGTCATAATAGTACCATATTGCTGAAATTAAAATATTATTTCTATTGAAAATGCCTACCTGTTAAACTTATTTTCATTTAGAATTGACAAGAAGGGCAAATTCAGAATTTTAGCATGAAAAGAAATTTCCGTAACGCTTATTTCAAGGAAAACTGAAATTATCCTCTCAAAAAGGTTTAATTCAGAGAAATCAGAAAGACCCATTCCAGTGAAGATAGGTTGTTTCATTTTCATTAGTCAATGTAACAAAAGCACTTCGCTAAATTCCACTGAAAATCAGCAAAACTGCTATAAATTTTTTTTCTGGAAAAACATTTTAGCTTTGCTAAATCACTCTCTATCATGAAAAACACCTTTGAAACAGAATATGTTTCACCCTGGTCTAATATTAATGATGGATGTGATTAGTATATTAAAATAAATAATCATAAATTATTGATAAAATCATTATCATAACAAAAGAAAAGCTTTAGTTACAAAGATAAAATGAGGGGGTATGAAAAAATGAATTGCCATTATTGTTAGAGTCTATATTACTCTTGAAAAAAGAATGTTAGTTGAAGGTTCATGTATGTCCCAGCAATTATAAATTCTGCTTAATGGGAACAAGAACCTTTCACTTTTGCTGAACTGTCTGGATTTGAGGCCATGTTACCGTTTGGACTATTTATTTTGACTAGTGTTTCTAGTGAAGTTAAAAAAAGTGTGGGTTTTGTTTTTGTTTTTAAAGACATGATAGTTTACAAAACATTGGAGTTTCCACTGCCCATTGTTTATAAACATCCGAGGAAATTATTTACTGTCCATAGGATGTCATGTAACCCTCCTTTTAAATGAGTTTTGGTTTGTGGCTGGGCTCGTGTGTTCTTCAGTTCATGTTTTTATTTTTCTTTAGTTTTCTTACCAGACTTTCCAGATATCCTCCTGCAGGTTAGGTTAAGCACAATATAAATGTTCCAGTGAAAGACATTTCCTGACCCAAATACAGTTTAGCAGACAAAAGGGCAGGAAGGAAAGTTTAAAGACAGGGTAGTAAGGGCTTAGGACCCGCAAAAGCATCTTGGTGGCAAGAGGGGGGTCAGAAATCATTGCAAAGCCTTTATGCCATGCAAGCTCTGATCCTCCTGGGTGATCCCCAGCAGCCTTTACTTGGAACCTCCGCTCTCCTGGAACCTAAGTATTGTAGATATGTCCCTGGTGACACCTTTTTTACTGGGATTTATGCGTTCAGCCCTTTCAATGTTTGTTTGGTGACAAAACGCCTGTCGGCCATGCCACAATTTGCAGCTTCAAGCGCAGAGGCTTACCTGAGCAACTGTGGCCACCGGTGACAGGGCTGCCACCCACTCTTGAGGTCCCTGAGTGATGACGAGTCACGCTGAGGTCCCCTTTGCAGTAGGGACTCCTGAGGTGAATGCCTCCTCACCGGGGTGTGCCTGGAGCCTCCTTTCCTTCATGTCCCTCGGGGGTCTTCAAGCTCTCGGAGGGGCAAAGGGACCTTCTGGGGGGGGCATGGCCCTTCAGGGGAGAGGGGTCTGTGTTGTGGGGACCCTGAGGCCCTTGGAGGGGCAAGAGGAGAGGAAATGGGGCCATGAGAAGGGAGCCTTGCAGCCCTCCCCACGCCACACAAAATGGCGGGCTGTGTCGTGAGGCGAACCCCGCCCTGGCAGTCTCCGTCAGTCAGGGGAAAATAGCCCCCTGTGATTGGCTGTTTTCCCCCAGAGGGCGGGTCAAGGGACACGGGCAACCAATGGGAAGCGTGGAGCACTTCACACCTCTCCACGAGGGGCAGTAAAATGGCCGCCGTGCTGCTCCCCTCAGCTGCCATGGTGGCCGTGGCACCCAGCACATTCCTCCCCCAAGCCCTGTACTCCCACCTCTGTCTTGCTCCCTCTTTTGCCCCCCACTTCCGCACCCTTTTTTGCCCTGTATGCCTACTGCACCACTTTAAGTAAATAATGCCAATATTTATCATCCTGAATGAGCCCCTACCGCTCTCTTTCGCTTTCACACACCCGCACAAACACCTGCCTAGCTGATGCTAACTGGAAAAACAGAAGAAAAAAGTAAAAGAAATCAAAAGCGAGCCTCTTCCTCTGGCAGAGTTTTGCCTCTTAAGAAAAGAGAAGTAGTGGTGACCCCAAGTCCACTGCAAGATTCCCTGTTGCTTTGCTTTTTCCTCATCGATTTTACGTGAGGCGCTGCTCCTAGAAGAGAAGTTCAACACCTTTTTTTGAAATAGAAAACTCGAGGGTGCCCTTGTCTCCTGCACAGCTCCCCCTCCCCATACCAGCCCAGCTCCACAGCTTGACCCCTTCGCGTCTACTCGCTTTGGGGTTTCTTCTTTGCTTTCTTTAGTCAAGACCCTAAAGCCTTGTGCCGTGCTGATGGGGATCTGCAGCTCCCTTAGAGCCTCCCCGGCCGTTTTTGGCTTGAGGTCCTTGTGTAGCTGCTGCTCGGGATTGACCAGGCAGCCTGTGAAGACACATCTGGAGCTCTAAAGGGGCTCCATTTGATCTGGTGTCTACAGAAAAACGAACAAGCAAGCAAACATGTCAATTATTTATTTCCAGAGGTTAATTTCATGAAAAACTCTCACCTGGTATTTGGGCTAATGTGGACGGTAAAGGAGGTGAGCAGGAGGGAAGAGAGCGAGAAGGAAGTCGGCTCCACCAAAAGGCAACATAAACAGCTGAATGCATGAAAAAGGAAAAAAAAAAAACCCCAAACCCGAAGCGAATTAAAGAAAAATAAATGGCTAAAACAGGAGCTTGACGTGATTCCAAGAGTTTTGACATGGAAGCATGTTTCCTATTCCACCTCTCTGCAGAGAAGGTTTCTTTTCAAATTTGATGAACCATAAAATAAAAAGGAAATTTAGAACAACACTGTAAAACGGTGTTTTACAGCCCTTTCCACAAAAGGCTTTCCCTTGAAGAGCTCTTATACCTGGGGCCTTGTCTACGCACTATCATCAGACAGCTCGGACTATACCAGTCAAATTAAAGCATTTCAGTGCCCGCTCCTCCCGAGGAGGCTGCAGTCTTTTTGGTTATAAAGGTGCTTTATGCGAGAATAACTATTCCCATCTGGAAAGGAGCGATGATTTGGGAAATCTTTCTGGTTAATATTACAAAGTGCTTGCTGTGAGCATTTGCTGTATCATGAAATGGCTCAATGTCAGGGCATATCCCTGTTCACTGACAGGGCCTCCGGGACTTCCCTGCTGGAATAGAGACAACAGAAAATACTGAGCTCAGAAGACTTTATTTTAACCAGCATTTTACGGGCCAAAGAGATTGTCTCGGCCAAGAAGAAAGTAATGTTCCGTATGCAAGGAAAGGAGGTAGGAGGAATGCAGATTTCCCTCAGACGACAGCAGTGTGAAGGGGATGAAACAGGGATTCAAAGGAGCTTCTACAGAATAACTGCATCCAAACGAAAGGCTGTACCAGTATCTGAGAAAACAAACAAACCAAGAAACAAATGAGAGTAATGTTAACTCAGTTAGCGAAACCAGTACAAAATCTGTGGTGGTCCAGGCTTCTGCAGCTGATGGCTGCCAGACATCAATGTCACTGTGGTCTTCATAAGGCTCTCTTTCTGCTCAGTATCTAAGATACAAAAGGTATGTCATAAATGATGGATTTTAGGGTAAAACCAGACCATCTCTCCTGAAGGATGTGGTTTGCAAAATTTTCCCAGTTTAGAAGCAGCCCTCAGAGCATGCAGTCTTCTTTCATTTGGGTTTTCAGAGGAAGAGTATACAACATCACTTTTTCATTCCGTAGCCATGCTTAGAGACAGTTTTTTGAGCTGTCTAGAACAGTGTGAATTACTGTTCTCCGATACAACTAGCCCAGATATTTTTGTCTTTGAAATACGTCACAGACGAAGCCTACACACTTTTCCAGTTACTATCACATACCTTGTCCACATGGGGATAAAAGGTGATTATAAAAATATCCTAGTGACCATGTGAACAGCTACTACCTCGTCCTGCTGGTACTAAGCCACATTGCTCTAGGTGGCATATGAACAAAGACCAGATGATGCTCCGGGCCCCAGAGAGCTTCTAGATTTACACAACACATTATAAAACCCTGTAGCGTGATAGACTGACCCGTGAGCTGCTGTTGAAGCCGGCATGTGCTCTGCAATCCTTGAAAATCAAGCAGTTTATTTTAGGAGCCTGCCTATGGATTCAGGAGCTTAAACTTGGGCTCCTAATTGGAGAATATTCCAAGTCTCTAAAGAGATCAAGATGTTTCCCTTTTCCATCTCAGGCACGAACCCCTCCCGAACAATTACAAGTGAATCCCCTCTAAGCACTCCTGTTTGCTGTGGGACCCGAAGTCGTGACACTGAGTCACACATCCTTGGGTCTTTAGAGGTGTCCGGTTGCTCGCTCAACTTGTTGACTCCGCTCCAGTCACTAGCCCTATTTCCTGGACTTATCTTGCCTACCAGATTTCCCCTCCTCTCTCTCCCTCCTGTGGCTCATAAACACTTGAAATCTACTGTAAACCCAATCTAGGCTCACAGCTTGTTGTGAGTACAAGCAGCAGCAGATAGCAGGAGATAAGGAGCGAGGCCGCATTGTCTTTTTCCAGCCTGCACTGAGAATTCACTTTTAAATCTGAAAATTGTTTGCTTAAGGAAAAGGAAACGTGCATGGTGTGTTGGGGGCAGCAAGAGAGGGGAGCGAAAAAGAGGAAGGGAGCTGTTTTAGAGACCAAATTGGGTCGTACGAAAGGGAGGATTGATGGAGATTGATGAAGGAAGTTCAGCGAAGGTCCCGGTGCAACAGGCACTTGTAAACCCTGTGCTCCTGTAATCCTGCCCCATTCCTAAACATCAGACCATTCCCGAAGGGGAGGTGGCGTTTCCGCAGCGGAGCCCTTGGATGACCATCTCCCTCCAGGAACTCCGAGGCCAAGTTTTGCTGGAGTGACACCCAGTGGGAAGCTGCTCAAGCCATGAGGAAGGGCTCCAGGACGTGTCCGCGTGAGAGAAGTTCTGCTGAGCTACCATGCTAATGGTGTGACTTAATCTCTAAACTGGCAAAAAATCCCAGTGTGAACACACTTATACCCATTGCTCAAACTGGAACAGCAGAAGGGTAGGGATTCTCTGTCTCCTTCTCCTGCACCCATGAAAAGTGCTGCAGAATTCACGTCTCGGCAGTGCTGGATGACGTATTGTCACTTGTCCATATCGGCTCCTGCTCACATCGGCAGAACTAACTGGTTTCACTTCCCAGATCAAGAGGAGGTCAGGTCTAACTGCAGGCTTTGGTAAGCGCAGCGCTGCTGATGCTCGTGAAGCAGCGTGATTCCTGCCTGACAGCGCTCTGCCGGCAGCGTTACGGTGCTGGGGTGGCTGCAGCGACAAAAAAATGTACTTTTACAGGTGCAGCTGGCTTTGCTCATGTGGTGGTTTTATTGCACAGCTACAACGCGTAGCTGGAGCAGCTCCGTCTGTGCTAGGGGTGGTGCGGGGTACGTGAACACTCCTGCGCTGGTAAAATGCTCAGGGTGAAGGAAAACTCTGGAGCTACACGGGCTATAAACACTCTTATACAGCTGTTTCTGTACACGGTAGGGATGGTCCCTTTAGTTGTGTCGCTACGGTTAACGTGGCGAAGCTTTCTAGCACAGGTTTTGGTCACAGTGACAAAGCTCCCTCTGACTCCTACAGGAAGAGGAATCCACTCCAAGTAAGCACATCCAGCAGCCCCAGAACTCTTCTCTCTGAACCGTGCAAAATTTCCTTTTGATCTTTGAGGTACCAAGATATCCCAGCTTCCAAGGATCAGATAATGACTCAGGGCCCGAGGCAGCCCAGGTCTGAAGGGGATGATAAAGAGAGTTGGTGATCCCTGCATGGCAAGTGCTATGTATATTTATGAATTGATCTCCTGATGGTGCTGAAGTCAATAAAACCCACTGTAGACTCCACTGGGTGCAAGGTTCAGACCTTCTTTTGTGATGAATTTGGAGTCCCTGGTACACGTTCCTTGAGAAGCTGGGATATAACAGGGATACAACCAATGCAGGGAAAGGTGAGGGGCTAATCCTCCTCTCTGAGCACACTTAAGATCCAGGCAGCTTGAAGGTGCAGGTGCAGGAAGCACCCACATTTTTACAGCAGCTTTCAGACCAGCTACCTCTCAAGAATTTGGGAACAAACATCTTGGAAACAACCAGAAACAAGGAGAAATTATGAGGCATAAGAAAACAAAGAAGAAATTGGACTGGCTATCAGTGCCTTCTTTATCCATGGACCAGGCATACCTCATTTGGAAAACTCAACTCATTTCCTGGGATCAGAGAGGCTCTATAGAAGCTCCAGGAGCTGAAAGAGGAGGGTGAGCCGCTGATTCAGCTGGTGACCGAGCGCTCCGTGGAGGCAGCTCCTCGACTTGCAGCAAGTCAACTGGAAAAAAGATTTCTGTACCTATAGATGTAAAGGGATCCTAGCGGGACTTACAAAACCCTCTGGCCCCAGGAAACAGCAGTGGGAATTACATACCAACGTGCAGCTTTGAGAGTCTACTTTGCAGACCTGTCCTTCATTTTTAAAGTGTTTTGGTTCCCCATCTGCAAAAGAGAGATAATAGCATGGCTCCATTACACAAAGTCATTGCAGAGATAACTGTGCTCAGATGCTATGGCAACAAGGGCTGTGTAATACTGAAGATAGCGAGGGATGCTAGGGGCAGAGAGCTGGCTTGTGTCAAGGGCGGCCTTTTGCTGGGAAAGGATGGAGCAAACCAGCAGAGCCTCCCTCCAGCAGTCCTTTCCCAGAGAAACTGTCTGCAGGTCTCACACGTGGGGAGTGGCTGAAGTATCAGCTAAGTTTATTTCAGGAAGGAAGAAAGTGGACATCTTTCTCCTATATGTTGAGCAGTCTCAATCCACCTGGATTCTCTGCTCCATCACGTCCTCTCACGTCCCCACACCGCTGTCTCCGACCTCCCTCAGCAAAGTCCTTCATCTTGCTCGTGTTTACCCTTTGCCACTGAAGTAGAAGGGCAATGAAGGAAGGTGGCAGCTGCGAAACCTCAGCTTCTATGGCTGAGCCCTCAAAAAACGGCCTCATAAATATGAATTGGAAATCTGAGGGCCTGGGAAGCTGCTAAAATAGCATCCCTAAGTCCCTGTCCAAAGCCAGGTAAGGTCTTTTTGGGCTTTGCTTTGCCTGGACCCTTCGTGGTAGAGTGGTTTCAGCTCCTGTTCTCCATCCTGCCGCATTTCCTGGCTCCTGCTGCGACACTTTGATTCATAGGGCCCAACCACCCGTAACCACCCAGGGAAATAGCAGCTAAGCCAGGCAGCTACGGTCATTCATTTGTCCCCTCAGGGGGAGGAAAAGAGGCCAAAGATAAGATCGCTTCATTTAAGCCAGAATCCATTTTTCACTGGCCAATTCTCACAAGTGTGATCCCTCCAGGAGGATTGGCACTGCTGCCGCTGTCTTCAGTGGAGTCAAGATTTAAAGTATCTGGAAGAAGATTCTTTGTCCTCAGAGCCACCTTGCCTTGGCTGGTTCCCCTCCTGCACAATGCAGACATTTTCTGGGAATCAGGACTTGTAGCTCTGCCACAGGCACAGTAAATGACCCCGTGCCTCAGTTTCCCCATCCCCTTCCATCAGGACTTTTGAGACACAAAACTATCGGGCACTTGTCTGAAGAGCCCTGGTGACAGCTCCCTATCTGAAGAGCCCTGGTGACAGTTCCTCATCAGCTTGAGAGGAGACAGGGATTCAGACACGTTTGCCTCTCCCATTTCCCATCCCATTATCCTCTTCATGAAAATGAACTTTCATCAAGCCTATTTTAAAAATGTTTGGGTTTTGTTTGCTACTGTAATCATTAGCTAGCCGCCAGATGGCAAGGCAACACAAGCCAGCAAGCTTTCCAAGTTTCTGGTGAAGACAATGACACAACGGAGGACAAATAAACAGAAACAGAAGAGCAGAACGTAAGCGAGCGCAGAGCACCAGGACGTGGGAGCAGGAGGGGGCCAGCCCCAGAGGGGTGACCAAAGAGCCACCCATCCCAGCGTGCGAGTCCGGCTCGTGGCTGCATCTTTGCCCTGGTCCTCTCCTGCCCCGGCACCCAGCGGCAAATTCTTCAGCAGAGGGTGCAAGGGGTGTCCTGCAACAGCATTGCACGGTGATTGCTTTTTTTTTTTTTTCTCCCTTTCTCCTTTACCAGACATTCTGCGGACAGCAAAATTAATAAAGCCTGGTTTCCTGTGAGCTCGTGTTCCTTGTCCCCTAACTCATCACATTCCTCCCACTGTGTCTTCTCCGACAGGCGAAGATTAGGCTGGGGCTGCGCTGGTGCTGATTAGCGCTGGCCGCCGAGCGGAAGGCGTAGCGTCAGAGCCTCGCCCGTCTCTTCCTTGGTGGGGGGCTAATCTGCGTCTCTCCCCTCCACCCAGCTGCTGATTTTTCCAAAATCTGTAGAAATTTCATTATGATTGGGACGTCTGGCCTTTTAGAGGCTGTTTGGCTGGCGTCGGTCAAGGAGAGGGGAGTTAAAGCAGACGGGTGAGTGGGGAGATTGCTCAGGCTTCCTTTCGTTAGGAGCCCGGCTAACCCTCCCTGCTGCACGGGTTCAGAAGCGCTGAAACGCTTCACAAACGCCTCTTGAATTCCCTTTTCCCAAGTGTTTTCAAATTTGAAGTGCCTTGTTTTGGTAGTTGTCAAATGCTTATATTTTTTTTTTCCATTCGGAGAAACATTTAGTTGGAGAGAGCCCTTTGATTCTATTTCAAATACCACGAAAACTCAATATTTAGGTGTCTCGATTCTTTCAAAAATAAATATTCCCAATTTCACTATTCTGTCCCCCATTTCTTTTTTTATTTTTTAATATTTTAGCTGGAATATTCAAAGCTTCAGAATAACCGATGAATCAGAAAGCGCAGTGGAGTTGCCTGTCCTGGGGAACTTGGATATTCCTCGTCCTCCTCTTGCTGTCGCTGTTGACTTCGATGGGACGAAGAGACAACCAGCTGTCAGGCAAAGGGAAAGTTTGTCTGATTTTCGGTCAGAAAGCTATAAGACGCTTACCCCGCTGCCATAAATAAAATGATTTGCCATATGTAGGTTTGTTCCTCAAGCATCTTTAGTACCAGCCGCCTCGGGAAACACTGGGATGAAGGATGAGGATGGCCGCAACCCCAATGCCGAGCCAGGCAGGCTGTGGCTGAGCTGCAGGCAGGGCAGAGCGGAGCGTATAGGCTTCCTGCCCAGGCTATATCTGCCTGGTAACTACAGAGACAGCCGTGATGTCGCCCAGGGAGGAGGTTTACATTCAGCAGCACGAAATTTCGCATGAGCAGCCTGTAAAGTGACGCGGCGATCGTCGCTCTCCAGCGGGCGCGCAGATTAATGGGTCTGCGAAGGAAACCGTTGCCCGCACGCCTTCCGCCCCGCACCTCTCCGGCAAGAGGAAAGCTGCTGTTTCGCCTCAGGAGGGGGTGACACGGCGAAACACTGCAGCTTTGCCTCCGAGGGGGGAATTCTTTCCATTCCACTCCAGAGCTGTGCCCCAGATTTTGTCCTGGAATAAAATCAGATCCTCTGAGGATTTACTGCAGTGCTTACTAAAGTTTCCAGTGTGCTCTGCATGTCTCCTAAACACCTGAGAAAGACAAGCCTTACCCGAGAAAGCTCGCCATCCAAAACACCTCCTCACCCAGCAGAAACGTTGTCTCTGGGCAGACGGCCACGTCACAAGCTGAGGAGCTGGAGCAGAGCGAATTGTTCCTATTACTTAAAGTGCTACGAAAGTAACAGCCAGACCACTTACTCCAGAGTTCCCGTGAGAGTCTGGGCACAAGTTGAGTCAGGAGCGGGTGCCACCACCCACCATGAGTAGACCACTGTGAAGTGACTTGCGTACCATGAGCGGTATGCGTGCCCGTGAAGTGGCTCCTGACACTAAAAAGTCCCTTGTGCTGGGGGTTGTTATTGCTGGCCAATTTGGAAAGTGATGATTTCAGCTACCCCGCAAACTTGCGGAGCCTGGATGTCCTCGTTCTCCATCTGCGTCGGAAAAATGGCCATAGCTTCCAGCTGAGCTCGAGTGATTGCAAAGGCGGAAACAGCAACGCTCAGGAAAAAAAGCATCCCTCCCCTCCAAACCTGGAGCTACCTGAAATATTTCAAAATCCTGGATTTCCCTACGTACAAGTGTGACTGGGATCACAGCTCTCTTGTTTTTAAGCTTCCGCACCCCACGCACGCACTTGTACTCTGCGGACTTCACCTGCTAAGGTCACGACGATCATCCCAGCTCCACGGATGCTCCTGCCCCTGCACAAAAGCACAGCCAGTGTCTCTGTAATTAGTTGCATTTTCCTTCGTGTTGAAGAAAATGCAATGTCACCTAGAAAAAGCTGCTGCACTAGGTGGCGTGTGGAAATACCAGCAAATATTTTCATTGAGGCTGGGACCTCGCTGTTCCCTGCTTCAGTCAGAATCCCGCTTTCACTCACTGTAGTTTCACAAGGCACAGAAAGATTTCCAGTTGTCAAAGCTTGAGATTCTTCACTGCCCTGGTGCATCTCAAAATTGCCAAGGAAAGATACACATCACGGTATTTTCCCCTTGGCTGGGCAACATGAGATGGACCTGGTTGGAGGCAAGCAACCCTGGCAGCCGAGGAGAAGGACGCTGAAGCTTCCCATGCAGGTTAGAGACAGGACAGCAAACCTCTTGATCCAGGGGAATGAAATGATGCAGAAGGTAGAGCTCCAACCCGGGCAGAGTGGCAAGTAAATCAGGTTTGCCAGCGTAGAGAAATCTCTCTGCGTTTCTGCCTGGGCCTCTTTTAAATGACTGCAGAGGAACGAGCATAGGTGCGCTCCAGAAAGGGTGGTTGAACGGCACCGAGTGGAATATCTGTCTTTATTTAACTTGGAAGAAACACTGCTCTTGCCTTTCTATTGCCTACTGAGGTCACCGCTGCAGCCCGTCGTGCTGGCTGGCTCCCGGCTGCTGGGACGAGCCGCCCAAGACCCGCTGGCTTCTCTCTCCGACAGCCGGCCACCGTCAGAGGTGTTTTTCTTTGCACCGCCGGTTCCTGGTCTCGCTGGGAGACTTGCTCGCAAGCCAGCGCCTGTCACCAAACCAGAGCTCCACCTCTGCCAAATGATTCATTTCTCCTGGCTTCAGACTTTTTATATATAAATATATATATATATACACATACATAAGTATATATTTATATATGTAAAACCTACTGCAGCGGTGAAAGTGCCCTTTTGTGGCATGCTGTCCCCTGGCTTGGCTCCCAGGGACCCCTGTCCCCAGCCAGGAGTGGGATGGGTGTCATGCTCTCGGGGGGCGGACTCAGCAGGGGCAGCTGCTTTGAGCAGGGCTGCAGGATTGGGTTCACCTCCCAGCTGCAGCAAGGCTCAGACCAAGAAGGACAAAATATCCCACTGTCTGCCTCCAGCGTCACGGTGCTGTGCAATGATAGGCAGACATGAAAGCTCAAGCAAGGCACAAATGTCACACAAGAGAATCCACACCCAGTCACAACCTTTCAGCTGTGGTTACTGGGCTTTCTTGAAGCAACCACTTGCCCTGACATGAAAATTGTGTGAAGAATCAGGCCCATTGGGTGTCCAGGGCTGCTGTGACTGCTTGGAGGCATGGGCCAGGGTGGGAACTGAAGTCCTTGGACCTGTCACTGACTTGCAAAGTCAGGCTAGGGAAAAGATGGGTGATTTTGTAGGAGTTTACACCTGGAGAGGTCAGTGTCTGAGCTTAAATCAACGGCATTAAAGCAATGGAGAAGGTGGGCTGGAGCACCACATGTAAGCTGAGAACTAGCCCCGCTTCGGTACGGCAGAGGTTAACCAGCACAGCAAACCAGATCAGGATGTCCCCAAGCAGGATTGCACCAGTCTAGGGCCACTGGTGTAACCCAAAGAGCTTCCCTTTCTGCGGGGACGTGGCCTCCTGCCCTTCGAAATGGGCATTTGTCCTTTTTAGTTCTGCTGACACAGCAGCCTTTCCGGCCCGGGATGTCTGCGGGTGCAAGGACACCCCTCGACATTGGCTTACCCTCAGACCACCAAGCCAAGATCGTCTGAGCAAGGACTCAAGTCTTGGCTTGAGAGACTCGGGTTTCTGTCCCTGTGGGCTCTTTGTGGGTGATCTTGGGCAAGGCGCTGCGCCGGGAGCCACGAAAGCGCTGTGGTGCCTTGCTCCTGGTGACTTCCCAAATTTCATCTCAAGGGAGCTGCGGAGTCCTGACCACAGAATCACCGAATCACAGAATGGTGGGGGTTGGAAGGGACCTCTGTGGGTCACCCAGCCCAATCTCCTGCTGAAGCAGGGTCACCCAGAACAGGCTGCACAGGACTGCGGCCAGGCGGGTCTTGAATATCTCCAGAGAAGGAGA
>Ga0181612_151097_pt1 | contig 16791 bp, 9 predicted proteins | sample HoacroProtozoa21_FD_119630 | JGI IMG/M metagenome (GOLD analysis project Ga0181612, IMG submission 119630) | Hoatzin crop microbial communities from Cojedes, Venezuel. Combined Assembly of Gp0051906, Gp0051904, Gp0051908
AGAGGTCTTTTCCAACTTTAATAATTCTATGATAAGTTCACTTTATAGGACACTCATTCCTGAAACCAGGGATTACACTACTTTGTCTGGTCAGGATTACAGTACGTTGTGTGGTCAGGGGGACATGTTGGCTTACAGCTAGGCTCTTGATGTCAGACAGTGTTTTGTACCAGCTGTTATTTCTGCAGCAGCCCCTCGAAGCTAGCCCGTTCTTGGGAACGAACGGTAAGTGGCTAGAGAGATTCCTGTGAACAGCAAGATGATTTGCTTAGTTCTTCCAGAAACTATTGTCCTTTTTAGCTCTTAAAAACTGGGCTTAGTTTGGGGGAATGCCTTGAGAGGTCAAAAACTCATTGAAGGTGACCAGCGTGTTTGAGGCAGGACGTCTGTTTGATGTTGTATTATGTTTCAAAAGAAAATGAAGTGTGTGGAAACCTTCTGTTAATTATTTGAAGATGTCTGCCTAGCATTCAAATAAAAGGCATGTTCTACCCAAGGCCAGCTCTGTCTTTGATGAAATACAAAAAGCTGGTTGCCTGTGCTTAATGCTTATTTTGTGCTTGCTTGGCAGCCATCACACTTAAAAACAAGCAGGTAGCTAATTCGCAGTTCACCAGTAAAAGGAAGTTCTGTGAGATGCCTTAGACTACAGTTGAGTGCTCACCTCTGGAGCTTGCCAGGGCCTGGAGGGATTCCTGGAACTAAGTGCAGTGGAGGTGGAAAATGCCTGGAAAGCTCATGGCACGCAGCAATTCTAGGTTCCTGGGTAGTAGTATGGCGGGGGCAGAAATCCCCCTTGCTTCCAAACTTGCCATGTTTGAAGTTTTTGGACACCGAGTAAAGAAATTAAATCGTAAGGAAAAAAACATTCCTTCTTGCTGATTTGACAGAAAGGGGAGGGAAGTAACAGGAGAAATTAATCTCAGCGATAAATCTGTGTGAATGCCTGGCATGTCTTACAAGTCTAACCTTTCAGTTTAACGACTAGCAGGAGGAACTTGCAAACAGATGGCCTGTCTCTCAAAGTCTGAGCAGCGTTTTTCCTCTTGCATGTCTTTGTCCTTGCAGAATCTGTCCTTACAGATACCTTGTCCCTGTAATGCTGGCTCTGAGTGCCGAGAGGTGAACGGACAGTGCTGGAGGCAGCGATTTCAAAGGCAACGGTTACACAACATGGGTAGCGCTGTGATTCTCGTACTGCTGTGGCTTCTCATTCAGCGCAACAGAGGAGTGTCTGAGCAAAAAAAATAACCTACATACTCTGGTAGTCATGGGATAGATGAGAATATAGAGCCTTTGTTAGATGCAGTTTGTCATAGTCAGAAACAGTCACTCCGTACTTATTTAATAGAAGCTGAAAAATACAGTACACTTGTAAATGATCTGTGGCTTTGATTGCGGTGGGTGGAGGACTGCAGTGAAACTTTCTGAATACTTAACACAGTCTTTCATTTGCGCTTTAAAAATTAGGGAAAATTTCTGAAGTCAGTGACCGGAACCTCTAGTCTTGTTTGTGTGTATAAATAAGCAATAAAAATCCTCAGGATATAAAGTATTTTCTGTACTTTGACTTCTTTCAGGTTAATGGACAGTGGAAAGGTCACAGCGCTGGAGGATGTGGAAATTTCAGAGACACCTATAAAAATAACCCCATTTATCAATTCCAGTTGGACAAGAATGGGCCATTACTAATTGAACTACGGGGCCCAAGGTTTGTGGAGAATAAGTGCAGCAACACGGCGCGAGTATTGCACGCTAAAGATAAAGCTTGTCGGTATCCTCTGGGGGGGGTGGGAAGCTCCCTGAAAATCCAGAAGAGGGGGAAGGTATGGGAGGTGGCTTAGATCTGGCACTGTTGATGTTTCTGACTTCACCATCGATAGGGATTTAAACCCCCATGTTTGCTACTGAGGAAATCCTTGACCTACAAGGAAAGTAGGAGCCCTCTTTCTCTTCAGTTTCGGGGTCTGAGCAAAGCTAAGCCTTGCACAGAAGGGAAGAAGGTACAAAGGACTTTTCCTTCCTCTTAAAACTAATTATGATCATAATTCCTTTTCTTTTGTAGTAGAGCTAGTATGCAGGATACTAAACCCTTACAGGTTCTCAAATAATCGCCTATGCAGTAGCTTCCACTCTGAAAGTGCATTTAGTCTGCCACTAGCAGGCCAGGAGAAGTACTGGATGTTGGTGCCATACAGACTAGGCCTACACAGGCCAAATTCACTTGGCAAAATTCATGACCTACCTCAAAATACCAGTATACAGCGCTTCTAAATAGCAGCACCTCCTGCCATGCAGTCAAGTGTTTATCTCTTGCAAAGCTGTACTGCAGGCCCCACAAAGTGGCAGCGCTTCTTCACCCATCCTCCTCCCTTTGAGCAAGCGCCTGCTCTCAGGAAGTGAGGATGAGCACAAAGGTGCGGCTCTACTGTTCCCTTCCTTGAGAGGGTTTTTGTATGCATTTTTCCCTGCACTTGCAGATCGTGTTTGGGTAGTTTGAGTGACAGGGGCAGTGGTGCCTGTCACATGTTAACAGGTAGTAGACAAACTGTCCCGAGTTATAGTGCAACACGAGAAATTCTGCTGAGATCACTGACATCGATTCCTCTGACAGCGATCAGATCATACCCCAGGATCTGTGCCATGTGGCAGAGAATTATGTCAGGACAAGTTTAACTGTTTGGAGTCTGCTTAAATGCGGAGGCAGACTTCTAGCAGGCCTTTTCCATATAGTCTGAATTGTGTTCCATCTTCCTCCGAATTCTACGTTCACGTCATGGTAACTTTGACTCAATATTTTTGTCACAAATGTGACAAAATTTTTAGAAGTCTTCCAGTTATACTGTGTAGGTTATTAATAAACAGCCCTCTTCACGGTAATCCTGATGACCCAAATAACTACAGTAACAGTCTGTCATGTCACCTGCAGGCAGTATAGCGTTGGTTTCGAACTCATCACAGTCTCAACAGTAGGAGATCCTGGTTCCCATGGCTTCCAGAAGAAGAGCAGCGGTGACTACAGGTAGTACTCGCTTCATGAAGTCTTACAGGTTTGAAACCTACTTCAGATCCCAGTTCTAACAGGAGGTTTCTTTTATCATAGGTGTGGATTTTGCTACTTGGAAGTGGAGAATATATTTGCTGGAGTTTACAACATTATCCCCACCACATTCCTGCCTCAACAAGAGGGTCCTTTTTTCTTAGATTTTAACAGTACTACTCCTCTTAAGGTATCACAGCTGCAGTGAGGAGACAGAACTGTGCATTACCCTTTAAGGAGGTGGCTCTGATCTGTCCCACAGCCTGAGAACAGGTGAATAACCCTTACTACACCTATGCATAAAAGAAAATTGCATTCTAAGTTATAGCCGAGAGCATGGAATCACCAGTTGGCCAGTTAGCTGTGGTAGAGAGTCAGCTGTGGTTTTTGCTGCTATGGTATCAGAGCGAGCACTATTCAACAGGCTAAAATGCTTGTATTCAAATGAATGGGCAGAACTCAATTTATTGTAATTTTTCCCACACTTTAAATCAAAATCTAATGAGTTAAGAGAAAAACTAACATTGAACTTCTCCCAAGATACAGGGTATATGGGTTTAAGAGATTATTCTTAAAAGTAAACATGTAAGAAAAAATATTCTTGTGTATTCTGCTTTTTCAGTCTCAGGACCAAACAGCTTTTACTACATATTTGTGCTGCTATCTTGAATGTTTTCCGCATTGAACTAGTTCTCACATCTAAATGTAAATTTACTACTGCTGAGCACATAGTATTCTAGACTAACATGCTCAGCTTATCTAGAATATGTATATAGGAGTAAAGGAAAAGGAAGATTACTGCTTTAGCTATTTCTAAAAGAAAGGCAATGGCTTCACTCATGTTACGTGTACTTTGAGAGCTGTTGTAGCGTATCTGTATTACTTTATACATAATATTACAGCACAAGGCACTCTATGGCTTTCTTCCTGCAAGCTGCAAGATCTAGCTTGATCCAGATCAGCAGGAAAATCAGGAGGCTCAGCCAGCAGGAGCATACAGACAGTGCAGCATGCCCTTCATTGAGCAGGTGGGAGAGGTTTTCATCTCAGGGTGCACAGTGTCTGCTGAGGTGGTCTCAGTCGCTGGTGGGAACTACCTACCATCAGCACCCCAGCAAAGAAATGTTTTGCCCTTGACATTATTCATGAGTACTCGGCTTGTAGGGGGAGGCTGATTTAAACCTCTTCCCCTAATAAACCACAGCTGCAAGAAATGCACTTGCTGAACCCTGTTACACAGAACAGCTTTTAGAAGGTACCGTTTAGGTTGAAACCAGTGAATGAATTGAGCCCCTGGCCAGTCCCATCAGTAGGAGTAGGGGCAAAGTTCTTAAGAAAAGAGTGGAGGTGGCAGATTTTTTAGATGCCTATCTGTGCTCTTCCCCTAGCATATCTATATAGATTGTATTTGAAGAGGATTAAAGATAACCAGATTTTTCAATTTAGAAACTAACTGCCTCACAGATCCTAAAATACCTTTTTTTTTTTTTTTTGTCTTTTTACAAATGGCAGCCTTAAAATTCCACTATATTTGACAGCTGGGACAGAGGATGGCTTTTAAAACAGCCATAGGAAGTTCTTTACTGTTCATGTTTGGTTTCACAATTTTCCAAGCAAAAAGGTAGCATTTAAATCTTACTTTAGAGCACAGGTGCCCTTTGGTCATTGGGAAACTGAGCACACATGCTACAGGAGCACCAGGAGTATCGATGGGCTAAAACTAGTCCCACAGAAGTCTCCTGTTAGCCCTTGCCAGAAAGTACAAGATCCTTTTGTTTCATTTCCTTCATCAGACAGCTGCTTAACAAATGTCTGCCTCTCAAAGGGCCCTGCAAACACACGCCTCTGAAAAAAACACGTGCCTTCCTGATGGCAGTTCTCTCGCAGACCATCTGGGCTAGGGCATTTGTGACAAACTTGTCACAGTGAGGGTTACCTTCTTTTGCAGGGAAGCTTCTGACGGTTATTGCAACAAATCTACAGAGGGAGCTGCATGGGCACAAGCAAAAACCAGATTAGGTTCTTTGTGGTTATCCTTGACTTGGAGTATGTGCCAAAGACTTTCATCCCTGCAAAATGAAAACTTCATTCAGCTCACATTTTCCGTACAAACTTGTGTTAAGTTTTTTGTGTTATGGTTTTACCTTGGTCTAAACCAGAGTGGCAATGGAGTCCTGCATATATTTTATCACCTAGGAAGTTAGAGATAGGTAGGAACTCAGCGTATTTTTGACAGTACAAAAGGCAGATGCCAGACCTGCCAGCTTGCAGTACTAAGTTCTTGCACATCCTCTGCTGTCGGAGATCAAGCTGGTAGACTTGCCTGCGGTAAAATCTGTTGTTGTTCTTCTGTAGTTGGTTTCTACCCTGCACGAAGGGGTGTTTCTTTCTTTCTTTTTCTTTTCCTTCCCCCAAGCACAAACTCGTGCCAAAGCTTATGCTGGATGAAACACTCCTGAGGCTCAGCTTCCGTACTGTGCTAAACTAAAAGCAAGGAACATGCTCACTTTCTTAATGCCAGACAAGGATCCTGTCCCCAGCAGGATACACTAACATTTCCACCAACAGTACACGCAGGGGACTGGGTTCTCCCCGTAAATGAACGGGAGTTAGGCTTAGTATCAGGATCCTTTACAACCCAAGTCCTATTCAAATACTGCACCTGCACAGGCTGCCAGAATACCATCACTGTCCATTTCCCCTCAGATACAGAGTGGAACACTCAGGGTGAGTGTTTAAAAGGAAATATAAAATATTCTTATAAATGCTGGTCTACAGATTCTGGTTGTGGCAAATTAACAACAAAGTTTTCCTGCCCTTTTTACTTAGAAAAAAAATGTTCCTGTAAGTACTTATGATTTGCTTTGTTATTTTCTGTGAAATACATACTTCTATATTTTTTCCACAAATAAATCTGGAAAAAGTATTGGAAAGTGAACTGATCCTTTTATTTTAACACAGCTTCAGGCCAGTATCTAGATTAAGCTTTTCTTTCCCCTATACTGTTTAGCATTTTTTGATGCATATGACAGAGAATATTGGATGCTGGTGTAAGCATGGAAGTGTTACGCAGCAAGACTTTTAGGAAGAAATAAGGCCAGCATATGCAAAAACTGAAATAGCTGCACACCAGCTCAGACTGTAAGAAAGGTACAGCGGTTGTGTTATTTTACCTCCAAGACAGTCATGCACCTCGACCATTAAGTCTTCTCTGCTTCTAAACGTGCAATTCCAGCTTTTAAACATTAAAATACAAAGCCCCATAAAATATACTAACAGGCATCCTGCCCTCCTCCACTGGTTGTCACACACCGTGCAGTTCTGAACTACTGCCCAAGCCACAGCACGAGGGCGGTAATGGACAAAATGAAAGCCAGTTGCTGTCCAGGGGGCTTTAAGAGGATTTACACTTTCTTTGATTCACTAAGGGAAGACATTATTACTAACAAATTGTTTTCAATTCTCCATCAGGGGTGCAGAGGGATAACTGGAGATAGCCTCTTCAGAACTTCTGACATTCTCCTTATGCACTGCAAAGCCTTTTGTATTTTTTTTAAATCCTGCCTTAAAGCTCCATCCAAGACCCCATAATGCTGCTGTTTACACCCCACCCTGACACCCACATGGCCCACTTTGTTTTGCTAGGCAGACACAGGTTAGTCCTTGGTTAATCTGATGTCAGTTCTCAAAGACTCAGTGAGCAGTAGTACATGGGTGAGGAGCTTTGATCCCTTCTGCCCCATGAGGCTGAGCTTCAGTCCTCGTTTCCTGACGCAAGGTTCACGTAACTGTTTTGTACAGTGATTATGCACTTGGCCACGCAATCTCTGCGGTGTTCGAACAGCCAGCCATTTACAATTAACTTGTGTACTTGTAACTTCCATCACTTAGTCAAAAAGGGCATTTATATTGTTTGATAATACCAAAGAGAAGTAGAATTCCTAGGGTTAGCATTCGCTTTATACAGTCTCACTTCAGGGCAGCCGAAGTGATCACATGTACTTTGATACACCAGAGGCTTATTTTTATACCTGTGAGGGCAGCCACCGTCATGCTGCACTCCAGAATGCAGAAAGAGCTCCAACAGAAAAGTAATTGGAGAAAGCTCGTTCATTTACGTGTACTCCATAGCAATGTACGTTCATTTAAGTTGGTCACATTTGTAACGATGGCTTTTATGAAGTTGAAAATAAAATGAGTTTTCCATTAATTTATTAGACACGCAGTCCTGCCTGGTTGCTTGCACGTTTGTTTGAAGGGTGATTTACCTGCCAAGTCTGGGGGTCGCCAAAGGAAGAAGGCTACAGCAAGATCTTTAAACAAATCTTGCCCAAGGGTGGTATAAAAGTAAGGGTATGGTGGGTTCCGCACCCTTCTGTACTTCCTGACCAGTGGGCTCACCCTGCTGGGAGCTGAACCCAATCAGGGCATACACAAGGCAGCGCACATGACTGTTTTTATATCCTGCTGAACATAAAATTAATTCATTGCCCAGGTGCAGGGAGTTCGGGCTTCCAGTCAGAACTGGCAAGATGAGAGGAAATCTGATAGCAAGAGGGATGAAAAAAAGAACAAACCCACCCTCCACGCACCCCAAACAAACCAGGGAAGTGTAATGGGGTTGACTGGCACGTCTGCAAAAATAAGATACTTAACCACAAATACCTCTGCTCATTTTTCAAACTGTATGCAGCACAGACAATAGCTTAACTACAAAAGTGAAGTAAAAACATTTAATACAATGTGGCACTTCTGTGCTACTTTTCCTAGTTTATACTGTCCCAGCTTCTCCCCAGCTGTTGGCCACGCCAGGAGACGGAACCACCAACTTCTTGTCCTAAGCATTTACTGGGCTGGGAAATGCTACCAGTGGAAGGATTCAGCCTTCGGGTCTTGTATATCTATTTAAAGCTATTACAGCTTAAAAGCTATAGTGTGTTGAATCTAATTTTTATGAAAACGGGGTTTTTTTACCTCCAATTCCTGATGGTGTTACAGCAAATTTCGGCAGCGGTAAGTACAGAGGTGTTACCTAACAGAAGACCTTCCTCTTTTCGGCATTCCACGGGATTTTTGAAAACTTCACTACAGCTCTGGTCTCACACAATTCAGGACAAGAAGTGAAGAATGAGGGATGCAGGGATTCAGGAAGCTGGAAGGAGGTAACAGTTGTCCACACACTGCGAAGGCTTCCAGTACCACAGAGCAACAGCGGGCTGCAGTCTGTGACTGGAAGTGGCTATTTAAAGACTAAATCTGCTGCGGAAGAAGATTCGGTTCTCAGTACTTGAGATACACTTCGCTTGCACAGACTCGAAACGTGGAAAACAAATGTTTACTGTAGTGTGAAGAATTTTACATTAACTTTGAGAATACGTACACAGGCTGTGGCAGGGACAAAATACAACAGGACTGCAAAAACATAGAATAGAAAATACTTCGGGCAATACTAAAATTCCCGTCAAATTAACGATATAAACTGACATCTTAGATAAAATGGTGCTTTCAGAAATGCTTAGCCACCAAAACTGAAGAGTCCTAGGATTTTTACTACCACTTATTAGCATAATTACCAGACACTACTACTGCCTAACAGCTGCTGGCAAAACATGCCCATGCCCTTTCTAGTTTTATTGAACACTTTCTCTAGGGCATACTAAAATCCCAAGTCCCTGTAACAGTTATAAAACCCCACACAGTACAACCTACAGAGAAGCTTAAGAACACATTGTCAATCTACACTGGCAATTCCTTTTCTTCATGCATATTTTAGGGACGAATCCCTTATTGTAACTTTCCTGAACACATCTATGACCCCCATTTTCGGGCAAAAAACCAAACCCACTTAAAGTGCTGAAAAATAATACTTCACTTCTCAGGGGAGGGGAAGGGCAAAGGGCCAGTCAACTCTTTTTGGTCACTGGAATCGCCCTCAGAGTCCAAGCCAGACCCGGGAAGGTGTCTAGGAAGGGCTTACCACCGCTGAGCGTGACCATCCCCTCGCCATCTGTCTCTCAACACCAGTTTTTACAGGCGTGACCCGTCTTCGTCCTTTCTGTGAGCACCAAGGGAAGAGTGAAGGCTTTTAGACCCCACACATGCAACAGCTTTCCCGTATACAAAATATTTCTACAGTTTCAGCATAATACAGACAAATACAGATGTTTAAAGAATATGCCACTTATACTCGAGAGATCCACTGTATCTAAAGAGCATTTCATTCTACAAAACCGAAGCCAAACTGCGCTCTGCAAACGTCTGGCTTGAATTTCAGACCCCCTACTGGCATGAATTTACACGGGAACATTACTAGTTATTGCTTCAGCCAGGCTGCTACAAAACAATTTACAGTCTGTGAAATATGAGCACAGCTTAAACGTTTGATAACTTGTCTGGCCTACAAAGGATTTACAAATAAAAACTTCCCTCCGCATCAATTAGACTTCTTAGTGCAGTTTTAAATTCTCAGAGTAAACGCTTACGATTTGGCATATATTGTTGGCACAATGTTCTTCAAACACTTAGAAGTTCATGTATAAATATTTATACTCCCATTAATCAGGACAGGGCACGAGGAGGACTCAGCCAATCTGGGCAGCTTTTCTGCCTGCGCATATTCCCTCTTTGATTTTCATGCACTGCAGGGAGAGCTGCTTCATTCGGTTATCCAAAGCCAGCCCCTCCGTGGAGCCGCTCCTGTTGCTGCTCCTATTCTTGTTCGCTCTGTCGCTTGTCTTGTTCTCAGCCCCTTCTGCCCTATCCCCTGCAAAGAAAGGATTAAACTAGATGTTAAACCCAGATTTCATTCTGCAGCTTGAAGCTTCAGGCAGGTGCCACTGCAGCTTCCTTTGCCAAAGCGCACAAAAAAACACAGGAGCACGAGCAAGGCGCTCCAACGAAACCGAAGCTGCGCTCGTCTGGCGCACCCCATCAGCACAATGCAGCGTAACGGCCTTAGGTTGGAGAACACAAAAGTGGTGGTAATCCTCTAGTCTGAATTGGTCAGCAAGGGCTGGCAGAGTCTGCAAAAGGTTCCTTTTGGCACGTTATTTCTTTTTTTCTTCCCCCCCTCCAGAAAACAGGATTTTCAGCAAGCAGGATAGTAATTTTAAAAACATTAAACTCAGATTTTCCTTAAAATAAACATACCATCAGAATCCCACTGCTAAATTATTTCATGAGGAACCTTGAGCCCCTCCACTCAGACAGAACTGGGGGACCTTCCCAGCCAGGAGCAGAATAATTAAAGCATTTTAGATGTCATCGTTAATTCTGGGACGCAGGGCTTTCGAGAACCGCCTTCCCCCAGGCGGCGGGCCAGGGCTCAGTGAGCTTGCCAGAGGCCTAGGGGAGCTGAGAGGGTTTTCCTGCTCCCTTTATAAAGCTGAAAAACACGGGCCCAGGGCGTATCCAACTGTGCGTACCTCTTTCAGCTTCGCACTCAGGGGAGGATGCCCCACTGCACTCACTTCGGGGGCCGAGGACGGGAAAGATCATCCCGAACTCGGAGAGGGACACGGGGCTGGGCAGATCCAGGCTTCCAGGTCGCGTCGCGGGAGGAAACTGAGCGGGCACCTCACAGGGACTCGTAGGACCAGAGCTGAAGCTGGACACCGACTGAGTTTCTGAATCTTCTTCGGATACAAAGCTGCTGCCGTTGTCATCCTCAAACACTTCCGAAGCCACTGCAACATTCAAAGAATATTCCAGTTAGCATCCAGTTATAATATTCCCGCTCCTGCACCTTCCCGGGCAGCGGCAGCCCCTCAGGCCCGCACCTTCTGCGCGCACGCACTGCTCTCCCACGGGCTGCCTCTCCTCGTGCTCTGCCCCCTCTGCAAAGCCTCAGCCCAGCATTTCATACGTGGGTCACAAAGGCCTGGTTCTGCCCTGAGGAACAGCACACACCTGCCAGCCGTGCCGTGCCAGACCAGCTCCACACCAGCTACTGCTCCTCATGCCAAGATGCTCTTGGATTTTTTACCGCTCTGGCTGCCCCCTGCCCAGCTGGCCTCGTTCGCTTGGCTCCGGCACGTAACTCAGGCCAGGGCCCAGTCCCCTGCGCCCGCCTCAGCCAGCGGCACCTTGATCCCAGCACAGGCTCCTGGCTATTCATGGCACTAATGAGAAGGCAGATTGCTTCCACCTTATCTTCCCACTTTCACAGTTAAAATCCAGCACAAACTCCCAAGATCTCTTTTTGGATGAGGCTCACCAAGCAACACCAAATTAAAAAAAGCCCCACCCACATATACTGTTTTCCCTGCTCACGTCTGCTCAGATCTGCATTCTAATTAAAGCAAACCAACTCCACACTGTCTGGCTAGATTAAGCTGCAGGCTCTTTGTTAGCAACAAGAGGAGGAATCCATTAAAGAAGGTTCCCATTTTGTGCAACACAGGGGTGTAGATTTTGCTAAAATTCAATGTTTTTCAATCTTGGCTTACTGCAGGATAGGGACCTATGAACCAAATACTTCTGCACACAAGCAGTCCCACCGGGATCAGAAGGTTTTTTTACGTGCATCAGCCTCTACACAACAGAAGCGTGTGCTGGAATCACACAGGTTTGAAGAAGTCCCATGAACAGCAAGGCATTTACAGTGACCCGAGGTTATCTCCAGCGACGCCTCCTTGCGATTCCTGGTATTGTCAGAGAGGCTCAGAACCGCCTCAGCAGAGCAGCAGGAGCAAAGCAGCAGCACTAACGAAATGGCTCAAAGGAGAACTTTCAAAGCAGTCCTTCTACTACACCGGCAGCCTGGGGCTCACGGGCACCAGTCAGAAACAAAGGGTGCCAGCAGAGGCAGCTACCGCCATGGTTATCGCAGAGATGTTCGGCCTCTTTCTGCTGCGTTTGCAGATTGCAGAACTGTACCAACTGGCCTAAAAGGTTCAAACATAAAATGGGCAACAGCATTATCCACCTTCCCGAGCTCCCTCCGGGGCACTTTGTGCTCAGAGACAGTTTGCTGTGGTTTGGGTTTTGTTGTTTTTAACGATGTCAAATCCAAGACTTCAGAGTGGCCTTTGGTCTCACTTGCTGTGTTTTATCAATATTTGGTGAGCAATACAGATAACTTTGCAGGGGGTGAAAGCAAATAAAAAGGCTGGGCAAAACAGAGGTTTCCAATTACAGGAGTCCTCTGCTTGGCAAGAAGCACTGACGTCAGCCAGACACAAGCCCAGCCTAAACTGTAGCTCGCTCACGACCATCCAAACTTCCCATCACACACAGGAGCACCTGCTAGGGCCAAGAAACTCTTGCTGATGAGGAGGTGTGTTACTCAACTCCAGCAGACAGAAATCAAGACACAAAAGGGCCTTGGTGGAAAGCCCCCTTCACACACGCTACAACGCACGAGAGCTTAACCTGTCGAGGCTGTTCTGGTTATGACGTCTGGCAGGCTGCTGGTCCTGCCCTGTCGTAACCCAGTTCTGCGCTGGCACCAGACGCGACCTGGAGTGCGTCCAGCTCTGTCAGACTCCGCAATTCGGAGCGAGGGATGAGCCCGTGCTGCCAGTCCTTGCCGGCAGCCTCAACAGCGACCACGAGGGCCAGCGACCAACTGCTCCGAGTTAACTTGCCTGGCTCCTTCTGCTGCTATGTACCAGGTCCCACAACTCCTTCAGTACAAGAAAACCCTCAACGCAGTTCCACCTAAGACTCTTGGGAGGCCTTCTGCGCAAGGAGGGGGGACTTCTGGGTACCCAAAGAGGCAATCCCTGCCTGATGCAGAAAAGCTCAACCTCAGGACTTCAGGGTGGCAGCAGATTGGCAGCCACACTGAAACCCCACCGCGTCAGCCGGCCCACACACCCCGCTCGCTTGCTGTGGCAGCTCAGGTCCCGGCTGGGGGTCCTGCCACTGCAGAGGACGGAGGGCAGCCCAGGGCTGCCTCCCATCTCCCGCGGCACAGCTGAGCTGCACGACGGACCTATGAGGCCTCGGCGCCAGTACGCACCAGCCTCTACCAGGGAACTGCACAGTCAGCCTTCGGGCACTGCAGCTGTGTAATTATGAACTCCTGCAATCCTAACCTAGACTTTCCCGCGCAGAAATGGAGCCGAAATACAAATTAAACTGGGATTTGTGGGACTGGGAAGGAAAAAAAGGACTTTCTGCACCAAGATGGGGAGAAAGCGACCACGAAAGAGGAAAAAGCAGGCCACATGCAGTGTCCATGTACCCACTTTCACCCAGTGCCAGGACAAAGGCAAACTCGAAACACAACAGACTGTTCCAGTCTTTGCAACCCGAGGTCCCCACGAGCCACCAGAGAGCAGAGGTTACCTCGGCTTGGAGCTTGCACGGTGGTTGCTGCTGCCGCCACCCACGAGAGACATCTCTCGTACAGAGCCTCTCAGCACACTGCGTGAGCACATTGCTGCTTCCTCGCTTCCCTTGCTCGCAGCACACATGCTCTGCTGAAACCACACACCGGCAAAAGATCCTGCAGTGCAAAGGAGCTCATCCTTACACCCCTTCTGTGCGAGCGTCACGCCTTTCTGCGCTACTGTAGCCGCAACTTTAGTCCCTCCGCCACAGGCCCAGCGCTGCAAGACAAGCACTTGATCCACCTGCTTCCAAACGGCACTGCCGCCTCAGCAACCCGGCTGAACAATCTGCCACAGCCTGCCGCCGCCCCAGGCAAGTCACCGACAGCAGCACCGCTGCCTTAAAAATCAGAAGCGTGCTTTGAAGCGCGTTAATTTTGTTCCTTTCATACAGCACTGTACAAAAAACAACAGTGATGCTAAGGGAACAGCTGATGCACTTCAACTCCTATCCCTTCCCCTCGAAAACTGGCTGTTAAAGAATACAACCAACTCCTGTAACAACAAGAAGCGTTAACAAGTTAGCCACAGTCCCACAACAGCCAGCAAGTTTCAAACTGCAGGATACGCAGAGCATCCTTCATCTCAACACTTCTTACGACGCCCACAGGATACTCCCAAGCACGGCAGCACTCTGTACTCACTGGAGATGGTGTCCGACTCCTGTTTGCTTGCTGACAGGTCTTCCACAGAGGTATTGCTCCCTTCAGCACCCACGCCACATCCTCGGGGCCCCATGGCAGCGGACCGTCTCCTCTCGTGGATCTCATCTGAGATCATCTCCAGGTTTTTCAAGGCGGTCTTATACTCTCCCTTTGCCAGGGCCAGTTTTGCCTGCAGGTCATCCACTGTTTTCTTCAGTTGCTAACAAGGAAGACAGGTATTAGACGTGCTTTCAACTCCGTTACGCGTCCACGTGACTTGGCTCTGCACAGGGAAGCTAGCATAAACCAGGGCTGGTATCTAGGTGATGGGAGAGTTTGCAATTCAAAAGCACCCCAGCGCAAGCAGGGGCACTCGTGAAGGAGACAGCGGCACGGCAAACCACGGGAGCCAGGGGCCGGGACTGCCTCTGGAGAGTGGTAACAGCCCCCGACTACACAGGGAGCTGGGGTCCCCCCGTTAACATGCAGGATCTCTCCTTAATGGGGATGCAGCGCTCAACAGTACCTCACCGCTTATCCCACAACTACCCCTAAGGGCAGGGCACAGCATGGCCCCCCTAAAGGGGCTAAGCCTCACTCTCCTCCGAGTGCCAAACCCACCTCTTCTTGGTCACTAAACCTGCAGACCAGCAAGCGGCAAGCCTCAAGCCCTGACAAGCTATAATACAGCAGCTTCTGCATCCCCTGGCACAAACCCCACTGCCATGCCCGCCCTGGGGCCACCACCCTCTGCGAGGCGCGTGCTGTGCCCAAGCGCTGGCCAGACGTCGGTGCGCCACGCAGAGTTCAGTGCAGAGATGCCAAAAGCAGACCTGGCCCAGCCAAGCCCAAAATCCCACCTCTGCCAAACTCAAAATCCAAAATTCACATCTGTGTGATGTTGGAGTACTACAAGCAGGTTACTTATTCTGTTAATTGACCCAGCCAGTGAACAGAAAAGAGCACACCAAGCACAGTCAAACAGTCTCCTGCATAAAACATAGGGGGGAAAAAAACCCCAAACAAACAAACTACAAGACTGTCAAACAGTATTTGTTCGGTTCTGGCACTAAGCAGCAGGGTTCAAACGCTCTCATTTCACAGAAGGAAACAAAGCCTCTCAGTCTTTTATCTTTAAAATGTGCTTAGCAAATTGCTCAAGAGGTTTTGAATTGAATTGGTTTTGTACAGAAACGCAACACAGTTGTCAGAGCACTTTAGATGTACTTTCAGTATTTATCGTAAGCAGTAAAGAGTTTCAGATGGATCTGAATACATACGTACCTCTAGTTGGACATAGTACTTTGCCTTGAGCTCAAAATAAGGTCTGTGGAAAAACAAAGAACAATTGTTCACAATCACTGGGAGCGAATGCAGAGTACTGGAGTGGGAGTTGCTCCCTTTGTAGCACTAACACAGCTATTTTGTGTTTCACTGTAATCCCGAGTGACTGCTACCTAGATCATAGAGCACCTACGTGTGCTCTCAATGTCTCTCTCTTCCCCTCTAATATACCTATTTCTCATGAGTCTTTTGACCTAAATTCAAATTGTAAAATTCCAGGTTTTAGAGTTGACAGTGTAATTCCTTCAGGCCTAGATTCTGCAAGACATTTAAATGCAACATCCAGCTTCAGGCATAGGCATGCTCTCCGGATCCGCCTCATTTCAGAGCCCACAGCACACGGCAACTCCTCCCAGAAGGTAAACCTTGCACTTCCCCGTGTTCAGATGTGGGAGTGGGAAGGGCAGTTGCTCGGTGTTTCAGTAAAGGAGAGGGGATGAAGGGAGGTCAGAGGACCACATGCAAGGGCAGAACACGTCCCATCAGCAGCCCACCAGGCACTTCCCTCCCGCTGCAGGGCTCTCCAACAGTTTGCTTGGACACAGAGGACAGTCTCACACCCAGTCTGTTTCCCACTATGCACAACAAAACTTGCTTGTAAGGTTGCCGGAGGACAGGGGCACAAGAGGTGCCGTACAAAGCCTAGAAACTACATTCCAGCTTCAAAGTTTTGAAGCCCGCAAGCCAGTATCATCCGATACAACACTGGGCAGCAAAAAACCCCGATATTTTAGCAGGGCTCACGACCCTCCTCACCTCTCAGAAGCTCTCCTGGAAAGTAGGTGAGAGAGAAACAATCAGGTACGGGTTTATATGAAATAGAATGTTAACTGCCTTCATCATATTTCTACCCTGACAGCAAGCCTCTTCTGAGCTGTAAGTCCTGCTGCAGCTACATTGTGGACTGTGCACCAGAACTCAGGAGTGTGAAACTGTGGCTTTCTGATCCTATAGGCTTTGAAGGGTTGAATTCACTACACAACCATACACAAAATATCGGAGTTGCATTTCCCTGAGACTAGGTTATTTTGCAGCTTCATGTTTTTAACCAAACCTCCTGCCATCACGAGGAGCACACAGCCAAGTCTGCGATGTTTCCAGAGACGCTGATGCAGTCAGACTGCACCTCTGCCTTCCCTCGCTGGGACTTAACCCTGCCAAAGTCTGCACAGATGGACCTGCCAGGCATGGTAAAACATCACAGCTGGGACTCTGGATCCAACAGTTAAAGGACTCCCACAGCTGTACCCCAAAGCAGGGGGAGGGCAGAGACACTGACAAAACAGTGTTGCAGGGAAACGTGCAGGGAAACCAGTGAAATCCTCTCCCCTCAAATGACCTGTTTCTCTCCCTTCCTTACCCTGGTGCCACCTGGGGAGGAACAGCCAGGCTTGAATCCTAACCTCCCATCAACGTCCACAACCCT
>Ga0181612_163012_pt1 | contig 16791 bp, 7 predicted proteins | sample HoacroProtozoa21_FD_119630 | JGI IMG/M metagenome (GOLD analysis project Ga0181612, IMG submission 119630) | Hoatzin crop microbial communities from Cojedes, Venezuel. Combined Assembly of Gp0051906, Gp0051904, Gp0051908
GGGGGGGGAGGAGGAAAAAGTCAGCATTAGAATGTAAGTGTCTTTTATTCCTCTTGCATACCTTCAGTTGCTCCTTCAGCACAAACACTTCATCTCTAAGGTCATCCCGCTCACTCCTTATGGAATCAAAGAAATCTTTCTGCCTCTCTAATGCCTGAGTTCCCAACACAGACAGAAGGCGAGGAGATGTGAAGAAAGGAAGGGAGACAAGTAAAGACCATGAGAAGCATGCGTAAACAAGAATGAGCAGATTTAAGATATTTAGAGATTCATGGAAGTGGCAGGTATGAAAAGGTAAAGTTTCCAGATTAAAGGACCAAGTTTACATACACACAGATAAACTTCAAATCCAAGAAATACACAGCTTATTCAACAACCAGGAATTCCTACTAAAGGCATTAAAGAGCCCAACCCTTCATTAGGGATCCTTCAAATGAGGACCCACTTTTCATTCTTCTCTACTAGACAAATTAATTCATGTCCATATTACTTCAAAATGCACACTGAAGACAGTGCAATTCCTGTGTGTTAACAGAACGGCATGAAAGCAGGCCCAGCAGACTTTAATACTGTTTTTATTCCATGGGTTACGATAACAGGTGCAGTACATTTCAATTAATATAAAAGCTGCCAATAAGTCATCTTTAGACTGGGATGCACCATGTGCAAATGCATGTTTTGCTACTGACCCCCCCCCCAATATTTCCATATAAATACACAAATAGAACAGTAACAAAAATCAGAAAATTCTGAGTTTCAAATTGCTACAAGTTATTGGACATCGCAAGCACAAGCAAGTTGCCAGATTTCTTTCTCCTCCTGTATTCAGAAAGTCTTTCAGTACTCATCATTACAAAAGAAAACCATGATTTTCTTTAATAGTCAGTTTCTATTTGGCTTTGACAGGGGGTGGTGGGAAAGAGGTGGTAGAAGCAAGAAAAAGTTAGAGACTTTCATCCCAATAGCCCATAAATAGCTATATTGCTTCTGTATCACACTCCAGTTTCTGCTTAGTCCACAGATTAAATCTGAATAAGCAAAAATTCAGTGCTGATGGAATTGTATTATAAATAGCACTTCCTTTCTGAATATGGCAAATACAAATGGTGCACCACAGCAAATAAATTGCCCTAGGTTTTAAAATCAGACCAGCTGATAAAGTTTTTCTTGGATTTTACGATACGGGCCAAAGGCAAAATCTGCTATTTGCTAATTCACTGGTAATATAGTAAGACAGCCACACCAAGCAAAGTCACTAGGGAGCATTTTATTCATGAGGTTTTGCAAAAGCAGGATCAGCTGGAGAACAACAGTGCCACTCTGAACACATCTCAGGAGTTGACAGTCCTACCCCTATTTTTTTGTCTTTCCACTCTATTGTCTCCTGAAGATCAGAAATTTCCCTGACATAGCTCTGCTGTTTCTGTTGCAGCTGCTGGATTTCCTGAGAGACAGGAGCAAAACAAGAAGACAGAAAGCAGGTAACAGGTTAACAAAGAAGGTTAAGATTGCAGTGATGCCAAAGAATGAAAAATGTCAGGTGCTAAGTACAAGAGTATCTACCTGCACAGTTTCACACTAACTGACACCTCAACTAAATCTACGCTCCTGAAGAAAACTTGCCGTCCCAGGGATGCCTTAAAGCAAGCTGGACCGTTCTGTCAGTTTCCCCTGCATCTCCACAAACAGCTGCATGAAGTACAGCTTGCTTCGTATTACGGACAGGGCAAAAAAGAGAAGTCCAACCTCAGACAATACTTATGACAGTACTATTTCTATTAGTCAGCTCTGAACCTGTATGGCCTGAAACACTAGCATTTCTTCAGGTGAGAAACTTGAGTAGGGAATAAAACTCTCCATGCCTCACCTTCTACACTGCTACTGCTAACTGGGAACATACCAGTCAAAGAAGCCATTTAAAAAAAAAAGTTACTTACTGCAAGCATTTCTTCTCTTTGCTTCAAAGCCTCTTTGATTTCCATGAACTGAAACTGCAATATGCTATGAGCATGCTTCTCCCTCTCAAATTCCTATGAATAATGAAATATTAATGAAATTTTTATTGATCAAAAATAGCATTCCGTAAAAAAAAGAAAATAAACCCAACCACAAAGAAAATGCTTACTGCAATGCAATTCTTGAATACCTCTCTAATCACAATCCCACAAAAGTACGATTTTTATCTTATTTGTCCTTTTTCCAAGAAACTATTATTCTATCAAATATAGAAGTGGCAGACATCACTTAGCCAGTTTCGTAAGTTGAGCGGCAGGCTGGTGGTGAATAGCTTTTACAACTCTTGTCCCACAGACTTCACAGATGAATAGAAGGGAATTTAACCCACTCTTTCCACACAGTCAAGTACTAAAAGTTAGCTAGACATTGTGGAATTAAAAAAAACAAAACAGAAAACCACACTGTATCTTCCAGGAACTATGTGTTTTTGAAGTACACTACAGTGAAATGTCCCAAGCTAAAGACCTAGTTCTGAAAAGCTAACACAAGCCACAGCTTTATTATTTAACACCAACTCATTAGCTGTCAGATGCTGAATTCAGGTAAAATTTAATTCCACTCTCAACCAAGTAGCTGCCTTAACTATATAAACTGCACCACTGTCCCACAGGCCTTCTGAAGAGAGCTTTGTATGTAAAAATACTCCAGAAGTCACTATGAACAAACTCTCTGAATTTACTCTAAAGATGGCATGTAAAAGGACATGTGATAATATCAACATAGCCTTACCATATAAAACATTTCTTCACTTCTTCAGAAATTGCTTTAAGACAGAAACTTAGGGAAGATCCCCATTTGTATGATCACAACCCCACAATATGCTGCTATTCCACTTGCTTTAATAGTAACTAAAACAGTAAATTGTTTAAAATCTTGAATAGTAATTTGGTTGCCTCCTCCCAAAGGTCTCTGCGTCCCCCTCCCAAACTTTTCCTGTTAAATAACATGCCATAGCTATATACATACTTTACTTTTTTCTTCATATTGTCGCCTGGATTCTGCCAGCTGTTCTTCTAACTCTAAGAGCGCATCCTTCAGGGTATCTACTTGGTACATGAAATTTGTTTTTTCATTGTCTAGTTGAGCATTTGACACCATAGCCTTTTTATATTTCTCTTCAACTTCGGCTAAAGAGTCCTGCAAAGAATAAGCAACCACAGTCAGATTCTGTTATAAAGGACACTTTACCAACCAAGACCTTCAACAAGAAAATGAAGTACTAAACCACAAGCATGCTGAGTACTCCTGTGGAAACCAGAGAGGCTTACCAACTGTCCCATGGTGAGGATGACCTGCCCTGTGCTCCCACCAGACAACCGTTTATGAGCAAGGAACCTTACCTCAGGGCAGATAAAATGTTTCCTGCTCTCTGCTGCTTCAGCTTCTGCCTCCTCAGAGTTTTCTTCCTTCTCCCTCCTCCCCCTGCCCCTGCACATTGGCAGCTCAAAGCAGCTGCTGAAAATGACAAGTTGGAATTTTTTTTCTTTTAAAGGTAAACTGGCCTTGTTTTAAGATCATTTTAGATGATCTTAGGCCTTAAATTAAGGCAGTCTGACAGCCACTTGACACATTTCAGGGATCCTTGCAGTGTGGGAACCACCAAGGAACTAGAATTTGCCACAAAAAAGCTGCAGCTTTTGTGACCTGATGTATCATTTTTTATTAGGCTTCCTATATCACATCCCTTTACAAATTTATTCTGTAAGACAATTCCCAGGGTCTCGAAAACCTCTCCTATCAACTGGACCTGAATCTAAGATACTGATGTATTTATAGCAACAAAGATCAGGATCGTTTTCCATATTGTGCAGTCAAACTTTGCAGTATTTGATTTTAATACAGAAACAAAAGATACATAAATAAAACAGTGAAAATATGAAACCAAGGAGGACACTCATGTCAACATTTTAGTTTACAGATCAAGCAATTTCTCTCGGAACTTAAGTAATTCTAATAATTACATCTAAAGCACAGGTGAGTTTCATATACTTCCTTTTTCATCCAGCCAATGGAACTGGGGATGCTAGTGGTGAGATGATTACAAACTTAAGTCTGAATCAGTTTAGTTCACATGTCTATTGACAGATAAGAAAATTTGTCTTTAAGAACACGAATTTGTACAGTTCCAAACACAAACTGTGTTTTGGTGCACTTTCCAGCCCAGTGATGAGAAATACCAAACATAGGCAAGCCACCAGGATTTGGCAACAGTGGTAGGACCAAACCTCAGAAATTGGCTGGAAAGGACGTATATGCGAGTAAGAAGTTAAGGTAGTCGCTGCACCACTCCTTCAGCATGCTACGTTTTGTTTTCTTAGTATCAAGCAGTGAGGCTTAGGCACAAATCACCACAAAACGCAGTCTAAGGGACACTGATTGAGAAATTACGTACTTTTTAAATGCAGTGTTATTATTTTGCTAATACCTGTTACACAGTGATCAGGGGAAAAAAAACAGATTTTACAGAAAAAGCGCCAAGTTACTCTTTTTCTTTTTCCACTGACAACTCACTGAAGATGGCAGCACCTGTCACAGCGTTGAGCCGATGACACAGCGAGCAATTAATGCTGATAAATGCTGCACTATATGCCTGGATGTCTACACGCATATTTGCAAGACTGCCTTTTCCAAAAAAGGCAGCTCATGTTGCTGCTCACTTACGAGGTGGTGCTACACGGGTGCACAAGTCAAGTACACAGGTGTACAAGGGTTGCACCAAAATCCACGCACGGCTTCATGAAAGCAGTTCGTGCTTCTTTCGCGCCAACGGGTGCGAGCGTTCATTCTTCACGTAACAAGCTTTGTTACATGAAGGTTTGTTACAAGAATTGTTTAAGGGTGGCTTCTGTGATCTAAATGTGAAACCAAAACGGTAGTCACCACCTCGCATGCACAACGTTCCAGAGGCATGCTGGACCTTATCAAAACAAAAACACACAAACTTTTAAACTCCAATTTTCCATAACACTGTAGGACATGAAGTTTTAATTCATCTTCCAATACTGTGAAGCTCCCTGGATTAGAAAACTGTAAAAAAACCCTAATAATTTTAGCTTTCTAGCAAAATTATTACCTTCTCAAAACAGCAAAGACAACATGCAATAGTAATCAGCAGCCTTTCAGTTAACATTTGGAAGCAATTCTCACCACAATCAATCGAGGTTGGAACTTTTCCAGTTAATGAAATGCTTTTCACACGGTTTACAACCCAACCCCCCCAAAGAAAGCATGCATGGTCAGTTCTAGGCCTCACACCGACTCTCTGAACATTTAGCTGGTGTTAATGATCACAATCCCAGTCTGCAGCAAACCAGTACCTTCATTTCTTTCAGTCCCTGCATGTATTTGCCTTCTACATCCTGAATCTGGTCCTTTAACTCATAGATATCCTGAGAGAAATGGTGAGAAACGTGAATCATGCCACTGAAACTAATGGGCAGAAGCGCAGCTGACAGGGAAAAGCAAGTATTCAAAACTCATTTAAATATTTCTACCACACAAGTTAAGGGGTCTAATCCTAACCTGAAGCCTATCACCCTCTGAAGAATTCTGGCATTACGGGTAAGGGCTGCTAAAGCAAGCCTGAAATACAGGCTATACTAGAGATGTAGGAAAGACTGTATGAAAACCATCCTTTGCACTGAATTATAAGTCCTGTTCCACAGTCTCCCTCCTCCTTTGTCCTTGGTCACCAGCAAATGGCTACCTCTCAGTTGTGTTACAGTGCTGAAACTTGGGCAGACCTGCTTGTATCTAAGGTCCTAATACAAATCACAGATGTTCTAAGTGGCTGTAATTTCAGGAGAGTCATAAATTGTATGCATGAAAGTTAACAGGATTCAGATTTTCCCGTTTTAAAATAGTCTTCAGAATGGAGCATTAAAAAACAGATTGCAAAAAACAGTTTAGTTATGGACTACCCGGACTAGCACTCCGTGGTACGAACACTGGATTGCACATCTCTTTGCTATTCAAATGCGTCTAACTTCATGGAATCACAAACCAGATTACAAAATACAGCGTCCTCCCCAAATCAGCATCCAGCAAGTGCAGTGCTTCTTGCATTATTTCAGTCCTCCCATCAGTGTGCTATATTGAGTCCATTTTCCATTTCAATTAGGTTAGGAAGAGTTGTGTCTATTCTGATCAGTCCCGTCTGCTATCACATGCCATAGGACTTTACCCAAATATTCCCGCAATACACACCAGCTTCCCAGCAGCATCGCTCTAATAAAGCCATTCACTTTCCATTTACAGCATGCACTCCATTTGGTCAGAACTGCCAAAAGGGGGAGGCAAGACAGTTTTCTTTTTTGGAAAGAAGTCTAAAGCATATTTAATAATACCCTTTAGATAATATTAGTCTATTTAATAATAGTAATATAGGGAATAGTCCTAGCTAGTATTAGCCTATCAGTCCCAATTCTTACTGCTAATTTCCACGGTCTAGCAATGGGAACGTCAGCACTACTTTCCAGTAATCTCACAGTTTATTACTTCATCAAATGCAAGACATAAAAACATTCTGATCAAAAAAGCCATAGTTAAGAGACAAATTCCTAACAAATTATGCTGGTTTTAAGTATTTCTTACCTTAATTTCTCTAATAGACGCCTCTGTGTCAGCTGAGATAGACGTATCCCCACTGCCTCTTCGTGAAGAAGTCCCACCCAGAGAAGCTAAGGTAGCTGCTGATAAACTTGAAACTGTACGTGCTCCCTACAATCACACACATTTAAAAATGGTTATAATTGTTTTTCTAGATACGTTGTGGGTTTGTAGGGGGTTTTTTTTGCAGGTGTGGGGGCTTTTTGGTTTGTATTGTTTTGTGGTTGGGTTTTTTTGTTTGTTTTTTCTAATACATACGTTACACCAACCCTGGCACTTCTAAATTATGCAAATTTGATTAAAATATAACTTTCTCAGAGGAAAAATCAAAGGGAAACTAATGAGAAAAGGCTCATCAGATGTATCTAAACACTACTGAAACAAGACTTTGCCTGGCTTAGCTTCTAACTACTAATTTTAAGTTAGACAAAATCTTTAGGGGCTAGTAACATCTTGCCAGATATTTTCAAAACTTGTAGTAACACATTTTGTGGATGCTTCTGACTACCCCTCAAGCTCCTCTCCTTTCATGGATATTTATCTATTCTTCAGCAGTAGCTGCCTCATTAACTGTTTTAGTGTAATGAGGGTTCTGCATTAAGCCAATTACTCACTACTGCAGTATCTACCAATTTTTACTGTTATTATTTATTTTTATGTAACACCATAATTAAAACCTAACAAACAAAACCAGCATTCACGTGGCTTAGCCTAAAGCAATTTCAGTGAACCGGTATTGAAGGTCAACTACTTAAACTTTTAAAGCTCTGTGGTTATTCAAAGGTTATTTTAAAAAAAGTGGTAGTAGAAGCCTCCAATAATTCAAAGTTTGCCCTACAGTGGATTTTCTAGAAGATTTCTGTACACTCACTGTGAGTTCTACATGAAGACAGTGCTATTGGCAGAATAATTCAAAAAGTCCTTCTTACCTTCTCGAAGTCTTTTTCTGGCCTTTCCTCAATCTGTGAAACAGAGATGTAGAAAAAACTGTTATACAACAGAGGACAAGTGAAGGCAGTAAGATACCAGAAAGGGAATTCTTAAACCTGTAAAAGACTTCATTAGCAATTTCTATCCCCTCAAAAAGCAGCCAGCTCGTTCAGAACAGCAGTGTCCTGGGTGGTATCTCAGGGCACAAGGCTGTACAATCCACCTCAAGTTTCTAAGCAGGATGTAATTAAATGGAATATACTTATTGATAAAAAACCTATTTAGTCTATTAAATAAGACAGTAATACTTTTTTCCCCCTACGTTCTACATCACTGTTTCAAACATGAAGATGACACTCGATATATGAGTCAACAATGGAAGAATACAGCCCTACGTCGGTATGAACTCAGAGCCCTAGATGTCTTTCTCTGGACATAAAAACAGCTGTATGCAACTGCTGTGCTGACATATGCAGCTACTTCTATTTACTTTAGAACATTTTAAAAATATGCCTCAAATGAACCCCAAATAGCAATTCACTTACTTAGAGAGGTTAAGTTTTTAATTGAAAGATCAATAGATTTCCAGACCAAGATAGCTTCTTGAAGTTACATTTTTTATGGACGTTACGTAAAAAAGTACTACCTCTGAAGCCTGCCAGCACATCCTCCCCCATCCCAAAAAGCAAGGTACCAAGTTAAACTTGAAGGACAGTACTGTATCTGCACCACTCCCAAAAGAGGGCAGTGCAGGGGGGAAGCGATCTAAAGCTTAAAACCCCGATAAGACAAATAGCAACTCTGACTTCAAGCAAAGATCCAAGTAAGGCTGTGACTCCAAAAACTGACACTCGGGTCAAATATCAGGGACCAGTTCAAAGTCTAAACAAACAGCTCTTTTATGGTTTCAGTACTTCATTGGAAATTACCAATTCAGAAGAGAGGTCCTGCACTAAAACTAGTCTAGAAGAAACAAAACAGAGTGAAAGCAGCATTCAGGAGTACAGAAAAATACCGTGGATACAGACAGCTTAAATGCTTAAAAGAAAGTTACAGAGCAAAACCCACACACAACCTGAGCAGATTTTGGTTTTCTTTGATGGGTACCATCCTATCAACCTTCTCCTGCTCTGAAACCAAACAAAATACACTAGTTCCCAAGAGCAGAAGTTTAAAATCAAGCGTTTCATCACGATTCACATTGCTCAGGGGGCAGGGGGAGAAGCATTTCACAACAGAATCTTTTTATAAATATCTCCCTCTAAATTGGAACTAAGCTTAAAAAGGACTGAGTAAAAGGAAAAAGCTCAGCAGAACTCCTGAAGTCCAGAACATGTCAACTTCTGGGAAGTTCAGGGAACAACTCAAAACATTATTTTCCCTAAGCCATTTGCAGAATGTCCTCTATTGTCTGAAAAAATGTGCAGACTCATTTTTTAATAAACTAAAGAAGGTAGAAAATCTTGATACTGTTTTAATGATGCATCACGAGTGAAATAAAAGCTTCCATTTACAAGGGGAAAAAATGTTGAAGACAAAGCAGTGAGATATGCATATGGTGGACAGTTCTACTCAGCACACTCATAACCACACCTGTGAAACTTGCTACACATTTATTGAAAAACAATCTTTAATAATTCTCTGAGGTAGCATAATCTTTAACAATTAATGCTATGAAGTAGCTTCGAAAATCAGGGAGATGTCGTTTTCCCTAGTGAGGCCCTCATACACACATCCATTTGGTGCTGTGAATGAAATACTCGGAGCACTTTTTCCTCCTACGCGGCATCAATACACCAAAAGCTGTAAAGAGTGTCTTGTAGAAAGACGTCAGGCTGGTTTAGGTGAGTATTTTATAATGTTCATTCTGCTCATCTCTAGATTAATGTATTCACAGTATCACTCCTTTAAAAAGATCTACCATGCTTTCCAACAGCAGTCAGCCACCAGAGGGAACTCCAGGCTTTCAGGCTTCACCCGGTCCGGACAAGCCCTTTCGCATTTGATCCAGTAAGAAATCAAACAGAGAAAGGTCAAGAAAAAAAAAAGAAGTTTATTTTTATTTGGAGTTGCACAAAATTCTTGCCTAAAATACTTGTCTTCTGTATCATCATTCAATAAAGAATACTGTAATGATTAAACAGAAAACCACCTCTCCCCTTCACAGTACTATACTCCGCATAGCCCTTCATACAAATACACTGGCTTTGGGACTTCTCCACATAAAAATATAAACAACTAAAAGAACAACTGTTAGAAGAGGAGAGCTAAAGAAGAATTCATCTAATGCTACTAGACCTTTAATTCACAGAACACTGTATCATTTTTCATTTCCACAGGGGTACGGGTCTGCCTCTAATCACAGATTATCTTCCTCTTCATCAACAACTTGGGCAATTTGTACTGGAGTGCGTAAAAAGGCAGGAAAAGGAAGTAATTCTCCGAGGAACTCCAGCATGCACGTCTTTGTTTTGGAAAGGGAAATAGGTTGCTCTGCAAAATAAGTGTGGCGGGATGTGAGTTCAGCCTTCTCTGACAGCAATTTCGGAATAAATCCAGAGCTATGTTACAAAAATGTCAGCAGTATCAGAGGCTTACCACAGCTGGAAACTTCAGAGGAAAATCATTCCACAAGTCTATATATGGATATATTGCCCATTTTTCATAGATAATAAAAACATTTTAGTATCATGTTTGAAAAAGTATTTCTCTCTACTCCACAGTCAGCTAGCAGGTTAACCCTCGAAGCTCTTTGCCACCGGTGAGTTTCCAGGTCAAAATCAGAGCCCCTGCAGCATTATCACAGTGCATCCAACTAAACGACTCTCAGACACCTACTGAAAAGGCCAGAGACCTCAGGACAGTTAAGCACTACATCCCAGCTGCAAGTAAAGAAAAAATTATTCAGATCTTTAAATCACTGGAGGAATCAGGACTAAGGCACAACTTCCAGATCCAGCCTGCAAACAAGGCTAGTGAGGAAGGGAAATAAGAAACACTTGCAGCTGGGTAGCACCACATACCACCCTCAAGTACAAGAACAACTTCAGCATGTTCAGTACATAGCTGTCACTGCTCAGCTCCACCTAATATCTTATACTTAGATCAACTTCCTCATAAAAGCAAGGGGATTTTTTGGTGACAAATCAAATTAAGATCATTTCCTGCTCTTAAAGTAGTACAGCACAATTTGAAATGGAAATACGGCCCACACCAAAGAAAAACCCTTGCAGTAGGCAGTGCTGAACGCGGGATGGTATCTGCAAAAACCGGAATTAAAGAACAAGAAGTACTGCAGTCTATACAACCCCTCCTACAATCCCCACCTTACCAGTTTGATCAGCTGGGCTGCGGCAGGCAGTAACGATGAGAGCCACCTTAACACTAGCAATTAGCAATAAGCCTTTAAAAGTCTGGGGAAAACCACTGCTGAACTCTGTCAGGTCTAAAGTGGATTTGTCAGAAGTATCCTCACTCAGGAATGAGTGTTATGCCAAACAGCATTGCTTAAACAAACTTATCAGTCTCTGAAATGCAAGCTAGCAGAGCAGCAAATCCTCACTCCGGAGGGGCCGAAAGCACACCCAGACTCCGTTGCTGGGCTGGGATACACGCCTACCGTAAATCTGTAAGCGTACGGGAGGGAAGGCAAAGCTTGAGCATGCTGATAACCGCTTCCATGAAAATTAAGTCTCACTGTCTTCATTTTGTTTCGTGAGAACACGAGAAGCTCCTCCTTCAAATGAAAAAAAGCTATTCACAACTGTGCACCGATGTACGAGCTGAGGACTGCACTCCTGTGAAGCAGCACTTGCATTTTCAGTCCCGCGCTCTGTACAATCACGCTGCCGTCAGTCCCGGCCAGGCTGCACACTGACTGCTTGTGCCTGCTGCTGCCTGAGACTCCGTGGGAAGGGGGAGAGTTAATATGAAAGGGCATCTTCTCAGGGTAGCAAGACATCCTCTCTCCTATTGTTTTCCCTTCCTTTGCTCAGAAAGTCTTCAGACAAACACTTCTGCATTCCATTGCAAATGTATAAATGACAGCTTCTCACTAGCAATTTATTAATCGTAAAAAAAAGAAAGAAAAATTCCAGCAATCCATATTAAAAAGCCCATCTCAGCCAAAACATGCCACCAGCTCAGGCACAAGATTTACCTCCACCTGTGCTGATGGGCCTGATGCTTGCTCTCGGTAGTCTTAAGATCTGTACTTTATATTGAGTATAATACTTTACTATCAACCAACATATCTGCAGAAACTGCAGGAACAGCAGACAGTAGTTACTAGTGGGGATAATAGGAAAAACAATAAAGAAAAATAATCAAACAGCAAACTTCAAGCAGATATTACTGGATTCTTAAAACCACATACAAGGAGAAATAAATAGTCATATGTCGCGTTTAAATATCTTCCTGGCTTTTACTGTATTACAAACGTAACACAAATCCGAACTCAAGCTGGCAAAGCTGTGCACAGCAGGAAAACTGTCGCTTTGTGCTTATTGTTTAACGAACAGTGATAGAAGGGGGAAACAAAATTCTGAGAAAAGACTTAGGGACTGCAGTAAGAAAATACTGTATGCTTTATTTTAGAAAGTTAAATTGAATCATTCTCCATTCTTAGTATATAATTTCTCATGACAGTTAGTCAGGCTTGGAACGGTTCTGTTTTGGTTTTCTGCCTAATAATGCCCCTAATCATAACAAAATCATATTTAACTTTGGTATTAAACACTCATGATTACAGTACACGGATTTTGTAGGCTATCACACTCTCAAGTGACTTAAGTACGCTGCAAAATCAGCTTTTCAACCCAACAGATATTCCCCTTTCCTTCCTCCTCTGCCAGTCATTTAAAAAGTAAATTTGGAATCAAATCTTTACGTGTGTAAATGCCAAAAGATATATAAAGCAGAATCCAGAAAGCATATGGCTTGATACATTAAGGCAAGGAACAACTCAGCTTTTGAGGCTAGCAATATTAAAACAGTTCTAACGTAGAGTACCGATACAGATAAAACAACTACTTGTTTCCTCTCCTAAGTTATCACCATCGTCCAAGGAGACTTAAATTCTTCCTTTAGGAAGTCCAAGCAGATGACATTTCAGGAATGCACAAGTGGAACTGATACACTCACTGCTAAGCCCACTGAGAAGACAGGGCTCTATTTCAGCATCTTTACTACCAAGATCAAGTACACAACTGGAAACATTATCAAAATGCCTCAAATCCTGTCAGTAAAAGGCAAGGCAAGCGATTCCTTACTGTGAGTTATACGAAATGGCATGGTCTGTTTAATATGGGGGCGGGGGGGGGAACCAAAAAAAAAAGTGACTCACTGCTGGTGCATTGACCCTTTGTAATAATTAGAACTTTTAAGAACAATGCTACCCCATTAATAAGGCTTGTACTACCTTGCATTAGGACAGGCAAAGCCCTGCAGTGGTGTCTTTTAGACCGACTAAGGCATTAACTCTCAGCTCTTCAAGGCCACAGAAATAACTGAAGGTCTTCACACCCTGCAATAAACCACTAAATAAATAAATAAAAACCCTGTTGTCTCCTTGTAGAGCAGATTCAGCTCGGCACCGCTCCAGCTGACACAGCTAACCATCTCCAGCCACTTGCATGCAAACAGTCCAAAGAGTAAGCAGGGAATTAAAAGGCAAAAAAACCCCTTACAGGTCCTAGGAGGGGCAAGCTGCTTTTTGTGATTACTGTAAGCAACTTGCACGAATGACAAACTGCACACAAAAACCACATAGTGTATGGTTACATCAATGTATGGGTACCAAATTCTTACACTTAAAGAACTTAATGGAATTGACGGCTCTTGTGATTATTTTTTGCTTTGGGGATAACTGAAATTCAGTTTGCAAAGTCATTTAAGTAATACTATTGCAAGATATATATTGCAAAAACTCATAGCTCAGGGACTCAGACACTAATTAAAATACTGATTTATTTATAGCTCACCAGCTGCCATACATTACCTGATGAAAACCCTTTTAAAAAAATAAATCATCATTCTAAAAAGTGGATGTGCCCTTGTCTTTAAGAAACACCAATACTTCAGAGCACATAGCTCTATTCTATCAGATCCATTTTCTTTTGCCGCAGCCCGTTTATTCAGCTTTTTCTCACTTAGAAGGAGAGGACTCGCTTGATGATCAAAAGGCTCGCCTATTCCCTGCCTGATGACAAGAAGTAACCCTGCTTGGAAAGTTCAGGCACCTTTCACCACCGGGATGCAGACCTGCTGCACAGTTCTAACTACGGGACAAAATAAAACCTCTGTGGTATGGGGATTTGAATCGCAGGCTAGGTTTGAAAAAAGAACCAGCATGACAGCGGACATCAGATACAAAGCAACTCCTCACTGCAGGCTATGCATGTTTACTGCAGAGGAACACTAAATGTTAGTATTACAGCTTACCGTGTTCCATACTGTGGTAGCTTCTTTGACTATCCAGACGCTCCTTCTTAATTACTCTTTAAGGCAATATTTACAGCGTTTAAGTTTCAGCTTCTCAGCAAAGCACCAAAGCAATATGATGTTCTGACCAGAGAAGCATGATGTGTATGTTAATTTGTGGCATCACCCTCCCCATCGCTTTGTATCTTGGGGATGTGGTAGGTAACGCATGACAGGTCCCAGGAGAACCAGCACATTAAAACTTCACGAGGGAAAATGCTTCCACAATGCAAAACCAGCTTACCAAAACTCAGTGCAACATCTCCAAACTCGCTCTCCATAGACGATTAATTTTGTTATAGACTAGTTTACTGTAAGCTGCACATTTCCTCTAAAAGACATGCTACTGCACCCTGCTACTGTCACCATGCTATCAGGCCTTGCTCTGAAATTAATCAGGAAAGATACTCCGAGTTGTAAACAGCTAGATGGAACAATCATAAAGTGAAAGCACCAACATGCCACTGAAAAAACAGAAAACAATTACTTTATATCAGTAAAAAGCAGGGGGGAAAGTCTCATCTTTGCCAAATACAGTCAAAGGAGTTGAAAAAGCCTTTCGCATTTGAGCCTGGCGCAGCCACAACTGCTGAGGAATTCATGCTGGCCAGACACACTGGGTACGTGTAACCCCCTCCAGCACTTCACCATGCTAAAGACTCTGCAGTGCCTGGTAATCTACAATCCAACAAACATGTTCAAATCCGATCTCTGGATAGCCCTACAGCCACACAACACCAAAATACTGTTCAATGGAGAGAAACTAAATTACTTGAATGCTGTAGTAAGATTTAGGGTTTCCTGATTTTAATAACCAAAGGAGATGTGCCACTAGCATCAACAACCCAATCTTTCTCACAACACGCCTTGCATTTAGTATTGTCACGAGTCCAAAGTGTATTTCTGTTGTAAAAACAGGGAAGCATCTGCATAGAAATTACTTTGGTTTTGTAACTTCTCACCTGGTTCACCCCTTCTTTGTCTTAAGCATTGCCCAGAAAGTCCAACTAATACCACACAAAACCGTCTCACAAGAGACACTGACCTCTTCGTACAAAAGAGACCTTGAAGAACAGAAGAATTAAACAGTTTAGGGACAAAGAAAAACAGAGGAGCTCACCACTGGACTGGCTCGAGCAGAGCTGGCTCTTGAGGATGCCCGAGATCCTGAACCAAGGTAGCAGCTGTACTCGGAAGGCTGCCGCAGGTAAACCAAGAAGAGCAAGCAGAGAAAAAGAGAAAAGTATTAGAATTGGGAAGGGAAGCAAGAGAGGATTCAGAGCACTACACCTGAAGTTAGTTACAAAAACGGTTACATGCAGCTGGACAAAGGGATAGCAGTGAGAGTCAGAGAACAGACAGCTCAACTGTTCATTTAAAAATTAAGGCAAGCAGTAATTCAAGTTGACGGACCAAGTAGAGTTTGGATTCAATTCTTAGAATAACAAGATACATAAATAAATAATCAGTATTCTAAGATACCAGTCACAAGTAAAGAACTCTCAGTCTCTATACAAACGGCTCGATCCTACTAGTCTTCAAGACCTCTGAGGTTCTCTGGTGAGCCTTCTTCCCATGTTTCCAACACTGTGCACATATAAAATGAAACCATGCTCCACAGGCCAACACAACAAACACCCTTCTGTGTGGTGGTTAAAGTAAAAACTGAGACCATCTCAGAAACTGAGTATATCTCCCACTTTTCCAGCACCTGCAGTCCTCATCTCCTGCCAAAGAAAGTATTTTAGTCCTCCTTAAAAACAAATATCTAAGTAGTGATGTAGAACAGACAGGGCTGACTTGCTGCTGACAAGGACAAAGAATGTGTCTACACTGTTTTCTTTCCAGAGGTTATAATGCAGTGGAAGTAGAGAAGGGAAATTAAAGTTTTAAGTGTCAGGGAAACAGAACTAAAACTTCATCTGGAAATTCATTTTAGAATCCTCCGTTTTCAGATTTCAGCGTAGCAGCTTCACACTCAATCCTGTATTTAGATGAACTTTCTATAAAGATATGTAAGCATACATAAAAGGGATGCTTTGACACATTCAGAATGGAGGTGAATTAAAGAAGTTGTTGAGCTTTATCGGACATGAGATTTCTCCTATTGCTACCATCTCAAGGCAATTGCGAGCATAGCCTTTGTAAAGAGGCATGTCAGTCTGTCAAGTTTCCTGTGCAAAAGCTTGTACGGACACCAGGGCAGAGGCAGGTCAGGGACAGGAACCACCATGAGGAATTGCTCTTCTCAGCAGCTCAGACTATGCTGCTAATGACCTTTACGAGTTTATTTTATAGGCACTTAAAACTGTTGCTCACCTACAAAAACAGTGAAAGCTAAGGGATTATCCTACTTTTGGGATGCACATACTCTGTCTTTTTTTAAGGTTTCTTCTATTAAGTTACCTGGCCACTACAGGAATTCCCTGGACTCCTCAGCTACAGAGACAGCCAGGTCTTCACCAAGCTACTGGAGGACTGTTTCAGCATCATTAGTCCCGCTAACAAAGTGGCACAGTATTGAATGAAAATTAAGCTTACAGTACTAACAAATTATAAGACAGTAAGCTGAAAATAACCCCAGCTACAGTACAACCATAAGCTTAGTTACTTGCCACAAAGCACTACAGAAACACAGAATGTTCGGGGTTGGAAGGGACCTCTGTAAGTCATCTGGTCCAAGCCCCCTGCCAAAGCAGGGTCACCTACAGCAGGCTGCACAGGACCTTGTCCAGGCGGGTCTTGAATATCTCCAGA
>Ga0181612_158879_pt1 | contig 16788 bp, 5 predicted proteins | sample HoacroProtozoa21_FD_119630 | JGI IMG/M metagenome (GOLD analysis project Ga0181612, IMG submission 119630) | Hoatzin crop microbial communities from Cojedes, Venezuel. Combined Assembly of Gp0051906, Gp0051904, Gp0051908
TTTAAGCCTCCTCACTGGGAATGAACAAGGCTGTGGTATTATGATGAATAGTGGATCAAGTCCAGGAACACCCACTTGCTTCCCTACATATCAAACATGTGGCGCTCCCATTAAATATGGGAATCTCTCTGGGGATTAGAGTTGTCCTATCTAATCCAGTCCTATTTTGTTCTCCCGACCCGGATTGAGTAGGATGCATTGTTCCCATACATTCTTCTTTTAATTAAATGCAGTAGATATGTCATGTCAATGAAATATTCCAGGTCTGTTTTTACATCTGTAGCCATTTTCTCCTCCTGTACTTCCATTTGCCTTCTTGGAAAGAAATTCTACATTAAATACAGTCCTGGATTAGTTGATTGGCTGTGTGTATGCTGCCAAAACAGTTCAAATAAAAATCTTAATGTTGTTTTTTATTTTTTTGCCTATGTAAAAGTAGACCATAATGTCATAGAGATGCTGTTCCTCTGAGAAGTTTCAGACCCACCAGAAAACTCAGTCTCCAAATTACCTGCCTCCTTTTGTTTGTTTTGTTAAGTGGATGGCTTTTGCAGCAATCACACCCAATGCTTTTCTCCTTGTTACTTCTGTAATCCCTACAGGTATTAGCATGATGGACACTGGACTGGGTTGTTTTCTAAATTTGCTGGAATAATTTGGTAACTGATCCAATTGATACAAAGCATCATCATTATTTAAAATAAAAATCATCTCTGAATATATGCCAAGCAGATTATCCAGGTTTGAAAACTGATCTCCTTTTAAGAATGCTGTGTTCAATTATTATTTTTAAAATGTTGGATTACAGCTATGAATTCTCTGGAGGTTAAACTGGAGCCTTATTATAAGGGGAACTACAAGTAAACATTATTAATTATAAAAAAAATGCTTAAATTAGTTTTTTTTCACACCTGCTTCTTTCTTAATTAGCTAGTAGTCCACATATTTCAGTCAGTTGAACTCTTTAGTATTTATTCAAGCATACTTGACATTAACATACTGTTTGATGTTTGATATCCTGAGTTTTTAATTTAACCACATGACAACAAATGGTATTTATGAAATATCAGTGAGCTGGAAAAATATCCTGTGTTGCAGTCGTGCGCTGTAGTGAGCTGAAAGCTGTTTCCTTTCGGAGGTTTAAGAAGGGCTTAAATGCACAGGGGGGAATATCTGCCTTGTACTGATACCCCTATTTTTTATCCTTAGCAAGATTTACAGGCCGCCAGGGGTGCAAAGCTACCAAGAGAGTAGCAGGCTTGCTGCAGGATCTGGGAGGGGGACGAAACACAAAAATACTTTTAAAATGATGTCATAAGTTAGAAGAGTCTTACAAAATGGAATTTGTACTGACACACAAGTCATCAACAAAATATGTGACATCTATTTGTCTGGGTTTATTAATGTTATTACACTTAGTATTTGGATTGTACCTCCCCCCCCCAGTCCACCTCTTAAGATCCACAGTAATTTCTAAACTTTCCATCTGAATTTAGAAAACTTCTGTCACTTGTGTTACAGTAGTGTTGAGAGACTAAGCTGGGATCAGTTCTGTCTGTGTTAGGTACTGTTCATCAGCAGAAGACAGTTCCTGCCAAAGAGAACTTGCATTCAAAACAGATTGTATAAACACAGGGTGCTGAGCCCAGAAACCACATAGGCATGTGAAACAACTTCCTTAGGATTTCACAGCGGGGTAGTGGCAGTGCTAGGATTAGAGCATATTCCCTAAATCCCAGTCTCAGTTATAATAGCATTACTCCACTGATTGTTTTTTGTTCTTTTTTTTTTTTTTTGGTAGTGGGGAAACTGAGGTATGAAGTAGTCAGCTGGATTTTTCTGTGCAGCTCTGTGTTGAGGACAAAAACCAGTCCCTCAGCTTGTATTTGGGTTCAGTGTTAACTTCAGGATGTATCAGCTATCTGTCTCCAAGTGAATAATCTTACTTTTGTAATTACAAAGCTTCATAGCCAACAATGACGATTTCTAGAACTGGCTAGCGTTAAACTTGCAGAATCTTTGCCAGAATCTTGATACCTGCTGTTTTGGTCTTCATATGTCATTCTGTACAAGGTTTACAGGGAATGGCTGGTTTGGTGGGTAAAGGTTCTCAGTCAAAGGGTGTGGAAGATCTGAGTCATTTGTTAAATCTGCTACAGATTCTCTTGTGCAAGTCTCGTCCTTCTCAGTCTGTTTCCTATCTGACAGCAAAGTTTTCTGATTTTGGTGTATGGGCGTTACATTAAGCAGAACTTACTAAGTGTTTTGAATAGAGCTATGTTGTTAATTGACTTTTCAGTTTATCGTTTAAAATACGTGAGAGGTCCAAAATGAAAAATTTTCAACAAAATGGAATACTAAAAATAGGAACTTTCAAGTTGTCTTAAACTAGAATTTTTATGCTATTTTGAGTTTAAAAACAGAATTTTGTTTTAAAATCAAAGCCCTTATTTAAAAAAATGAAAATAAAATATTTTTGTACTTTTGATACCTCTGCTTACTATGAAAAATGTAACAAATTGTAAATATATTTTTGATTTTTCTCTTGTTTTCACATTAAAACTTTATATATGTTTTTGTGTTTGTTAAAATGCCATTAATCATTATGATGACATTTTTAGTTTTTTCTAAGCCATTTGGACCAGAACAGAGGCTAGAACTATAAAATAAGTGAGAATAAATGTGTATCACCTTTGTGATCCCTACTTCTGAGTCAGGTAGAATCCCCTGATGAGGAAAAACTGGTTCAGACTAATAAATTTTTTTTTTTTTTTTTTAAGGTTGCTTGTTGTTGTAGTAGACACGAGTTTACGTATGATCTTGATCAGCAGTAAATCATTTTAGCTCCAGTCATGGGGATGTGTATACACGCTTCTGTTATCACTATCTTGCTGCTGTTACAGTTTGATGGCAGTCATTAGCTCTACCTGCTTTCTGTGCCATTCAAGTGTTGGCAGTCAGTGAAAGAAGGCAATAAAAGAATACGTGTGTGTGCACCCTGCATCTCAAAAGAGCATGAATGCTCCGCACCAGGGAAATGCATCTGCTTCTGGGGTGGGGTTCAGTCAGAATCAGGCCATACTGTGTAACAAATGAAGCATGTGTAAAGAAATATTAAGCATGGATTTAGAGAAAATCCCTCATGTTAGTGGAATGTTCTAAACTGAGAAGAATATCTTCATAAAAATAAATGGGAGACAGATGCATGGATTTCAAGTGGCAGGATAAATTCTGAGTGAAGAGAAATCTTGTTATTAATGTTCACACGTGTTAGCAGGTCAACATAAGATTAGAGAAGATGAAGCTTTATTTAGAATTGCTAAAACTCATTCGTAGCAAACCTGCATTTTCTTTGCTAGGATCTTAACTTTTGATACCTACCCGTGGCTTAATTAACATGGGGTAAGAATGCACTTAGCTGTTTTTGTTAAAAGAAAGTTAAACTCCCATCATCTGCAGGAGAAGGAACAGTTTAATCCGAGCCCCTCAAAACCTGGGACCTCAGAGCATGCTCCATCAGTGCCTTTGCATTTTGAGTGGGCAATTTTTCTTTTTCTAGTGTGACATTCTTCAGATGGTCAGGGCTGAAAGATGATGAAGTTTTGAGGTATCATTTCTACTTTGTGGAGTGCTTAGCATTGGTTTATTTGGACCGTGGAGTATTTGATTCCTAAGTGTGCCACTTAACATCTGTTTCAAAAGATGCAGTCCAAAGGCCACTGATGTCAGTGGAAGCCCTTCACTGATCTTGGCTGAGTTTGTCTGGAATGTGGAGTTTGAAGCACTAAGCTATGGTGTCTTTGATGCACCAAGAAGGATGAAGAATCCTGATTTTAGGAATTTAGGAAAAGACAGTACTTGCTATGATGACCTCCCAGTCCAAATAGAGACAAAACCACCTATTGACCTGGAAGGGAAAGTGGCAGGATTACAGGGTAGATCAACAGAAGAACTGAAAACTGTCGAGGAGCGTTACTCTGATTTCATCAAAGGCACATTGCCCTTGATATCCTATTTGACTGTATTGTTCAGAGTGACATCTAGAAAACAATTTTTCCAAATCTTAACCTTACTCCTTACCTGCTAGGCTGTGTTACTCCGTGTCTGGAAGTTGAAACTTCACTTTGTTTTCCTCATAGTTAGATCTCGACTCTGGCAGGTGGACTTGGACAGTTGATGACTACCTTTGGGCAGAGCATGTGAAAGAGCTGTGAGATGCAGTGTGTTAGCCCACGATGCTGTTAGCAAACATGGAAACAGGACCAAAACTGTCAAGAGGCACGTTGCTTTTAAAATGTACTATTATTACTTCAAATAGAATAAACAAATAAAAAGAGAATGTAGCTCAGGAAAGTGTGCAACAGATCGGTGTCATAAAACCTTACAAGGAGGTAAACTCCCTTTGAAAGTCTGAGACACAACACCAGTGCTACACAAGCCAGGGACAGGAGAACATGTGGGAGCACCTTTCAGCTCCCCTTGCATTCTGTGGGCCTGAAATTTTCATCTATGTCTGGACATTTGTAACATATCTTTTGCTTGAGTTCTCTCTTCCTCTCTCACAGTGAGGTCAAGCAAGAAGCTTAAGGAAGACAGATCCAGTTTTGCTGGCTGCAAAACACAGTCGGCTCCCACCAAAGTGTAATACGTGGTATTCCCCGTGGGTGTCCTCAGAATTAGGTCCTCTAGTGTCTGAAAAGAAGCAGAGCTATTTTTATAACATTGGTTAGTTGACACTAAATTTCAGACCTACAGTCCGTAGGTTAAAGGAGAAAGGCCCAGATCTAACAAGGGTGAAGGTCCTGAAAGTTGCAAGAAGAGAGAAGTTGAGGCTGTGAATTACAGCTGAGGGCAAAGAGCAGAAGGCCTTAACGCTACTATTACTTACTGTTTGCAGGACTTATTTTAGAGAGGGGAAGAAGGCGTGGGTGCTACAAACAGTGGTGCTAGGAGTATTTATTTCAGTTTTAAAAGTCATTGAGTACAAATGTTTATGGAGTGGTTAGCTACTAAAAGAGGGGAAAAGAATGCTTAAGGAGAGCCGGAGAAGTTTGTGAGCTTCTCCAGCAGATGAGGCAGGCTACTTTGAAGTGGGAGTCCAAGAAAGTGTACAGGGATTACTGGAATAAGCTGATCTAGGGGAAGAGGGTCTTAAGGAGAAGTTGATCTAGAAGAACAGCCAATGAGCATGGAAGAAAGGCACCAAACCCAGGAGTCATGAAGGAGAGATGCAGCCCTTTCAGTCTGCAACATGAGGGAAACACCATTTCACGTGTAACCCTCGTGTTTGTGGAGGGCTGCTCTTGCCTTGGTATTTTAGTCCTATACCTAATCCTCTGATTAGATGACATCTGCTTAAGGTGAACGAGAGCACTGAGACTCTGGTTATTAAAAGTATTTCCTTTATGTGTGAAAAGGGGAGAGACATTTTATAAACCCAGCAGAATAGTTCTGCGTAATTTAGAACTTTGAAAGTTCCTGCACTCCTGACAGTTACAGTGAGGACTTAAATTCTGCTGCAGCTCAGTTTTTGGGTTTCACCTGCATGAAACAAATCTTTTATTGAACCACTAAGAGGATGATTTTTCTTTAAAGACTACAATCCTAATACCAGTTTATTCCGCAGGTAGGAACAGAGCCAGATAAACAGACCTGTGTAAACAAGACACCACAGACTTTCTTCTTGATTTTTTTAAACTTTTTTTTATATGTATATAAAGAGGCTACTTCAGATTCTGCAGAAGTAATAATAAAACCAGACCTAATGGGTCACCATATGTGGAGAGGAGTTCTCTTGGGTCTTAGGATATACACTTAAAGAGTGAAATAAAGAAAAGGAAAAAAGCAGTAATATTGGCAACTGTTGTTAGGTAGTATAAACAATAGCCAGCTATTGGCTTGGAGCAAAGGATCAAGTTCCAATAGCACTCAATAGGGAGCCTTCCTTAAAAAATTAGAAGAAGCTGGGCTGGAGCTGGTCCATGCTGGGAATGGCAGAAGAAGCAAAAACAAGAGTAAATGAATGGAAATTAAGCAGCAGGAAATGGGGATTTGGCACAAGGTTGGAATTTGAAACTGCGGAGAGGTGTCAGTGATAAAGGTTGGATAGAGTTTCTGGCCAAAAACAGAAAGAAAGAATGCAGATGTGTTCATTGAATAAAGTACAGATGTAGAAAGTGGAAGGGGGGGGCTGACGGGGGAGAGAGGAATAAAGAAAAGAAAAGAAAAGAAGAAAAAATTGAGGGGAAATAATGCTGAAAGTAGGTGTGCTCATGTTTAATGGTTTTTTGAAACAATTTTTCTCTGTGAGTCTGTAGAGAACGACAGGTCTAGGCTTAGTTCATATTGTTGCATTCTACAGGGAGCATATTTTTGCGTAAAACCTGTTTTTGCCCCTCGTGTTTTGGCCCCATGTTCTTTTGGATCATGCAGTATTCAGCGTCTGGGGGCGAGGTGGGTTTAGGGATTTGCTCATTTATCATCTGGCAGTATGTCTTCAGGAAGAGGAGGTGATGTCTTTTCAGGGATTGCAGGGTGTATGCCTCTGGACTCCTTATAAAGAGGCTAGGATGTAAAAGTCTTGTTTGCAGGGGTTTTTTGTTATTACAGTTTTCTCAATTTTTTTTGTTCCTTTCTACCTCTCTACAGTGGGGTATTTATGCCTAACTCTAGGCATATGGTTGCACAATCACAATTTATCATGTATTACTTAAATAAGCCCACACTGTGGCAATTGACAGTGGGTATGTTCTTTCTAATTACAAAGTAGGCTTATTTGCTTAAACTGTTGTGAATATGAACCCATTTTTCCCTGCAGTTGGGCAGGCTAATTACAGTTTTGTTTCCGTTTCTGCAGTTCATCTGATGGGTAATGCTGTTGTGTTCTTTCCCTAAAGTCCTTTTATGGCTCATATTACAATTGCTTCTGAGCACTTCTCTGTACATCTGGCTTCAGATTGCCCCAGTGACAGAGGGAAGTCCTGTCACTCCTGTTGTACTGCTGCACACTTGGTAAACCCAAACGCTGTGAGCGTTGAAGGCATTTAGCCATTTGTCTCCTATTGATTTGAGCACATAAAATAAGAAATATGGTCTCAGTGACTTGCCAAATAATTGCGTAGCCTGTAGCAGAGCTCAGAGTAGTATCTGGGCCTGCTAAATCTAGGCTAGGACTTCAACTATTGAACCATACTCCTTCAATATTGTGCTCCTAGAGCTGCAGCTTAGGGAATAAACAGTCCAGGGATTAAGCAGTGTACTCCTAGCAGTATAACTGCATTCGTCCTAGAGATCCTATAGGCTTGATTACTTTTAATTGACATCTTGTGTCTTTATGTATTAAAGCATGTATGCTATAAATGTTATGCTAGGTTTCTGAAGTGCCTGATTCTCTATTGACCCGTCTTGTGTGTCATTTACTAAGTTGAAAGTTAGCATTTTGTGTCTGCTTTACAGTTGATAGTAATAAATGAAGTGCAGTGCTGCACAAGACCACAGCTCTCTGAAAGCAGCTGCAAAATGAATGGTAGTCTTTTGAGTTGTGTTTCACCAAATTATACTGTCGTTTATGGGTTCATGGTGTTAGACCCTCATCTTGTAACTTAAACTATATTTTGCCCTGTTGACTTTTTTAAGAGCCTGTCCAGGAAAATTGTTTCACTACACTGGGACCTAACCCAGGGCAGTCGCAAAGAACCGTACTCGCTGATGTATTAGGTGTTCACACGTGTAAAGGCGGGTAACCCTTTTTGCCTACAGAGGTCTTGTTATTTGACTTTTAAGTTGATTTTAAAGTTCAAAAACAGAACTTCATGTATTATTGTGACAGTTGCAACACAGAAGAGGAAAACAAGACATTGAGAGGTTGAACAACTGTCTTGACAAAGATGCCAGTGGGTTTAGTGGTCAAAACAGGGATTTAATAAGGGAAATACATGGATTTAAATCTGTTCTCCCTCCAGCTCTTCCACCAACGGCCTTCAAGATGCAATTCATCGAAGTTATACTCATTATTAAAAGAAAAGCTGTGAAGAGAAATTAAATCTCCCATTTCAGGGCTAAAGCCAACTTCTGTATGGCTCTACAATGCGCTGCTGACTTCCTTGCATCTGGCTGTAATGGTGCCTGATGCTGGCTCGGGTCAGAGATCAGGTACTAGCTTAACTGGCCCAATGGTATTGTAAAAGCTGGCAACTTTCTACCACGGCACTATGACACTGATGTGGACGATGGGGCTAGTCAGAGCTGTGTTAGACGTACAGTTTTTAAGAGAAAGACATCCATGTGCTTTAGTGCGCAAACTGACTGCTAATAGCCTTCAGAATAAGCAGAAATTCTCTTTGAGCAGATTTTGCAAGAGTTGTCTGTCGTTATCCTTCCTTCTGGAGGCACTTGGTTTCAACTATTTGAGAATATGGAACAACGTAAGATTTGATTTGGAGTGCCAATCCTTGTGCTTTCGGTTATTTATGGGTTTATGTAACCACTAGACAATTTTCTGATTCAAAAAAGCTGGGTATATCTGGTATTTTGTCGGTATTCAGTGAAATCAGTCCAGCCTAGATTTTTTTAGACAGTTGAATATCTGTGGCTAGATTGTAATAATGACCCTAATGAAAACTGTGGCAGCTGCTGTTGGCCTCTGAAGCTTGGATCAGGTGAACTGAAGCCAAAGTATGGATAATTTGTCTCTGAGCTCTTTACTAGACCTTTATGCTTTGTGGTAGCAGTTTGTGCAAACTATTCTAATAGATATTTTTAGCTGAGACTTCAAGAGAGCTTAGATCCCCTGTAATCATGGCAATTAAGTGGGCTGTTTTTAAAGGAAGTAAGACCTTAAGCAATTTAAAGCAACAATAATAAACCAAACCTTCATATTACTTATAAAAATTAAATATTAGTTATTAACCAAGTCATTATAGGTTTGTTTGCTATGTTATTTCTGATTGCTGCAGTTTAGGACTTGGCCATCTGACTCTGGATTTTTTCCTGTTAAGACAGAAAATAAGGGATATTTTGGTGTCTAAGCATCATTTAGTATTTTGCTCAAGTGTAAAATGTCTTGACTTCAGAAAGTCTTTATTGTCCTTTGAGCTCTAGAAGGAATTTGTAGTGCTTTTTCACAGCTGTTGTTTTGCTCTTAGCTGTGAGTGGTTGTTGCACAACATTTCCTTTATATTTCAGGATATTGTTAAAAAATTAATCAAAATATTTGTCTTATATTATTATCTATTGTGAATTTTGCCACTCTGCCAGAATCATCATTCTTAAACCCTAGAGAACTCTCAAAACTAAGAACTGGCAGGTGGGGAAGGTGTCTCCATCCTGCAGTAACAACGCCTTCTCAACCCTTAACATTAAAATAGCTTTGATACTCAATTAATGGATGTTATGGAATTTACCAGGGGGGGTACCGAGCGACTTTTGTATGCCTAACTCCTGTGCAAATTTGAGGACCCTTGCCGCATTTCCAGGGTCTAGATGCACAGATATAGTATTTCAGCTGTTACTCTGCCATCCTTGGAAGTGCTGCCTAATTTAAGTTTGCAGGATCGCTCTCTGATCATCTACAACAAACTTCTTGGTGTTAGCACATTCAAAAATCTCTTCTACACATTCTTGTATGTAAGAATTTTAACTAAAGGCTGTATCCTGCAAAATATTACTGTGTAAATTCACTGAATTTAGAATGAGAAGTTATATTAATTAAATTCCTTTGCATATGGCCAGTTCTGTGAAATACTGTTTATTCTCTACTCTTACTCCCGGATTTTAAAGGGTTTTCTAAGAGAATGAGACACACAGGTCATGCCTGGTTCTTGTGAGAGCTGAATACCCATCACTGGTACTCCAGCGGCTCTGAAGAGCTAGAGTCACCAAACCTGGCCAGCTCAGAGAGGTGCTGCATGACTACAAGCAGAAGTGGATGTCAGTGCTAAGGATTTCACAGCTGAACGCTGTTAAACTCCTTTGTGAAATCATTGTTAAATGGCCTAAGTGTTAGCTGAGAACGCTTGCCTTTCCCTATGTCAGTTCCTGGATGATGTTAATAAAGAAGGAAATAAGCCTGCAAAATCAAATGCATTTTTAAGGGACACAGATCCTGGTCATTAAAAGGGGGGAATTGTTATCCGTGCTTTTAACCAGCATCTGGCCACCTTCCTCCTTCTCTGTCTCTCTGCTTCGTATCTCTTCCCCTCTCCCCCTACCCTTCCCTTTATAAAGTCTTTTAAGTATAGATGCTACTTACATGCCTAAACAGCTGTAAAACTACCAGTGCAAACCCCCTGTAAATGTTGAACAGATGCTCTGTGGTGAGAGACGCGTACGGACAGCACTATCACCACGTTGGAGGCCTGGACTCTTCACCTCCTTCCCTTACGGAGAGGGCAGTAGAAAGGAGAACTCTGTGCCAATGTCCAGCTCCTTTTGCTAGAGCAGGAAAGGTAATGCTGAAGCCTTTGGCTAGGTAGCCTGGGAAGGGAGTATAGTGGTCTTTATTTTGAGTTTGGGTTTGTTTTGTTTTCTTTTTTTTTTTAAAGAGAATAATAGACAAACTTACAAATACTGTGGTGGTGGAAGATGACAAACTGAGTCCCATTCTGACATTCCTTCCAGCTCTGTCTTTCATTCTATACTGAGTATGCCAATTTGGTTTCACAAACATGGGGCTTTCACAGTCCTTTCACCAAATCCTTTGACTTGCCCTTCTCCATTATTTGTTGCCTCACATAGATGTCCCATCGTCACTGGGGGAGGTGGCAGTGGTGTAAATCTTGCCTCCCTTCTTTCAAAAGGTATAATGTACATCTCTGAGTCAGGGGGCTTCAGTGAGCAGCCTGTTACATTGGAGTTCTGCTGGCATCATGCACCTTGGAGGTTGTCGGCCTGCATGGCAGGATTGGGAACGCCTCGCTGCAGCACAGTGGCTTTATGAAACCTGCAGGATATGCAGCAATAAATACTGCAAAAAGCAAGTAGTATGCTGGATATTTTTGAAGATCATTGTGTTGCGTCTTATCTGTGAAGTGTTTCTGTGTAAACAGATAAGATGTGCTTCTCTAGCAAAGGGGTTTTGTAAAACTTTGCTGCCCTGTCCACCCTGAAAGCAGAGGGGATTGCAGCAGGAGGTAGGAATGGGGAATTTCTGACAGTTAGATCAGAGGTTTGCATATGGAACCTTCTATCGCAGGCTGGGAAGTACAACCTGTTGATATTTAACAGTAAGCATCTTTATATACCTCGGAACTGCAGATGGTTAGCCATAACTGAGTGTAATGTTAGTTCCTTACTACTTACTGCATGCCCAGACATCTGGCTTATCGTCCTCTGGATTTCAGCTTTCTGTAATGCATGCATCTGTGGATTCTTTGTAATGCATTTGGCACAGGACTTCTAATTTTGAAGCTAGCCTCTTATTGCTCCATTCTCATGTGAACTCTCAAGTTTCTCTTCTTTGCTTTCCCCCCGCCCTTTTCCGCAACCTCCTTATTATAGCTAAGGAATGTTTATGCAATTATTAAACATAACTTATTTATTTACTTCAGTTTAAAAAAAATACAGAGAGAAAGAGATTGAGATTTTGATCTAAGCTCTCCCAAATATCTGGGGGTATTGGCATCGAAGAGATTGATTGCTGGATTGTGTGAAGTTAGAAGTAGAACTGAGACCCAAAAGCAAGAAATTCTTGTTACAGCGCTTCAACGGGACTAACTTGGTCAGTGCCTTCTTACACATAATTTACTGCATTAATAACAAGGAAATCTCACTTATGTTCAGAGTCTTTGGGTGTCCAGAATGGTCCTGTCCCAGGAGGTGGAAAGGACATTCTGGCCAACTAGTATTTATGAATGACCCAGGCCTGAGGTTTTAAGGTGTTAGAGAATGGGTCTGGTCCTACACCCTGGATTAAAACATTGGACCAGATGAAAGTAACATAGAAGAAAGTAGTCTTGGAGGATTATGAATGACAAACACTGTGTAAACGCAATGCAGAGATGTCAGAAGATGTAAAATGAATGCTTAAACCCGCTCAAACCCTAAGGCTGGGGTTGATGAGATGATCTTGCAGTATAGAAATATCATTAAAAAAAAAAAAAGCCCAACAAAGCAGAACGTAAATATGTGGCAAATAGGTCTAGATTTTTCCATTTGCAGAACTGCAAAAAAAAAGGCAAGTTAGCTGAGAAGTCTGTAAACACTGCTTGCTGATCTTCTCTTGACTAGGGCAGGATTTAGTGGGCAAACTGAAGCTTTTAATAGAATAGCTGGCTGACTGCACTGTAAATTATCACCATTACGAGGAGCGCATTTTCATCTAGGTTTTGTAGGTAGATACATTGAAGTATCACTTCATGGTTATTAAAAAAAACAACGAGTAAGATAATGCTACAGGGCCTGAAACCAAAAGCTGAGTGTGTTACAGCACAGTTCAGAGATTTTTTTTTTTTGTGACCCCAAGTAAATTACTTTCTCATGGTTCCTACTTCCTCCTTCCTCAAGTAAATATCTGTTTCTAGTGATGCTTCTGTCAGTAATTTGGTGATGGTCAATCACCTTGTGCCTGCTTGCATCAGCTTATGCCTGAACTTAACAACACTGGCTTTTTTTTTCTTTCTCTGCTTGCTCAGTGCAGCAGTGAACAGTGACCTTCACTTCAGGAGTCAGGGAGCTTGTGAAGGAGTTTTGAGCTCTTACTGCTTCGCAGGATATTTTCCTTACTGCATAGGTGGTGACAGTCAAGAAAGCAGGACTTGAGAGACCTGATTTTCTATGAGGTAACCAACAAAATGGGGAAGAAAATCAGTGCCTCGGTTCTGCCTTCCACTAACAACTGCAACAGGGTCTTGGAGGGAAATGTTTACCTTGGAGAGGCATAGCAGGTTGATACTTAGTGGCTGTTTATCAAATGCTTTGAAAGACTGCATTTGAAGACACATTCCTGTTGTTAATAATATATAACCACATCTAATAATAATGTCTAACTTATAGTATTTGGCATGTGTCATCCCAAAAGAGTTTTGCAAGAGAGACATGACCCTGTTGAAATGCAGCCAGCTCTAGGGTGGAGGACAGCAATCAGGCAGGCAAGAGCTGTCACGTGGTGTTAATGTGAGGGCAAAAATAAGTCCTTAGGAGAACACCAAACCCTTCCCACCTCCACCAAAAAATCACCCGATGAATACCAATGTCAATGCTGGACAGACAGAAAACTGCCTTTCAGTCACCGCTTGCAATGTCCACACCCTGTATAGAGCACATGAATACAGGTCAAAGAAAGGGTACTGAGAATAAAGAGAAGCAGCAATTTGTTAAAAAAATAAAATGGAAATAGAAATAGTCTTTGAAAATAGAATGGGCTTGGAAAAAATCTACCTTCTGATTCACGCTGCAGCATGCAAAGGGATAACTTCAGAGGGTGGGAAGCACTTGAGGCAGCTGTGGGAACTGAGCTGTGATGATGGCAGAAAGGCGAGAGGAAACGCCGGTGCCAGACTAGGACTGGGCTCTTTCTTGGTCTGTGTTGGTGCTGGCTGTGTTTGCCGTCTGGGCTGTTCAGACTGTCTCACCGGTGCCTCTGGGAAGCTCTTGGGGGTAGGAGGGCAACGACTAGCCTGGGGCTAAGCTCAGTCTCAGCGAGGGTGTAGCCACTGCTGTGTGGCTACGAACAGTGATGGAATTACGGAAAAGGTCTCTGCAGCTGCATACCTTTTGCTCTCGAAGGATTAAATGCAGATTTATTCTTGTTTGTATTTGTTGCTTTGGATTTTTCATAATGTGGGGATGAGAATTAATGGTTTGGTTTTTGTTTATCCTGCTGCTGTCTGTGACTAGTGCTCTGTCCAGATTCTTCTGCTGGTGCTTAAAGCCTAAGACCTGATAATTCAGTTTAGGTGTTGTCACTGAAAATGATAATAGGGATTTTTCTTTTTCTTCCATGCAAATAAATTATTTTGATACCTTTTTATGAGGAGGGTTGATTAAACTTCAGATCATTGAGGTTTAAAAACAACCTGGGATCCTTCAAAGGAAGAGATATACAGTAATGATGTTTGTTGCTGCATATGACACCTTTTAATTGCAAAGTAATCTTTCAATTCCTGAATGTATAGCAGTAGTGAGATGCAACCATCTCTGTGATGAATCACAGCAATTTGATGCACTGTCCTTTGCACCCACAGAAAGAATTCAAAATGACAGCGTAACAGGACTGAGTCCCTTCCCCTAAAATAACAGATGGTATATGCCTAGTGTCCATTAGAACTTGTGCAACTGGGAGGGTTCTACCTCAGAGCCCTGTGTGCCCTGATTGTATTCTGCTTGTTTTGCCTTTGCTATGCAAAGAGTTATCGCAGTGATTCACAAGATGAGAGGTTTAGCTACGTACAGACTTCATGAAGCTTTCTATGTCTCCGTGGCTTACCCAGCGGTTTAGGCTGAAATCTGAACCAAGTGCTGACTTGGTTGCTGATCCGTATGTGATCAGATGGCCTATTTAGGGGAAGTTTCTTTACTGCCCCTCTTCTGGGAATCCCCCCCTCGGCCATCTCCCAGTGCTTGATGATTCAGTTCTGCCTCGTTATGCCCACTGCACCAGGGGTGATGAAGGTTTGGTTGTTACCCATCTAATAGCTATGCTCTAGGGGATTAAGTCCTGATTCATTCTCTTCTTCACAGACTGTATCCCTTGCCGAAGATGGGTCAGACACCTTTTCTTAGTCACCCATTTTATGATGAAAAAATCCTCTGCTGACAAAGAAGCAGTGGTTTGTCAAGAAGTAGTCTTTTAATTTAGGATGATCTGTTAATGCTGAGGGGTATCTAGATCAGTGACTGAAAGGTTATATCATTGAGTGGAATCAGAAGTGTTTCTACAGATGAGATCCTTGCTCTGTTATCCAAGACGTGTGCAATTCTGACTGTGACAAAATTGGTCTCAGGTTTAAAACTGCAGATCTTTTCATGCATGCTTAAAATGAACTGATTTAGTTTGGGCAGTTGTCAATTTGAGATGTCTCTTGATGAATACCACTATGGGATGTGGTTCCTGTTTAACTGTGGATCATTCATTGGTTTGGTGGGTACCTTGTTTCTGGGGCTATCCCAGTTACTGATTTAAATGTATCTGTGAGATTGTTGCCCACAGGAGAAGTGTTGTAACACAGTGGGACCCATCTCTAAGGTTCTTGGCAGTTGTATTCTGTTAACAATGGAGGAAGATCGAAATTCATAACCTTTGCATTAAGGTACATGCAAAAATCTTTAAATCATAAAGTTTGTATAAATCAGGGAGATTGATAGGGTGATGACTGGAGAAGGAAGATGGTACATTTCCAGACTCAAAAATAGGACTAGATTTGCTAGTAAGGTTGAGAGGACTTCCTGACCTGTGTGGGTGGCTAATGTTGCTGTTTTTGTGTCGAAACTATGTGAAAACTGCAGCTGTGAAGAAGGATGTGTCTGAGCCACAGGGTTTGGATTCGTTTCCAGATTCACAGTCATGGGTGTTGGGATGTGAGATTACAGTTTGAGCTACTCCTTGGTTTAGATCCAGTTTAGATTGTTGTGTTTTCTTTTCTAGCTTGTTTTGTTCCCTTAAATTTGCAGCATAAGCTTGTGAAGGTTTGCAAGACTCTTGGATTTGGAATCTGTTGTCAGTGAGGGCAGAATCCCGCTGGAGTGAAGCAGCAAGTGAACGTGACTGTTCTTAGGAGGAGGGGTCTCAGTCTAGCAAAAATGCAAAGGTAGTGCATGCATGATGAAACAATCATAGGTCATACGCGCAAGATGCTTTAGCTAGGCATGGTGCTTACATTACATTTGAATAATTGTTTCTTGCATCATCTATGCGTGATCCTTGCACATTTCCCAAATTTTGGATTGTAACATGCAAATTACAGTTCCGGTTATAGGGAACCGCTGCTCAAGTTGAAGGTCTGTGCAAACAATTACTTCTGTTCGAGTAGTGCTTCAAGCAGATCTCTGGAAAGGAGTGCGCCTGCAGCACTAAAGTGGTATTTTGTTCTTCCCCCAAACTACAGTTCCGTTGTATACCTCTGATTTTAGCAGTTTGGCCAAATGTTTAATTACTGCAATTACAAAAGGGCATCATACTGCACATCAATCATCTTACATTGCAAATGTTTGCACATAACCAAGATTGAGAAGAAAACAAATATACAAGATGTGCATATGTTCTAATTTCAATGTGAAATAATAATCTTCAAGCCTGTTAATATGCAGCTAGATTGGAGCAATACTGTTACCAGAGAATATCTCTGAACTTGCTCACTGAGATTGCAAAGCTAGAATGAGTGTCCTTTTTTTTAGGAACATTAAAGATTTGTCCAATGAGTTTTCTGGAGAAGGAGATCCTTTCTGCAAGTCTTTTGACACTTTTGTATACATATCTTTTAATTTTGTATCTATGTAATTTGATTCACTAGAGTAGCTGGAAAAAATATTTATTCCTTCCCTCTTGGAATTCTACTGAGTAAATATCCATAGGATCCTACGTGCTAAATTATGATAGAACCATATGGTTTATTCCCAGCTGAATATAGGACTTTTGAAAAGGAGGATGGTAGCATAAATTTTTTCAGCATAACCATCATTGTCTATTTACATCAGTTTCACAAGTATATATTTAGGAAATGAAGCTGTTCAAACATTGTTTTTTCCTTTTTTTTTTTTTTTTTTTTTTGAAGCCCCCCTGGGGGGTTTTGGGGGCAATTTTTTTTTTTAAAAAAGATTTTAAGTCAGTCAAGCTTGTAAAAAAATTGGGAAAAA
>Ga0181612_150684_pt1 | contig 16787 bp, 10 predicted proteins | sample HoacroProtozoa21_FD_119630 | JGI IMG/M metagenome (GOLD analysis project Ga0181612, IMG submission 119630) | Hoatzin crop microbial communities from Cojedes, Venezuel. Combined Assembly of Gp0051906, Gp0051904, Gp0051908
CTTCCAACCCCTACCATTCTGTGATTCTGTGATTCTTACGTCTTTCTCTTGTCTTTTCTGTCTTTTCAAAGAATTAATGACTTAGTAGAATTAGCTGGTTTTATCTGTAGCAGTAATCCTCCAACACTTTAACTTTGTCAGAGAGGAGAGCTCCTCAGTTGAGTACTTCACTTCATATTGCTCTTAAAATGACGGTTTTTCATTCTCAATGACATGAGCGAAGCACTTGAAAGTATGGCTTGAAATGTTTTCCTGTGTACGCTAAGGTAACACTGATCAGTGATCAATTTCCATCTCAAAATTTGAACTCGAGAAGGCATCAGCCAAGCCACAGGTGCTTGCTTGTGCTACTCTTGTCCATATTGGCTTACTCTGAGAACATCTTTCTCAGTGTTTAGGTTAACTATTTTCTCCTTTCAGCTCTACTAGCTCAGCTGAATGATTTTTTTCTCTTTCTTATTTTCTCTTAGAAATGAAACCGAATTCTTTTCATTAAATTCACTAACACAAAAAATAAGTCTAAATCTCAAGGTGATGAAAATGAAATATTATTGGTCAAACACAGTATTTTTTCCTAGTCTAAATTGGGATGTGATTGCTCCTGGAGCTGTTGGATAGCTATTGTAGGCTGTTCTTACAGATATCACATAATTTACCTCATTCACTTCTGTAAGTACTATTTTGTTAAAATGCCAACATTAAATATCTCTTCTGAAATGAAATCTGGTGTTCAATAATATACAGAGATGCTTGTTTATTGTGACCAATGCCTTACAGCTGTGACCTAATCTACCAAAGCTATTCCTTTACAGACACATCAGCCTTCCTGGATGAAAGGAAGACAAGTGTCATGTCAGTGCAACCAGGTCAGTAACAGCTGATACCTGGGCATATTTAAAAAACAACGCAGCCTTGTGTCTGTTGTAACCACATGAGAAGAGAGACTGAAGACGTTGAAGAATAATTTTGCCTTTTAGACCTGCAGAGAGGCTAATTCAGCTTAGGAGGGAAAAGGTCCACCTATTCCTTCTGTTACAGCTCTTCTGTGGACAGACATGAACATGAGAGCTAGAAAGAAATTATTTCAGTCCTGATAAATTCAGAAATCTTCTTTCATGTCTTTCTGTGCAAAGCATCTAGCTTTGGCATTTTGACAGAGCTGCAACTCTTCCCTCCTCCACTTCTCATTTGTCCTTTTAGGCTTCATATGTTTTATTGCATCAGGCCAAATGTCCACTCTAGTCAGTGTCCCCCAGCTGTATCATCCAGATTCCAGAGCTCCATCTATACAGTTAGCGACATAACGGAGGAAGGCTGCCAAGGCAGTAGAGAGTACCGAACTCTCAGTGTTAACTGGTCGTTAATGCTAGTTTGTGTTTTTAGTGGTCTGCTCAGACTCTTGGAGGTTCAAGAGAACTCAGAGCAGCGCAAGTCAGCAAGAAGCGTGTTTATGTCTATTTCCTTTTACAGAAAAAAATTTGAAGTACCTTTTTGGGTTTTCCAGTGTGTTACCATCAAAATGTTCTTGTACTTCAGCATTTTTAAAGTAGCAGGTTACAGTGCCCCACCTCTTCACAAGTGACGTTTTTTCCTTGGATTTTTACGATGTGTTTTCTCTTTTGGTAATTACATTAATGGAAAAGCTCAGCTGCACCAGCTTCAGCTTTTCACAGCTTACCTCTCTAGCTGGATAGCAATTTTGGCTCAGACTATGTTAGTAACGCAAAGCCCCCCAGCTTGAAGCTCTTAAGTGAGAGAGCTATTCTTTTTGCTTCTCCTTAGGCAAGAGAGTACAAAACCTGTCCTGGAAAAGGGCAAAGACTTTTTCCTGAGCTGATGAGAGATCTTTCCCCTCACGGGGATCAGACTGATAGGCCTCTGCTACAGGGATTTTGTGTCATTTGTGGAGCTGGTCCACAGCACAAATTCTGAGATACATATTTTTAGGTGAACCATTAAATTGCATGTTGGTGGCATATAGAAATCTTTCCTCGGCAGTTACCAAGCTCCACACCTTCCATCAACAAGAGCTAGGGAGAGGTATTTGTCTATTTACTACTGTGCTGCTTTTAGCAAGGCACGCCTCCCTGCTCCAAATAATCCCATATCAAATGGAGCTGCGTTCTGTCTTGATGTCTTGCTGTTCTGTCTGGACAGTGTAGTAGGCTTTGCAGGCTTTCAGAGGCTTAAGGCAGATAAAGCGATGATTAGAGTGTAATTGTTGTTGACAGTGGACAGTGAGCTGCTCAGTAAAGGTAATGACTGTGGCTGGGAGTACAGATGAGCACAGGCCATGCCATGCTCCTATTACATGTGTACTGTGGCAAGAACAGGTTCCACATGTTTAGAAACAAATTCCTTGCACATCACTTAAAACTAAGGAACTGTATATAAACACACCTCTCTCTTCATCTAAGTGAAATGAACAATGTGGTAGTTAGGTGTGAACAAAACAGAAGATGGAAGAGCCACTTTGATGACAGAAAATGATACTAAGGAAAAATGGTGACGGAAGTCTATTCCCAGAAGAATTTTGTTAAACTTTTATCAGTAAGAAACAGTTCTTCTGCTGATTTTTGGTTTTACTCTTTCCTATGCCACCTGCAGTTTATCTACTTATAGTTTCCTAGTTTTACTACCTTGTAGAAAAATTTTCTCTCGTTGCTGGCTCCGGTCACACCAGAGCTTTAGAGCTTTCACTGCCGATACGTACTTAGAGACCAGTGGGAGGTCTAATGTAGCAGTGGCAGTCAGTCCTGACACAACTACCCCTGGTCATTTTATGGATGCATTCTCAGGTTAGCTTAGAAAGTTTACAAGAAAGCTCAACATTTTGGAGTTGGAATAGAGCAGAATAAATGTCATTTTGACTAACACAGGTAGCATCAAACAATAAATAGGCAGCTGTCACTGCTTCAGGAAGATTGCAGTCCATCCGGAAAGGCCTCTTGTGTTGCCCGATCTGTCCAGATTGTGGGGGGAAATTGTAAGCTGCCTTTATAGACAGTAACTGTAAACATCCCTGACAATAGCATTCCAGCAAATTAACTAATAACGCTAAATACTGAGAAATACTCATTTGAATGGATCTGAGGAACTCTTTTCCTCCGTCGGGGAGAGGGTAGCTAAAACCTGGATGCAAAGATATCTATAAACAAAGGATGACCACCAAGGAAGATATTAGCTAATTTCTGACAGTGTTGAATACCGCATCTTAGAAACTAATTTACCTTTTCTGTTATAGAAGAATGACATGTGGTGAAGTGGAGGTTAGCAGAATCTTTCTTCTCTAATGAGAAATGTGTTTTAAGAGGGTCATTTGTGGCATGCTCCTGTCCAAGAATGGGAAAGCAGATGATGTGGTCAATTTTAAGTGTTACATGTTCTTAGGGATATTTCTGGAGCTAGAAAATACAAGTTTTTGATGTAAGTTCTGTGGTGTTAAATATGTTTATATATGCAGGGGCTTGTAAAGTGTGACTGTATTTCTCTTTCTTCAAGCTATGTTCTTTTGCTGCAGCTATTCCTGTTTTTACTGATAGTTTGTGGGGACTGTTCCTCTACTGTCCACCTCCCCCAGCCCCATGCTTTGACATTTGAGTGATATATTTTTTTAACCTTATTTTAAAGATTAGCTGTGGGAGAAGCCAGCTGTGTGGTGGTTGTGTTTCTGCTTCCAGTGACATGTAAATTTCTAGGCTGCATCCTGCTAACATATCTGGTATCGAGGTTTGAGATGAGGAAGTAATCTTCCTCTCAGGCACGTGATACTTACAACTTTTAGTCTCCTCTGTTCCCTGGTGCCCAGTGGTGCGTACACCTGATATTTCCTGGGACGACTCTGAAGTTGGCATCTATCTCATGGTCGCCTGAGACTGCAGAGTACTGGCCAAGTAGGAAGCTTTGCTCTTTCTGTGCTTTCAAACAGCTGACAGAAGTTGGCTCAGATGCCTAGGAGTAAGGAATCCAAACGAGGACTGAAATAATTTTGAGACCTTATTATAAAAACTTAGTTAATGAGCACTGAGGGGCTACATCTCCAGTAAAGCAACTTCCTTGAGCAATGAAAATTTGTAATAGTGGTCTGCTACTGAAAATACCTGTTTGAAGAGTTTAGGCCCTGGAACTCTTCTGAAGCCTTTAGGGATCTTGGGGATGCTGTCCTAAAATGCAGACAACTCAATTCATCCAGCATTTCTTCTTCCAGCAAGTTCTGAATTAGTGCATAAACTGTGAATGCAACCTGTGTTTTCAAAATGTGGTGGACTTCAAAGGTACTCTCCCTTTCTGAATTGCCCTGTGCTTTTATAATGCATTATTCAAATTATGAATCCAAGGACTCTTTAAGTGTGCTCCTTTGTGAAATGAAAATGATTTTCAGATTGATTTAATGATACCTGAAGGCATGAGTAGTTTTAGGGTTGTTAATGCAGAGCTCTTTGATGTTCCTGGGAGAGTGTCTGACTTTGAAAGTCATACACTCTCCACTCTTACTAGCTGGAAACTTTGCAAGTAAAGGGCTGGCGAGTCTGAGCTGTAAAAACTAAGAGAGTCCTCACATACCCAGACCTGTGTTTAATTCCAGCAGACCAGGTATGCAGGTATGCATTTCAGCAGTGGACCAGTCTGGAAATTGTTCCTGATGTTTTCTTATCTGCAAACTGAGTACCAGAGCCTCTAACGATGCTTTTTTTTTTTAGACATTGATACAACTGTGTGATTTTGCAAAATGTGACTTTTTTTCTTTGTTATTTTTCATCTTTTGTCACAGCTGTGTTTAAAGGGCTCACTTCATGACTGATTTTAGCGTTACGCATAAAGGCATAGCTCTGGTCTAGGACTTGTTTGGACTGTATGGGTCATATTAATGGGGACTGTTGTTTGTCTGCAATTATGACATAAGCTGTCATGCTAATGCACTGATATTTAATTGAAGAACTTAGCGTTGTGTAAAGTAAAAAAGGAGTAGGTTTGCTGGCTTTATGTGTATCTAATATGCAACCTGCCAACTTCTGCTGTGTATCCTGTATTTGTACGTAACCACTAGCATAAGGTAACAGTTAGGTATCTTAAAGAGCCAAACCCAAATGCTCAAGCCTTATTCATGTATGCAAAGAAATTATGGCCCTTACCTGATATAATGTTCTTATGGTATTAAAGTGCAAATACTTTGATTTATTACTGACTAGGGGCATAAATGTAACTCAGTCCACTAATTTGGAGGAAAAGAACAAAAAGATATATTTATCACTTACTGGTTTATTAGCAGTATCCCAATTCATGGTAAAAAGCCTTAAGTTGTACAAAGATTATTTCTTTCTGCGGCCCCCTCTTGCCCGTCCACGCTTTCAACTCTTGTTCTTAGGTCATTTGTTCAAGCTAAATAAGCCATCTCCCATCTCTGCTAGGGAATAGCAGCAGCCTGCCTGCCATAGTCCAGTATGCACTGGATGTCTAGCCAAGGCCATACTTTAGCAGCAAACTATATTGAGAAAATCCACATATAGCTCTCTATATATATTCACTAATTTATTCTCTGATTAAGGAAACAAAAATGAACTGTTTCCTCTCCCAGAAGTAATTGTTGTGGGATTTGTTGATGGATAAATCTCTTCTTTAGTCACAGCTTCCTTTTTTGAAAGCAGGAGTTTTTTGCTAAGCTGTTAAACAGTGGAATTACTTTTCTGGAAGGTGGCTGGAAGGATCCTGCTTTCACTTCAGGAAGATGGGCGAACCTTTCTCCATAAGCAGTCTGTTACATAGCTGCTGAGTTTCTGTGCCCAGGCACCGTAGTGGTACTTCTCTTTCAGGTTATCATTACAGGCAGGCAGAAGAAAACACTTCCTGCGTGGATCCAAACCAATTAAAATTTATTGTTACTCTAATTAATGTTTTAACCGACAGATCAAAATACAGCAATTATTTCTAGTACAGTAGTAATGCTACTAACACATATAATTCATATTATCAAGTTATTTTAAAAATGCAACTAAAACTGACATGCAGAAACTTGCAAATATCTGCCCCTTTCTTTGCTGCTGTGGAAGTGAGTTGTCACTGGCCTGAGTTCCTCACTTGGAGGCTTCTGCTCCTGACGGAGGTTTTTCCTTGCTGGTCTTGGGTCCACTCAGTATTATTGATACAGGTTGTCAAGCAGTCTGTTTCTAACTTTTTTTCTTATGATGTTATACCGTGATCACTTAGTTTTCTTAGCTTTTTTTCTATGTCTAACATAACTCCTTATGGTAACACGCATAAGGGAAGCTGCAGCTAAAACAAGGTACACGTTAGTCATCAGACTGTTGGCTAACTTGGCCATTAGGGCTGGGCAAGCCAGGCAGCAGTCACTGGTCCATGGGCAATGCCTTATTACAGCTAAAACTAAGCTAAAAATAAGGTCAAGAGCAGATGAGCCAGGGCAAGGCCGGACAAGTCCTGAGGTCTGTGTTAAGCTAAGCAAAGCTGTGATCTCCTATTAGTGGTGGCAAGGCAAGGTGTTAATGCGTTCCTTAGGCCATACAGAAACTAGGCTGTGAATTGTTACTCTCTGTTACTTCTCTTTGCTACAGTAGTGGATGTGGAGAGAGTCCTTCCTGTGCTCTTAAGCTTCTGATTGTCAAAGTAGAAGCGAATAGTCCTTGAGCAAAAAGTGGCAGCATGTTCAAAACGAGCTCAGTTTGATCCTGGTACTTATTTGTTATCTTCTTGACAGTCATCTGCTAAACCTGGGGTATCTGAGATGGTTTGTGTTTTAAATCTCTCTGCACCTGTGGTACTTTCTGTGAATCCGTCCAAGAACCTGACCACGTGAGTCTTTGCAGTATTTCTTACACCAGAGTGGTGACAGCTGGTTTTACTTAAAGCTATAAAATGTATTGAAAGAGTTTCCAGCGTGCGTAAATACCAAACCAGTTCATATCATGTCAGGTCTATAGAAGGAAGGTCTTTAGAGAAATGATCTCATAGGCATTCTTTGGTGTAGATCTGGCACATGCCGTAGGCTTCATTCTTTTCTAAAAACAACTCCTGTCTTTTAAAGTTGTCGTGCCTTAGACGTGTGCCTCCTGCTTGCTTTTCAGTAACCAGACTCCCTCTGGCTCTAGAATTTACTGAATAAATCTATAGCCTTTAACTCTGATATCCAGTTATTTACAATAGTTCTGTGCCTGCTAACACCCTTCACCCAGGTACGTTTTCTAGCTGGTTCTTATCTTGGTGTGACTGTACAATTGTATGTTAGAACCTCACAGCGACACTTCCACTTCCAGCAACATTTCTCACATGCTTTCTAAGACCTAGAGTATGGTAAGTTCATAGACAATTCTTAAAAGTGCTTTCACCGTGAACCAACTGAATGCAGAACTGTTGCAGTGGGAACTAGTCAGTGTGTCAAGTGTAAGCTTGTGCTAGCAAGCTCACATTCTCCAGCAGTGAGAACTCTGGAACAGGCTGAAGTTCCTCTTTTGCTTTTTGTATTACCAGTTTCTGGTCATGGGGTGGAAAAAGAACAGTTAATAGTTGGCCCAAATTCAGATATATTAAATTATAGTTTCCTTAATCGTGTTTAAGTTCTTCTTTTATTTTGTGTATGTTTGCTGCCACGTAAGGATAATACACAGCTCTAGAAAACCCTCATGCCAGGTAAGGAAGTGATGACAAGAAAATTACGCAGTAAAATTCTAGCCATTTCCATTGGAAAAGTTTATCCCGAGTTGGCTCTAAACATATTCAAATATATACAGAATTATGCCTTTGGTAGTTCTACGTGGCTTCCTAAGTGTGCTGCTGGTATCCATCCGTCATGTAAATGAGTGCTCAGAACTGTTTTTGCTGCTGATGCATAGAAGGGTAGAGTCCTTCGCATAAAGCTAGCTCCACAGAGCTAACAAGGAATAGAGTGCAGGAAATCTTTCATCTTTCCCAGAATTATACTGCTAAGGTACCAGAGAAGCAAATATTTTATGGAAGCAGTCATCACTTCAAAATATTTGCTTTTCTCTTTTACATCTAACAACAAAGTAAGATAATGTTTGTGTTTGTGGCCCATTGATTTCATGCATTTAATGAATAATCCTGCAACCTAGAGATTCAGACCTTCCCTTAATCCCTGTTTGTTTGTAATGCTACCAGTCACTGTCACTCTAAGGGTCCCACTGAAGCGAATATAAATAGAGCTAATGCTCTGAGCTGTGTTTCACTTAATCGTCCCTAGGAGGGTGAAAGATACCCAGATTGCATATGAAGTCACAAGAATTTTTTTCTCTCTTTTCTTAATTCCTTGATGTGGTTAAGCTGCTGAGGAAGTGGAGTTCTGTCTGAACCTAATTGCTACTATTTTTATTTCACAGAATATTTAATCAGACCAGAGTCAGCATTACCTTGCAAATACAGGTAGTCCTGCTGTAGGCTGGGAGGTGGTGGTGCTTCTTCCTCACAGGCTTCCCCTACACTCGCTTTGCTGCATTACCACAGCTCTAACAGCAAGTCACTCATCACTCCTCTTTGGTCACATTTGCTGCTTCTTCCTTAGCCCATCTCTAACACCAGTCAAGCACACTATATGTAATCCATACCAACTTGGAAGGAATCTCACAGATGATGGATGACGAACAGGAAAACTGAGGGGGAGGTGGGAGGGTATCTCTCCAAAAATCTTCATTCCATCTCTGATGTCATATCCCTGATCCTCAAGGGAGACCTTCAAAAGCAGATGAGCCTGGAAAATAAAAGTTCATAATCTTACTAGGTAAAAAACCCCGTGCACTCAATGGGATGCTGGTTCAACAGCACATTTTAACCCTCTCCACTCCCATCCTCAGTGTCCTAAAGCTCTAAAATTACCGATCATGCCCTTTCCATTAGGAAATTCTGGAGCATCTTTGTCCTCTGCTAATGCCTCCTCTCATCCACAGATACCAATTCCATTTTGTGTCACACAACTTAAATGATAGGTACCTAATCAAACTCAGAACAGTTGTTTCCAGCCTGTACTTCTCTTGAAGGTTTGTTGCTTTTGTTTCAAAGGGCAGCTTGTGTGCTTGCAAGGGTGTCAGTATTTTCCAGTTCACAGAATCACAGAATGGTAGGGGTTCGAAGGGACCTCTGTGGGTCATCTAGTCCAACCCTCCTGCTGAAGTAGGGTCACCCACAGCAGGCTGCACAGGACTACTTGTGCTAGCTGGCTTTACAAGGTGCGACATCTACCAACAAACCTTGCCTTGCCATGTCCTTAGACTCTCAGAGGCACAGCAGGACTTCGATCCACACATGGTGTAGCAGAAAGAACACCTGGTGCACGTTCATGTCTTTAATTTTGCTTTCTCCTGCCCTCGTTTCTTGGCATCTCCTGGGCAACTTTATTCATATTGCGGTTTTCTTCTTAATGTTTTAATTACTAAATATCTTCAATTAATATTTTAGACACTCCATTATTTAGTCTGTAAGTGATGCCTATGTTTGTTTAGGTTTTCAGCACTTTCAGACTACTTCCATGTTTGTGCTGTGACAAGCTTCTTTTCTGGCCTTTCCGCAGCCCCTTTGGCTACCCTCAGGCGAAGATTACTTTCAGTAAACATATTTACGCTACCCCGTGGCTCAATTAGGTTTTGACATGCAAATCATTTCATATTCTTTTTAAGATAGATGTATCTTTTAAAGTCCAAAATGAAATAATATGTTCTCTAACCTAAAACTGTTCACAAACTACAATGCATGTTCAACTGATGGAAGCACTTCTTTCTCTTTTATTCTATACGTTTGTTACTGTTACAGCATAGGTTTGGATAGGTGAGGATTTGACTTGCCTTCCCCTCTCTGCAAAAGATAGCAGCCACATAATTCCTTTCAGAAGCAGCCCTGGGGAGAGTGTTCTGACAGCTCCTGGTCTGGGCTGCATGGCAAGCTGGGTTGGCGTCAGTGAGAAACATTGTCCACAACACTTCGTTTAGATGAGAACCCAAGGGAAAAAAATAGGAACAAATGCAGAACTGCTTGCTCAAACACTATTCCCAGTGTCTTTTGTTTCGGTGGGAGCTGTATGGTTTTCCCAAGGGTTTTATTTCACTTTTGAATTTAATGTGATTTCAGTTAAAAAGTAGCCAAAAAGCCTGGAGGAATTCTACATCTAAAGATCCAGAACTGTATTTACCATAGGGCTGCAGTGCTCACGTGGGAGACATGGCTTCTAAACTGTATTTCTCTGCCTGGTTATGCCAGTGAAAGAAATTGGACATTTCTGAACTGAAAGTTCTAATTTTTGTATGAAATCTACTGATTTCTGTGTGCAGATCTTCAGGCTTATCACAAGGCAAGCAACATCACTGTAGAAAGTTGCATATAGAGCATTTCAAACCGTTATTTTTTTAACAGAAATCTTGGTGGTCCTAGTTTTCTTCACTGTCCACTCACTACTGTACATCTCTGTGCCTCTGTCATTCATGCTCATGAAGAAAAAGCCCACTACTTTTATAAGATTTTTCAACACCTGTACCTTTTCCACCCACGTTTGACGTGGTGCTGAGAGCAGCTCCATAAAGTGGGAAACACTGAAATCGCACCTGTGTTCCTTCTTAGCCGAGAGGATCCTAGCAATCGCTAACACTTTTCGTGTTCACTTCAGCAGGACATTCAAAAGCAATCTAAATACCCAGCTCCCACTCCAAGTTGTTTTAGACCCTTTTGAAACAGTGTCTGAATGATGTGGGTCAGAGCGAGCTGGCTGGGGTACCTGTTTGCTGTTGGTTTTGTTGGGAAGCAGACAGAGCAGCATAACTGGCAGTCACACCCAGGTCATTTTCTGATAGCTTGGTTTTCTACTATGCCTTTTAGTCTCTTGCCAACAAATTTATGGTAGTCTTCAGAGAAGAAGAGGAATGACTTGTGGTTTGTTATGGGTTTTTTGGTTTGTTTTTTGTTAATGCTCAAGTGATTGTTCTGTCTCCCCTGAGGGAAATGTTAAATCCGATTCTCTCTTCTGTGTAACTGCACTATGTTTCTACAGAAGAACTGAGCTGCTCTGTGTTATCAAAATTTCATAGATTGTGTTTATTTATTGTGAAATATTGCAAAGAGACACCCCATAGGGTGCTCACTGGCTTCTGGAAGCACTTAACAGATAGAGCCCTTAACATACAGTGAAACATATAGTGAAATCATGTATTTTTATGGCCAACTTTCTTGGTTAGGGCTGCTTCAGATACAAACTCTTCCTTTTGCTCAGTCCCCAAAAACAAACAAGCAGAAGTTTTGGCAACAGTTAAGCAAAGAGTAGCAACAAACTCACATACACATTCCATCAAAGACAGTAACAATATTAAGGAACCGAATCTCAGAGTCAAGACTGCAAGTCTCTGTGTAGGTGTTTTGCATGGGAAGGGGGGATTTGGGGCAGTGACGCTTAAGTAAAGGACAGATTCTTCTAATGTCACAAAGACTGTTGCGTGTAGAAAGTTATTCTGATGCTTCTGGAGTACAAGGCAATTTCATGTAATTCTTCAACAAAAGATAAGGGAGAATGCTTAACTTCACAAGATTTTTTTTTTTTTTTGAAGGACCTAACAAGTCAAAGCACACAAGTTTCAGCACATCCCGGAATGTAACGAGAACATCCTGTCATAATATTTTCCACTTGACAACCTGGGTGGTTTCTTTTGCAAGCACTGATCCCTCATAATTAGACAGTACCAGCAGTGCCACAAAAATTTTGCATATACACATTTTGCAGGGAAATAAATTAGAAGGAACTGTTTGGAATAGGCATTTGACCTACATGGTGGTTCTCTTCTTCCCTGGCTTTCACTTCAAAATAAGCCTTAGTAGGCAAAAGATCAGCTTCTACACATTTATTGAAGTGTGTATATTGACCTTTGCTATAATTAAGCAACCTGCTATGTTTCTCATACTAATTTTTTGTCAAAAGCTCCAAAGGCAACAGGTATTCTTGTGTTCCAGCTGAAGTGTGTGGGAGTCAGCTGCCAAGACATCTGGCCATCTGCTCCTGGTAGCTTCTTGTTCCACATCTAAAGGGCGAGATCTTTAGAAGGCATCATCATCTTATATCGTTCTTTAAAGGTAGTTAGTAAAGAACAAATGAAACCGTCAGTAAAGCATGTTGTGGAACTGTTAAAAAACCAGTGTAATACTTGAAACTCTTCTAAACTGTCTGAGTTCCATGGGTGCATTCAAATAGCAGATAAGCTTTTTTTATAAAACAGGTTGCTGAGGACCTTTGACAGTCTGATCTGCATTGAGCATAGATAAAATCTGGATAAAATCTCAGTCTTTGTCTATAATAAAGCTTGAAGCTACAGAATAATTTTTTCATGACCTTTTTTTTATGTCCCGAGGACAGTCACATTTATGAGTGCTATACAGACCCCTGGGAAGAGTGACACAAGTAACATTTGAGTATTCGGTAAGAACATTAGATACAGGCATTACAGAGAAGATGTCTCAGAAATGTTCGACAAGAGGCAACAGTCACAACTTGGAACAGGGGGAACGAGAGTAGATACTAGGAAAAATGGTTCAGTGGGAAAGTGGTTGCCTGGATTTGGGCCCAGAGATGTGCTGGGATCTACATCCACCTAGAGTTGCCAAATGGCCAAGACAAGTCTCTGGGCAGCCTGCTGTAACTTTGAATTTGGCCCTACTTTGAGTGGCTTCCAGAGGGTCTTTCCAACCTGAGTGCTTCTATTGGTGAATCTCATTCCAAGAGCAAGGTGGGGAAAGGTCATTTTCAGCTAATTTCTTCAATTAGAAAGCCCTGTTTCTACCCTTATTCCGTCTTTTTGACTTGTTGGTCAACCATTATGATGGCCTTCCCTCAGAGTCAGCTGGAAGCTTTAAGTGGATGACTTCTCTGGAAAGGGTGTGAGATGTCGTTACCTAGGCTGGCCCCAGACAGTCAAGAATCACAGGGCCCAGCCAGACAACCCACTAAATACCAAAATCAGCCTGATGCACCAGTTATCTCTATGCAGTTTATTCCAGATGGGTTTTCTGTGGAGAATTCTGTAATACAAAGAAAAATATCCTCAGAAGCAGAATTCTTTGATGTACCTTCAATGTTGACTTCACAAAGTTGCTTCACTTCTTGAATGTCGTGCTTTGCAAAATGAGCAAGGCTGCCTTCAAGGGTTTTAAACATTATCTTCAGGGTGTGATAAAGCCACTTGTATCGTCAGCTGCCTTTCCGAAGTGAGCCATCGTTTTCTCCGCACCTTTCCTGCATTTGATTGCAAGAGAAGTTTATAGCTCATTTTTTGTGTCCAGTAATTTCTCTTGTTGCTATGCTGGATGCAGATGCACACAAGTTCAACCAAATAAAATAAACAGACTAAGCTCTATGGCAGCCTGAAAGATCTGAGCATTAAGACTGGGAAAACAGGCAGAGAAGAACGAAGTAAGAATGCCTGTCTCCACCTTGGTAATACAGGTTTTGACAGGTGAAGAAAATATAGAGCTTCAAGAAACCATAACTAGGAGAGAAAGCAATCATGGAAACTCACATTCGTCCAGGGTTTAACAAGTAAAGAAATGTGCAGTGGCTACTTAGTGCAACTTCAGAAGTGACATTATGAGTTGGCCTAGTTTCCTTTCTTTGAAAATAGCATAATGGAATTTTTTAGTTGCTACAGAATACAGCTGTCCTTGGGGACATTTTATACATTAACACACTCGTTAAGAAGGGATATACATTGATCTCAATTTGTTCCAAACTGATTTTTCATTATTTTCCTTTTGAATTAGTGAAGTTGTGGAGCCTCCCTAGACACTGTTGCCAGCTGTATTTTCAGGAAAGGCTAAATTAGGCAATCGAATGCTTGCTTCTCATAAGTTTGTCGGTGGGTCATAATCTTTTGCCAGAAAGAAACTCTAGCTTATGGCTGACTTGGTGACGTCACCCTGCTTCTGGAGAGTCCAACTGTGTGGCCTGCATGCCTGTTGTGCAGCAGTGGGTCAGTGCAGGGAGGCAGCTGTAGCTCTCCCAGCTGATGATCAGGCTCGCATGCTGGCCTCGCAAGCAGTTTTACCAGTGCGTCCCACCATGCAGCTGTCCTTCTCTGGCACTGCTGCCGAGTCTTCACCAGGCTCGGAAGAACCTCACTCGCATGCTTGCAACCCCCCAGTCTTTCCTTTCTGTCTTCGCTCGTGCTTCCTTTTTCTCCACAGATCTGATCTCTTCAGTTTTCATGCTTATGCTTAGGATCCTTCTTGACATGCAATTCATCCTTTTTCATTTATTCTTTTTCTCAGGAAACAATACAACACAATTCCTATTAAGAACATTGCTGTTAGTACTTGGCACTAAACCTATGTGTAAACAACGTAGGTGACTCTAAATCAAGACAGCCCTACCCACTGAGTCTGTTGCTTTCCAGTTCTGCGGATGCAGGAGCATGACTGCAGGAATAAGGTGAGCCAGGCCTCTCTCCCCGTAGTGGTCAGCGTTTGGGAGTGGAGCATGAGTCACATCTTGCTGTGCCACTGTTACGAGACATTTTCCTTTTTGTGCACTAATGAATTTGAACCACTTGCCTGCTAGCTCAGACGTCTGTTGAGATGAGAAAAGTCCCTCCGAAAGAGACACAGGAAAAGGAATAAATCTTAAGGCCACAAGTGCAGCAGCAGCAGCTGTTGTATCAATTCAGCAGGATTAGGTGAACGCAGATCTCTTGTCTGTGAGTCTGGTGTCCTGGAGAGGCATCACCTCACTCTTCTGTGCACGGTGTGACTTTGAGTAAATGAGTACCTTGACAATGGGCAGGTTTATAGTTACACTGCATTAATCTCTGCCTTGTACTTACAGCTGTAAATCTCAGAGCCTGTGTATGCTCTTATTTGCTGAGTTTTCTTATACACAAGGGAAGCAGTCAGGGACTCAGCAAGGTGCTGGGCTGTGGCCATCTGATTGTGAAGATAAGCCTGTTCCTGCTGCTGCAGAGCAATTCCTGCCTTCCCTCGCTGTGGCTGGCTGAGGTCTCCAAGGGTCTCCAGTGCCAGCTCAAAAGGAGTGAAGTGTCGATATGTAGCACTTAGCTCAGCTACACGGAGTGAAATGTGTCCAAAGAAAGGATGCAACATCCAGATATACCCTGTTATTCCGCAAGCAAGGAAACACATATGAAGAACATACATACATAGAGATCATATGTAAGGAATGCTGCTGGTGTCAATGGCACTGTATCACAAAATTCAGCCCAGGTATTTTACAATGTAAAATAAGTTTGGAAGAATCTTTCGTGTGAGAAATGCATAGGGTTCTCTTTAGATGTACAGAGGTTTGACTGATGACAGCATTCATGAAATTAGACTTGGACGGGTCACAGCTTTATTTGAAAGGAGGGAAAGCACTGTACTTTCATCCTTTTAAACTTGAACTCTAGGAAAGATATATGCTGTCACCCAGAATATGTGGTGGGTTTTTTTTAAATACAGGAAAGCATTTGGGAGTGGTACAGTTACACCCAATTTTTGACATAGGTGTTTATGTTAAAAGTTCAGTGTTTCTGAAAAAGGATTTAGAAGGGAGGCAGACTTTATTGGTCTGCAGAGGGGTTATGGCTTTTAGAATACGCATGTTTGGGTTCACAGAGAGGCTCTGTAGGTATATTTATGGTTGACAGAAACTTACCATTTGATTCCAGCAGTGTGATTCCAAGTCTCTAGAGGTGGCACAAGGCGAGGTTAGCAGCCGTGGTTTTCAACAAAATACAATGACAGAGTATGTGGGGGAGATTTCCTTCTGGTGCCTTTCTGTTCTGTTTCCACTACTTTATTTGCTACATGCACAAAACTCCTTATGCCTTTTCTTGGCAAAGGAACCCCAGCTGGACTGGAGGAAGATGTCATTCTTTGCTCTTCCCAGTTTTGCTAGATGATGCATGGTAGACAGGCTCTGATGTGTGCTGTGAAAAAAAGAAAATACACACCTGCACATGTGCATACAATGCTGTGTGGTTTGACTTCCTACCCAAATGTTTGCATAACCATTTCACTTGGTGAAAGAGCATGGGCTAATCTTTTTCTGACAGGTGAGGTCATGATGTAAAAGATGCAGATGACTAGCAAAATAAAAAAGGAAGAGATAATGAACCAGATAATTCCAGAATGAGATTAGGAAGGATTAGTCTGTCTAGCCCAAATCCACAAATAAACAGACTAGTTTCCTCTGTGCGTAACAGAGAATATTGCCATTCAGCAACAGCTGCCTCTACTGTGTTAGACAATGCACTCAAAGCTGCTGAGTAGGTTTTGTTGATTAAGTTGCAAAGAACCTTTGTCTTCAAATGACTAATTTAAATAATTCACTTCAGTAAGTATTGCTGTGATCTCTTCCCACTCATAAGAAGGGAGTCTCCAGCTTTTGCTAGTGTCTGAATTTCTTACTCTGTGCTCTAGAGAATTTTATAAGGACAGATTGATTTCTCCGTTACCTGGTGACAGCAGCTCCAAATGCAGGTAAGGGGGTATCCAAAGACACTCCTGTGGCATTCAGCTCACAAATCTGCAGGACTGCCAATATGTAAACTGTTCATTTCAATGCTGAAACCACCCCTGGATTTAAGTATTTGCAGATCACCGAATCACAGAATGGTAGGGGTTGGAAGGGACCTCTGTGGGTCATCTAGTCCAACCCCTCTGCAGAAGCAGGGTCACCTACAGCAGGCTGCACAGGACCTTGTCCAGGCGGGTCTTGAATATCTCCAGAGAAGGAGACTCCACAACCTCCCTGGGCAGCCTGTTCCAGGGCTCTGTCACCCTCAGAGGGAAGAAGTTCTTCCTCA
>Ga0181612_173694_pt1 | contig 16787 bp, 9 predicted proteins | sample HoacroProtozoa21_FD_119630 | JGI IMG/M metagenome (GOLD analysis project Ga0181612, IMG submission 119630) | Hoatzin crop microbial communities from Cojedes, Venezuel. Combined Assembly of Gp0051906, Gp0051904, Gp0051908
AAAAATGATTGTTTTAGTATTATGAAAGATATCACGGTCTGTCTGAGGAACATTGGAGTGTGTGCTCTCGCCTACTGTGTGGTTTGTGCATTTGTCCAGCCACACCTAACAGAGGCATTTGCATGAATAATTAACTGTCATTTCCTGAAAATCAAATTACTGTGAATTAGAATTTGAAATGACTTTGCAATTACTGAACCGTACTTGTTGTTGAGAGAGAGCGCAATGTTTTCACTGTGCTGCATTTAGAAAGGGGCAGAGGCTCTTAGCTCTTGCAAGAGAGCAATTATTTCTGAAACACATGTTCTGAGAAGCACGGTGTGTGCAGGCGTCCTAACCTGATTTGCTTTACACTGCTAACTACCACTGGAGCTGGTGATGCTGCTCTTACACGTGAGATAAATTAATATGCTTCTTAAACTTTATGAGTGGAAGAACGTAACGTCATATATCACTGTCATATTTCAAAAACTGTTGTATGGGCTTCTGTATGGAGTTGGTTTTGGGTTTAAAGTATCCAGTGAGGTTGTTCAGGATTTTTTCATGATAGGCTGTATAATTGTATGTGCAAATGTGAATATAACTGTAAATGAAGGTGTCGCTATTATCACTTACAGTACCCGTGTAAATTGACAATGGGAATGTTCCACCTGTATTGTAGAACTGTATTTCCTAAAAATATTCCCTGAAAATTTACAGACTCTGAATTTCCTCATGTCTTGTGCCAGAGGATGATCAGAGAGATCATCTCTATTTCTATCTACCTGAAACACAAGCAAATAATAAAAGGGATTATACGAAAGCGATGAATCTAGGACATCTTATTTTAAAGTTATGCTGTGGGGACTTTGGCTGGTATTCCACATCAATGCATTGAAGAAAATAAATGTATTTGCGTTTCTTAGTTCCTGCAAACCAGATCTTGCATGTAACTTAAATGGCTTCCTGGCTATCTAGCATGATTTCAGAGTCAAAGCCTTATTATGGATGTCTGCTTGAAGAAATCAGTGCCCTGTTAATCGTTAATAGGAGTCAACAAATTCTGATTGATTCAGTGACCAGGGATTATCTGATGTTCAAGATCATAAAATATTATGAGAACAGACATTAATTTTACTGTTTGCTACCTAAAAAAGGAATGGATTTAGTTAAAAGGAATACTAAAAGAACAACTTGTTTTTCTGTATTATATAAAAACATAATGGCATCGTGTAGCTAACTTGAACCAATGAGAGCTATGAAATGTAAGGTTAAGAGTCTTACTACGTTTAATCTCACTGTGGCTGGAGGTAGTGCAATGCTCTATATACTGTGGCAATAATAAGACCAATATAATTGTAAATCAGGGGACTGGAAAAAGGAAAGCGTGACATGTTTCTTGTCAGATTTATTGGCAGAATGTTAGAATAATGTTAGAATAATCCGTCCTGAAACCAACAAAGGTCCCCAAATTTGCAGTGACAAAAGAATTTGCCTTAAGTTTGCCTTGTCTTACCCCAAATGTCACTGCTAATTTACCCTGTGGAGTTATGGGATGGGTTTAATGGGGGACTGACGACAGGAGAGGCATGTCAGTAGTGCTGTCTCCCTTGTTTTGCTCAGAGGAGGTCTCCTGCCAGGCACTGCAGCTCTGGGGAGCCTGCAGTGCTTCTTGGAGGGCATCCGTGTTGTGCGTGGTGACTGCTGAAGTTGAGCACCTCTGTTAGCACCCAGAACGCTCAGGTTAGGTCTTCACCGACTCTTCTGTCCTGATTGGAAGGGAAGGCAGTATTTGTGCTGTTAAAGAGTGTTCGGATGTGTGATGGAGGTTGAAAAGGAAAATGCGTTACAGAGTTGGAGGGCAGAAGATAAAAGGAGAGGGGAAAGGTGGGGGGTTGAAACAAGAGGAAGGTGGAGAAGCAGGGCAGCATGGGGGGACAGAGCAGATGGGCAGGCAGACAGCAAATGAGTGAAGCTGCTTGCTGTAAAGCAGCTCCCAGAACATGACATTGGGGAAGAGAAACTTGTCTCTGAGAGGTGAAGTTACCACCTTCCCCTGGACTATGACTGCTGCTGTCAGCTTGTGTCAGCATGCTGTCAGTGTATCCCCGGGAGGGTCTGATACAAGTGTAATGAACAGTGTGGAAGAGAAACCTTTTCTTACGCTCCCTACTAACACAACAAGCTCAACAACAAAAGCGTCATGGCAATTCAAGCTTTTACCTTCTGAAGGGAAGACTGATGTATTTTCAGAGATCAGAGTCATCTGCAGGAACCACTGCCATGAAGGACCTGGATTTGAAGGAGACGAGGATTTAGCGTAGTCTGAGGCATTTTGTGCCACCGTTGCCAGGATGCTGGAACAGCTGGACCATTGCTCGGATCTGTCAGTCTGGTGCCTGTTCAGAGGCTCATCACACAGTTTTGCTGGACAATTAGCTCCATGAACCTTTCCTAATAAAAATAATGCTGGGTAGAAGCCAGACGGGACAGTGCTGTATAATATGTTTAGACTGTTAAATGGTTAACAGCAGAGCCCCTGTTGTGATTTGGGCATGCCAGTAACATAAAGCCGGGTTCTGTCCTCATCTGACACTCTTGTGTACTCGGAAGGAGCCACTGGGGAAATGCGCTTTCACAGACTGTTGGCTGTACATCCACATCCCTCAGAGCCTTGTGTAATAAGGCATTGGCTGAGGAAGGGGAAATAACCAAGTGCTGGTCACATACCAGCTCTATTTTTGCTGTCAGCTCAACCTCAAAGGCAGCGGACGCTGGGTGTGAGGTAAAGCTGCTCGGGGGGTCACCTCAATTAACAGCAGGGCTAGGACAGGGCCACTGCCTGGCTGCATAGATAAAACTCTGCTACTTTTTCATTTAGTGAGAGGAACCTGACTGAAATGAGCAATTGCGTTCTTAAGCTGCAACAATCCACTGGCAAACGGGTGAAGCAGGATCCTCTGTGTGTGTGTGCCCGACGATGACAGACTGCCTCACGGTTAACAAGGGCAGGGGGAATCCATAGCACAGAGAAAGCAGTATATAGGTCCTCATTCTTTTTTAATTTTGGAGCCAAATCAAGCTGAAAAGTAAACAGTGGCAGTCAATATTGAAAAATGAGCTTACTTATCTTTTTGGACACAGAAGATGCTCCAGCATTGATTAACTGTAATGGACTGCAGTGCACTGATTGCAAGGTAAGATATGATTGATCACTGGTGGGAAGACACTTGGTCTTGGGGCAGCACCTTGGCGATCTGTACAAGTACATCAGCTGTAAATGCAGAGCTGTCCCAAACAGAAATTCACGTGCAGTAAGCAGGGACTCTTGTTGCTGGAAGACAACCTGGGAGCATCAGCGAGGGCAGCAGCCTGTTTTGTCACTGTATTGGCGACACGGCGAGGTGAGGGTAAGGATGCTAGCAGAATGCCTGGATCTCTAAGTTTACTCAGCAGTGGTGCACATCACATTATTTAGAAACACCCATACCTAATTTTTTGAGTTAAATAACCTCTGTTGAGCCTGAGCCTCCTCTTCCTTGTACCGTTGGCTGTAGCCATAGTTAATCTGTGGTGGGGCAAAGATTTGAGTGTGAGATCCTCCATATCTTTCAGATAACGCTGATCATCATTTCCCTTGATGAAATTTTCTCTGTTGTCAAGGACCACATTCCTATTCTAGAAGGAATGAGAGAAGTTTTTTTTTTCAGTGAGAAAGTAGATGTTTTCAAATGGCTGTCATGACCTGAGCTTGTACATTGTTTTACTGAGACAACAAAGGGAAGAGTTTCACAGCAGAGTGGATTTTGCCTATCTAATTAGAGTCTGAGCTTTTAAAAAAGTTTAGATCCCAAAGAAAAAATTCAGCTGAGCCTATTTCCAAGCTCTGTAGGCTTAAATCAGATCTAAGCTTGCTGGAGAACCCACATGTAAAGTCCACTGGCTGGTGGAGTAGCAAATGTCAAACAGTTTAATTGTGCCACAGAGATGTATTTTTCAAACAGCCCACCAACCTCCAGTTTCACTTCAGAGAGCGACTGTAACGAAGTGCTAGGCGAGTGAAGTGAATTGTTTGAACAGTGCTGGGGTTTTGAACCAAATGTAATTGTGAGAAATGCTGCCTTTCTGCAGACCAGCCATGGAAACCTGCAGCTTCTTTCTTCAGGAGGGAAGGTGGTAAAAGTTAATCACCCCTTGGCAATCTGTCAGGTGGTGGCACTGCAACTTGAGAGGAGTGATTTACTGATTACCTGATGTGACAGCTTATGAAATAAACATTTACACACAGGTTAAAAGTAACAGCAGAGCTGGGCAAGAGATCTGCATCTCCTGAAGTGATACAGGGTAAAAATTCCTTCCTTTCTGGCCTTAGGGAAAAGCGTGAAAATATCCTTGTCAAGTTCTTTGTGGTGGTCCTTTAAATTCTCTGTGTGCTTGGGATTGCTCTTTAAAAAGGATGACTTGAGATGGGAAGGAGATCTGTAATCCTGGATCGCTTGGCATGCGGCTTTCCAACCGTAGGGCCCCTGTGGATCATGCCAACCCGACCACCCAGCTATCCCCCCCTCCCCAGATACCGAGATATTTCACATTATCAGACACTAAAAATGTCTCCCACAATGTGTGATGCCTCTGTGGTTTACATGAGAGCCAGGTCAGCATATGTGCTGATCTGGACTTTGTGTACGCACAGGCATGGCCATCTTCACTTCCCAGCTTCCCTTTGCTGTCAACAAATGTTGGAGCAAGGGAGAGGGAAATACTGGAATAGCATCATCCTTGATGCAGCCAAACCAGAGTCATGGTGATGGTTAGTGTTTGACTACTGGTTCTACTGATCAGAAAGGAGGAAGGGTTTTACTTGGAGGCATTTCTAGGGTGCTGCAAAGGCCCCTTAGGGAGAACAAAGAAGGGGAGTTGCTCACTGCTAGTCTGGGTGAGGAGTCTGTGTGACCAATCCAATGTCCAAGCAACACTGTAGACAGCAAGTAGCCCCTAAGCAGGAGAGAAGTCAATGGGGGGTGGGGGGTGGGGTAGGTGTTGGAACTACAGACAGGTAGACCCCATCCCATGGAAGAGAAGAGGCTGCAGAAGCCCTTCGTGGTAAGGACAGGGCTTCAGCCTTGTGATAGATTTCCTCAGGAAGCTGGAAGATGAAGCTTATTCAAAGCATGCAAAGAAGAAGGAAAAAAAAAAAAAAACCCCAAGCCAAAAAACCACAAAACCTCCAAATCCTTTGAACATGGCTGTTTATGATTACATAGGAATTTAAGGCTTCCTTCATGTTCATAGTCAGAAACTGCTTTCCTAGATGAAGTTTTCAGAGGCTCAGATGTAATCGGCTAAGAAACTCTTCAAATAAACTAGCTATGTTTTGATTTGGTGCAAATAAGAAATGAAGTATTAGGAATAGCTATTCCAGGAATAGATGAGGCTTTGAAATGCTGATTTTACATGCTGTGTGCTGCCATTCAGCTGTTCTGTCATAACAGTACGGAACGAAAGACAATTTCCCCCTCTGTAAGCACACACAGAAAAGTACATTAGCAACTGCAAATAAAAATCCACCTCTGCAAAGTAAGGGTTTTGAATTTTTTCTGCTTTTTTTACCTTTTATTTTATTTTTTAATTTTTTTCCCCCCTTTCTTTTCTTCTTTGCATCAAAAAGACAATAGCAATGTTTCTTATGTCAGCTACAAAGTATATCCAGTTATCATTTCTCCACTGCTAGCAGTTACTTGACTTCACATCATAACTTGAAAAGCCTGATCATATGGGGCACTGCTATAAATTCACTGTAAGTACTCATTCTCCTGTGCCATGAACTGACGAGGAAGTGAGATCTGGGCTGCAGTCAGAAGCCCAGGCAGAGCACGTACAGGCTCTGTGTAGCTGGGGGTGGAGCCTGCAGAGCTGCAGGTGCAGCGGTGCTTGCATGGGGAGATGCTTGAGCTCTTGCCTAGGGCTGTGCGTAAGCTGGTGCCTCATCCCTTTGGCATCATAAAAACTATGTGGCTCTGGTGACGGATCTGGTTCAGGTCTACTGATACACACACTTTGGCCCCACACCTCGGGCACTATGGACAGACAGAATCTGCCTTTTGAATTTCTGTCTCTGCATTTTCCCCCTAGCTTCCCCTCTTTGGCCTGATATGCAGAGAATTAATTTGCTGTGATATTTTATCTGAAAGAGGCTATTGGGAGGGGGCCACTGCTACTCCTCCTTCCTCTTCCCTAACCACCCCTGATTTGAGGCTCTATCAGCCTCTGTTAAGCTGTGCTCTCCCACCTACCATGTGCCTATTCAGAAATGGCCCTTTATTTTTTCTTACTTTTCCCCATAGGTTTATATCTAAGGTAACTCACAGAATAAACCAGATTTTAACATAGCACATTATGAGTCTATGCTTAAAAGTGATTATGGAAAAATAATATTTTGTCTGTATGTATCCCCATAGTTAGGGCAAATAACTTTCAAGGTCTGTGTTATCTGCAGATCCCTGGTGGTTTTTCACGTAAGTTCAGTGATGTTTTCAGGATCTCTATGTAGAGAGCTGAAAGTTTTAGTGAGTTCCTGAAAACTCACCCGTGCAGCTTTACTGCAATGAGTGGCACTGTTAATGTCTACAAGGCTCCTGCCATGGGTAAACTCACTCCTACATATTCATGCTGGTAATGGTACAGCAGTAGCAAATCGCTGCTTCTGGTATGTATCTACGGGTAAATGAGTCTCTGGATTAAAATTTAAGGTATCCTCTGAAATCAGAAATATTTTTAGAACCACTATTGTCCTATTGAGTTTGAGTAATATTTTATCTAGCACCACAGATACTAACAAATGGATTATTCTGTTTCAAAAGATGTTAATGAATCATGTTGTCTATTGCTAGGTTATTTCTTCTGCCCTGTAATATATAAATACAGGGAGCTTGCAACTGAAGGATGGTATACTGAGGACAAATGGAAAGAATTGCTCTGTTGCATTGTGCATCGTTGCCTTGTGCTTTCATTGCTGTGGGATGTAATTGTATTACTCACTGTACTGCTAGATTTCAGAAGGCTAGTTCATATGCATTAATAACATTTGTGGCAATCTGAGCTAAGTTAATGAAAAAGATAATCAAATCTAATACTACAGGGCAAGATATCTGATGTCTCCAGGGGTCCTAAAGAGATCACACAGCTGACTCGGGAAGGGAAGGAGCTGGTTGTAAGTGTGGAGTGCAGAAGAGGCAAGAGACAGCAGAAAAGTGAGGGTCACCTTGCTCAGAGGCACTACGTGCTGGTCACTGGTGGAGGCAGGAGGGTGCTAGATGTATGACAGACATGAAGATGCTTATCAAGCCAATGATATTTTTAGTGATGCCAAAGCCTGATGATGTATAAGTTTCAGCTGATCCCAGATATTTGTCTCTGTGTTGGTTAGGAAATTGGATGAAGTGGTTCGCGTGTGCTTCTACCTTGCCTATAGAAGACACCTACTGAGTTAGGGGCTGATCATGGACGGCATTGGAATAGACTTTTTTCTGGTTTTCAGCAAACACCAACTCCAATCTGAAACTCATTTCTGTCCCTGATACCAATGTAATATTTTATTGCGTCTCTAGACAGTACCCAGTGGCGACTTTTTCCTGCTTCGAACTATAAACACAGCAAGTTGTCTGTGTGGACACTTTCACCACCATGCTGGTCTGTCACTTGAGGGTCCCAACAGCAGCTTATGCACTGACTAGTAGAAGAAAAAGTGCATGTGTTCCTTGTACATGTGTAACTGATAATGCTCAGCAAGAGACACATGCAATGGTAGTCAGCACCCAAAAATGTGTTTACTCTCACAGACTTGTGCTGTGTTTATTGCCATTACCTCCTTCATCCTACTCTGCTCATTTTGTACATTCCTGATTAGCATTCTTTTTTTTCTACTACTGTTCTCCTTTACACAGATCTGCTTTTGACTAAAGTAAGAATTCTCATACAAAGTCCTAGCCATCTGAGGCCATCTAGTGCTATAGCCTGTGTCTGTACATGGCCAAGGGTAGATGATTAGGAAAACTGAGCAGGCTAAGGACGGTATGAAATGGTCCCTGCTTCCATATATCTTCCCAAGTCTCAGAGCCTTCCTGAATTAGGTGTTTTAACTACCATACTGTGCATTTGACAGCTAATCCAATCTGAATAGATGTACTGAATCCCTTTTTGAATGTCTAGACATTAGTGGTTTCCTATGACATTCAATAAGAAGTCTTAAGAGTTCTCTAATAAGGTACTGCTAGAAAAGCATAGCTAGGAAAGGCTGTGGGGGCAGGTGCTTTTGATTCTGCCAAGCTGTTCACAGTCTCTTTCCCTTCTACCTCTGTGCATTTATGTAGCTCATAGTCACCCTGTACAGAGAATATGTTCATTGATAGTGTGTGCATTTGGAGGCTCTCCTATCATTTACATCTTTCATGTAACTCTTCTGTTAGACTCTATATGCATGTAAGAACTCATCAAGGGACTTGCCCCAGCCTAGCCGTGAGAGAATTGCATAGTAATGCCATAAGACTTCTCAAGCCAGATGAGAGGGGAATGCTGAGGTCATGGGGATGATGGGAAGAACCAGCAGGGACTATCCAAAGCAGAGATGGAGTGCATAATTTAGAACTCACAACTGGGTGCAGAAAGGTGGCTTTGATTTCACACAGTGCATCCAAAGTAGGATGGTAAAACAGAAGAGGTAGTAAGTCGGTCCCACAACCCTCAGCAACAGAGCCACGTGAGATTAGTGCAGAGCTAATACACTGCATGGTACCATCTAGACATGTCCTTGCAGCCTATAAATGACATTTGCTCATCACACATTTATGCTTGGAGAAAAATAAAGGGCTCTACTTCATACTTCAGTACTTTTTTTTTTTTTCTTCAGAACAACAACTACACACAGAATTTAATGGCAAATATTAAAGAAAAAACTTTTGGTCCAAAAGCTTTTAGTATGATGGTCTGTATTTCTTAAGTGTTTACATGGATTTCATGCAGTAATACTTGAGTACTTTGGTGTTCTCAATAGCTGTATTTCTATCAAAATTTTCTAGCTTCTTTCCAAGTCTGTCAGAAAAGCTTCATTACTTCCTAGGAGTAGGGTTATTTGTAATGTTTATGCCAAATTTTTTGAAACTCAAAAAAAAAAAAAAAAAAATCCAGCTTCTAGGATTTAAGGTTTAGAGTAGAACAGAAGAAATAATGGTAATAAATTTGCTTGAAGTTGTCACGGTGGTAATAATAACAACATTTCTATAAAGCTTGGATTGAACAGAATCCAACAGAAAAACTGATGAAAATCTACCATACAAAAATTGACTGCTTCCTCCCACTCCTCCTCACAGTTCCTCAGAGCATCACTGTATTTATATTATGAATGTCTATGGTGTGGAGTTATTGAAACTAAGTCAGGTTTTAATAAAACAAGGTATTGTGTGATTTCTGTGGGGCTGAAGTTCAAGCTAACAGTCTTGAATATGTAACACCAAATATAGATTTTACTTAATACCACAGGGACATTTTTTTAGCTTTCTTTCTTTCTCTGCTCTACAAGAGAAGAATTCATATCTCATCACCTCTAAGAAAGTCAGTTATTCCAGAAGAGTGAGAGATTACAACATTCCAAGCATTGCAAATAGGGGTACTTATTTTAAACAATAGCATTCAACCTTCTATATTGCTTCTCTAGCTCTTTCAGCACGGACCTGTGTGCAGGGTAGATTCTCAGCTGCAAAGCGTCCAGATCCTTATTTACGTGCATGTGAATATTTAAGGTTAACAAGAATACATTCCCTGTGGGAGAAACAGTCAGAGCCGTTCAGACCACATTGCTTTTTCCTTCCTTCCCATAGAGGAGGCTGTTGAAAATGTGTCTGATTAAACTGCAGGTTCCTATTCTACTCAGGTGAATAAATTTAATGTTTCTAACTGGAATTAGGTGAAGTATCTCTCCCCATGATGGGATGGGCAACAGGCAGGACAAATGAGATTAAATATCTGCTCTAAATTGAGAAGAGAGAATAAATTTAACTCTTTCCCTCCCCATAATTGTTGCTCTTTCTGTCCTGTATGGTGCATGGGTTTGGATTTTTGTTTTACAAGCAGCCCAAGATCAATGACGCAAGCAGGTGTCCCAGATCACATCTGGACTGGAGAGAGTGGAAGAGAAAGTCCATGGCTTGTGTTTCAAGCAGGTTGCCTTCTTAGTTAGAGGTAGGGGCCTGTCTATCACCAGTTTTGCTGAATTAGATTAGAAACCTGCGTACAACTTTTGCATGACCTCTTTATTTCATCTCTAATGGCCTTATGCAGGCATTTGGCTGGTTCTGGGTGTATCCTTCTTACACAGATCCCATACATTGCCTGGAAGGACCAGGACCTACTCAGACCCAGGGACTGCATATTGGCTAGGATGCACTGCAACAGCAATGAAGTATTTATTCTGTCTCTGAGCTGGGCAGCTGGAAAGCCCAGCCCGGGTGCAATTTGTGAGGCAGTTTCATTTTGCATCTAAGTGTATCTAGATATGAGTACAGCTAAGCAATTTGCTTGGCCTCGCCCCTATTAATAACAAGACCTTGTATTAAAAGAGGATACACAACCACATCACCAGCCGGAATATTGTTGAATGCAGCCCGTCAGTATGGTCACACATTCCTCTTCCTGTGCATCAAGCTGGTCATTAACTTGTGCTTCCCGATGCACGGACCCTTCTTCATGGCAGCCGGCACTCACGGAAGCATGGGAAGGTAGGGATCGTACAGCAGGGAGCCCTTGGAGTGGCAGTGTTGAATGCGACCAGGAAGGATGTGCTCAGTGCTGCAAAACCAGTGGGGCTGAGACGTGATTGGCTAGGGTGTGGACTGAGAACTTGTCAGGATGACACTTGTGCATACCCCAGCTGCTTCTTTCTCCCCTGTGCATACTGGTTTCCACATCAAGCAAACAGGGGATGCCTTAGGCAGGACCTGCAATGCCCCCCAGCAGGCGCCCGTTGCAGTCCGTGATGTGCCAGGGCTCTGGGGCACGCCATCGCCTGCAAGGGTCACAGCCAGAAACTGCTCCCACTCACCCTGGGTCGGCTTCTCCAAAATGCAGATGAACTTGCCGCGGGTGTAGAGACTTCAGAGCTGGCCCTGCGCATTCTGAGCTAAGGCTTGGCAGAGCTGGTGCTAAAAAAAGGCTGATAGGTGCTGGTGACTGCATGCAGTCATTACCCCTGTACCCCGCTCTCCAGCACACCACTCGGCACCCACTGCCGTCTGGCAATTCATTATCCAGTGTGTCCCAACAGCCCCAGGTAAAGACATCGATTCAGTGCTGCTATGTTGATTCAGCTCCCAAGCAGCTGGCTGAGGTAAAAAATAGGTTAAGCAGTTAGACATTGACCATTCTCGAATTAGACCAGGATCCTGTCACTTTTTAACCTTTCCTTTGATAAGATAGCTGAAGCACAGTTTTAAAATTTACTGCAGCGTAGAATTTCAGCCCTGAAATCTTTCTTATGTTTATTCCCTAAATTCTTTTTTATTCTTCCCCCAGAACATCCAGGATGAATACAAGGTTCTGTGACTCATCCCATTCATGCTTCACGCGGAGGTAATGCTTCCACTTTGCTTCTCTGTTTTATTGACCTGTTTACATAGCCAAGGGTGGCACTGCAGGCTGATATTCAATTGGTGATATTCTGATTTCCTGGGATTCATGAAATATGACTGATTCTATGAGTTAAACATTGAAGAGATGCCATCAGTTTTTAAAAGTCACATTTCTACTTGGCCCTTTCTAATAATCACTGTTACAAGCAAGATTACTGGGATCACCATAATGATAAAAATAAGGGGGAGAAGTGTTTTGCCTTGGACTGGGGTTTTGGAAAATTTTTGTTTGTTTTGCACTGCACAACATTAATGCATTTGTATATGGTCAGTGCCTCTTCTTGCTGTTTATAAGCAGTTTCTTTCCAGAAAATAGACAGATCTAGGCCTGCTTAACAGCAGAAGCACGTCACAGATGGGAATGTGGGGGCAGTAGCTGAAAAGCAGAAGCAGTGATAGGGTCAAGGACTGAACCTTGGGCCCTCCCATTTCTGCTTACTGCCGTTCTGTGCTTCCCATTTCATCGTCTCCTTCTCAGAAGAAACTACTGAACTTGGAAGGAAGGCTCCACGTTTGCATAGTCATGGCACTCCTTTCTTCTCTAACCCCAGTCTTTATAGCCATTATATGTGTTTTGATTGGGGTAATATTGAAGAAGACTAACAGAGAGAAGGAAAAACATGAGACTAAAAGCAAGCCCCTGTCTCGCCCATGGGTGGATGAAGATTTAAAAACTGGTACTGACCACCACTTGGAGGAAGAAGGTAAGAAAAATCTCCATCTGAGCAATTCTGTTGTTTGAATTGGGTCTGCTGATACGAATAAAGGAGATGCGGTCTCCTCCACTCCTCTGTGGTGATGGAAGTGCATAGTGCTACACTGCTGCCGTGCCCTGAGCTTGCCAGCTCACTGGAAGGAGTCTATCCTGATGTCATGTCACTCTTGGTGTAAATCCCTATTTCCTCCAGATGCCACAGATCAGAGTGCAAAAAGAAAAGGCATTTTCAAAGACCCTTGTCTGTTCCTCTGTACAGCAGATCCCAGACCTATGAGGGACTCTGTGGGGAATGTAGGGAAAGCAAGCAGTTACTGCTGATGGCCCCCCATCCCCTTTCCAGCCCTCCTTGATGTGAGCAAAGGGAAGACCCGAGCAGAGATCTTCTATCTGCAGGTTGATTTTGTAGGCTTCTCATTCCACTTTACCATCCAGTGCTACATATTTGATCTCAGCACCCGTAGAAAAGCTAGAAATGGTTTTATTACAGTTCTTGCAAAAATCCTCCATTTGTGACTTCTGTGAATGTCCATGAGAGCTTTAGCTGGATTAGCACTGGGATCGTAGTATTTGGGAGATATGTTGATCAAATATTTAATAACAAGATTTAGTGATGGTGCAAATCTCTGTTCACTTAATTACATATTAGAACCGACACAGAATGCCCTCTCTTTTTGCAGCAGTGATTTCTGCAGCACAGCTTGGGCAAAAGTCCGAGCACAAAATGTAACTTTCCTTCTTTTTGCTTCCTGACTACCCTCCATAAGCTCCCTTCATTTCCTTGTGAAATAAAAATCTACAGAGTTTTCTTCCTATGAGGTTTTTAAACTTGCAGTTAACACAACTTTTTTTTTTTTTTTTTTAGTCAAGCAGGTTTCAAAGGTTTTTTGTGTGCTTTTGTCCCATAGTGACACATTCCTCAAGTCTGCTTCCAGGAATCTTGAAACTTACATTGTTTTTCTGCACACATACCTTTTCTAAGAACCATTATTTCTCTTAATTTCTCAGTGTTCAGTGTACTTTGGGTTAGTGTTGTGTATCAGTTTCCAGAAATAGTTGATACTTGGAACCTTTTAAACCACATTGACTATTTCCCAAATATACAAAATTTCTTTGAAAGTTACTTCATATGTTGTACCCTCCTTTGTACAATGCAAAATAGATTCTGTATAAAATTATGCCAGATTTCCTTTTTCACTAATGGCTTACTAGTTCAGTTAAATGGCTTCAGATTAAAATTCCTGTGGGTAGTTCAAGTGATAACCCATGAATTATCAATGACATCTTTACTAAAGTTGTTTCTATCCATTTAAAAATTGAGATCCTCTAAATAAACAAACCTATTAGCTCTTAACAAGGAGCCTTGCTGCCACAGCTCCGTATATAAAATGTTGCATTTTTATGTCTTAGTTGTTTTCCCTATTATTCAGGTGCTAAATTCAAAACTGTACTGATTTTAAATTAATTATGAATAATTGGCAGGTACATAGACATGTTTGTGCTGTTGGTAAAAGGAGATATAATAATAATCACTTTCCCCTTAATGCTGTGTGGTTCAAAACCAACATCTTTCCAAAACAGGCATGTCTTATCATCTCCAGAAAAAATAAAATAGTTACAGCATGCTGGGCGAAGTTTTTCTTCAGCAGGGGAAAGCCCAGCCTAAGCAAGAAGAGAATATGGCTACCTTGGTAAGGAACTGCTACTTTGTTAATGTTGTAATTAAGGATCAAAATGTATTCACCTTGTTGTCAGTGTTAAAATTGTCACCTACTGCACTAGATGCTGAAAGCTGAAATGGAAACATGGATGTAAACAGAGATTTTCTTAACAGTAGAGAATATTTTACCTGCTGTGCAAATTCTAGCACTTTACCAATGTATCTTACTTTATCAGAAAAGCTATTTTCTACTTAAATATCTCAATCATCTGGCTTGTGTTTGAAGACAAAATTGCTCTGAGGAGAACTTGAGTTATTTGAGTTGAAGCATTTTTAAGGCCTTATCTGAAGCTAGAATCTAGGAGTCCTGTAGGTGAACAAGCTAGAATTTTGAAGAGCCCCCTGACGAGGCTGCAGACCAAGTCCTTCAATACGCGTCCATGACCAAAGCGAGAGCGCTTTGCCAAGACAGTGAAGTGCTCTGTAAGAAAACCACTGAACCTACTCAGGCATCGTCAGCCCCGTGAGCCTTCCTTTAAGTGGCACTGCTGGGGACATTTCCCCAGAGAGAGGCACACCTTTGAGCTTCAAGGCATTCGGTGTAATTACCTGAAACTCTTGGGCTGACTCAGTAGGGTCACTTAATGGCAGTGAAGGGCAGAAGAGGGAGGGCCAAGTGCTCCCGAGCTTGTCTGTGTTGTGCTTTCGGCAGCTGAAGAGAAGGATTTTTCCCAGAGCTGCCAGAAAACCAGTTGTTTGGTGAAGTGCAAAGCATTCACTTGGTCCATTTGTTTAATGCCTTATCTGGCAGTACTTCAGATTTGTTTGCATAACTAACTGTCCTATAACTTTTTCCTTCATTTTTGAGATCCAGAATGAGAGATTGTTGTACTGTGGGTTGCTAAGAGTGGTCTGTGTATGTGTGTATCTGGCTATGTGTGATTACCACTTAGATACAGGCAAAAAAGGTGTTACTTCGGCATTGTCTTGAGCGATGAGTCACAAGGGCTCTCTGCTTGGACATCTGATCCCAGAAGGGTGGTACCTAGTCTCCCACCGCTTCAGGTTTACACAGTTAGATCTTGCAAAGACAATTTCTGGCATATGATTCAGTCTTTAGCCGAAGGAACCTAGTGTACATTGGTACTGAAATTCTGTCCTTCCCCAGTTAGTTACTACAATACACCTGCTAGGCTCAAACTGAGAACAAACGTAAGTCACTTTCATATATTCAGATTAATACAACTGATAGATAAGGTAAATGCAGACCCAGCTTACAGTGGCGCGGAGGATGAGAATGAATTTTGTTTGTATCCTTGCTACCCTGGGGATCAGTTGCATAGAATATTAGCAAAGCTATTTTATTACTACATACTTAATTGAGGGGGCTTTGCTTGGTGGTGTACTCTACTTAAGGACTTAAAGCAATGTGCAAAGGCCCAAATGTTCCATCTCTTTTGAAAATGCAGTGGTCATTGCTTGTGATACTTCTTATAATAGATCTCTCCCAGTTAGAAGTATTTCTCCTCTCCTCAAGTTCAAAGGCTTCCCATACCTTTCGATACTACTACTGACGTGAATGAGGCAGTAGCAGTTTAATTTTCCAATTCAATGACAGTTCACGCTTTGCGTCATTTAGGAACGTAGGACTTGCATGGACATGCCTGCATCATTGTGTTTATCTCCCTGCTGCTGCAGACACCTCCAGCCTTTGTCATCAGCTGAATGAACTTGACAACTGGCCTTTTTTGACCCTGTTTCTTTAGCCATGCTGGAAGGCTGTTCCAGAACTTCATGCTGTGGATTAAAAGCCTCTTCTGCCTGCCTGCTCAAACTTATTTAATACTAGGCCATAGCCATTTTTCCTGTTCCATACTCTTGTTAGTTTAAAAGCATACTTTACCAGTCCTCCTGTGGTTTATAGACAGTGACCAGATTAACTCTCAGCTTTCCTTTTACTAGGTAAACCAGTAAATCTTCTCTTTATAAAACAGTGACTCCGTTCCTCTGAAGATCTTAAGAAACCTTCTGCAACTATATTCCAATTCGAGTTAGTTGTCACAGTATTTTGATGCTGGCTTTTTTCTTCCAGGGTCTGCATCTTCCACTTGATACTTATTTTGCTTAAGATCTCTGACCATCTCTTGGGGTTTCCAGGATCATCCTGATAACCACTACTTATAACCAATTAGTAAGACACCCTGTCTCTTTTAGTTCCCTATTAGCCATACAGTCAGTTCAGGACTGGATTCACTACTGGGATTCGTGTAGTGGCAGGTTATGTAGCAGTCTGCCATTAATCAAGAAAAAAACCACAGGGTCAGTTGTCCAGCATTTCGAGTCCAAGTACCTGAAGTGCTCTAGTCACACTGTCCAAGTTGCAGAAGGCAAAGGTGGTGACAGATAGAATGAAGAACCGCCCACTGTAGGAGAAGACCAGGTCTGAGACTGCCTAAGGAACCCGAAGGTGCACAAGTCCATGGGGCCGGATGAGATGCATCTGCGAGTCCGGAGGGAAGTGGCGGATGAAGTTGCCAAGCCACTCTCCATCATATTTGAGAGGTCATGGCGGTCTGGGGAGGTCCCTACTGACTGGAGAAGGGGTAACATCACCCCCATTTTTAAAAAGGAAAAAAAGGAAGACCTGGGGAACAACAGGCCAGTCAGTCTCACCTCAGTGCCTGGCAAGATGATGGAGCAGATCCTCCTCAAAACCATGCTAACACACATGGATAACAAGGAGGTAATTTGGGAC
>Ga0181612_181663_pt1 | contig 16787 bp, 12 predicted proteins | sample HoacroProtozoa21_FD_119630 | JGI IMG/M metagenome (GOLD analysis project Ga0181612, IMG submission 119630) | Hoatzin crop microbial communities from Cojedes, Venezuel. Combined Assembly of Gp0051906, Gp0051904, Gp0051908
GGAGGGAGGGAGGGAGGGAACTGCTGAGGAAAGCTGCGTTTAAGGAGCATGAAAAAAAGTTTTTACAGAGTTGTCTGGTCAAAATAACGATCTTGTCTGAACGCTTTGAAGTCCAGTTAACGGTGTTCTTTTTCCCCTTGAAACACAACAAGTTTGTTTTTTGCATGCTTCTTGGGAAAGCGCAGTTAGGAAAAGAGACGGAAGGTAAGCTGCTGTCTGCTTGCTATGAGTGTCATCTGGATTGAAACGTATTCCTTTTGCTTTGCTGCTTTAAGTTTGATGTGTTACGTTGCGGGCATTCGAAGTAAGCGCTTTGTGAATTTCCAGAAGTGCCTGAATGCATCTGGGGTTTGCCACGGGGGACAGATAGCGTCACGAGTGTTTATACTCACTTTTTGCATGCGATCCTTTCCCCTCTCTTCAGAAAATCAGTGAGAATGGCGGTGCTTCATCAGCCAGCCCAGCAAGACAACCCCCGAATCCGACAGATTCTGGGCAGTCCAGAAATTGTTCAGCACCAACACCTACAGCAACATCAGATTCTCAAGCAGACGGCGACCGCATCGCGTCGGCTCCCGGCGCTCAGCCTGCTGCTGCCAGGCCCTGAGATGCGCTCATCTCACCAAATCCAGTGCATGGAATTCCACTTCTCACCTGGGAAACGCCGGAGTAGGAGCTCAAAAGTAGGACTTCCTTCATCTTAACGATCATCGTGTGATGCAGTGCAAGCTTTTAACTACGTAGAGAACATTCATGTGACTACACACAGCAACGTCAGCAGGGGAGCCAAACGCTCGGAATTCTTGAGGGAAGTGAGGTGGCCGGATCTGGCGGTAGGAAGAATTCTTGGCTGCTTTGCTGAGTGAGGCACTGTGAGGTTTTTTTTCAGGCTGTAGAAGGGAGTTCACTCCTTGCTTGTTGAGGCGCAGAGTGTCTGGCTTGGTTGGGTAATCTCCTGCTCTGAATTTGTTCCCAAGACGAAAATAAAAGATTTTTTAGGAGAGAAACTGAGTTTCCCTGCATAGTCCATTAGAAAATATCAGATCAAATAAATGTAGGAGCAGCATGAAACTGTCTCTGTAAAGGTTTCTCAGAAACAGTGTAGCTTTAGCAAGCGTATCTTCATATCGCGGTGATGGATTAAGTAAAACACACACATATTCAAAGAATATGTTTTTGAAGCTACCGTGACCTTGTTGGCGGTAGAGGTTTAGTTCTGCAAAGCGAAGATTTTTTTGAACTGGCCTTTTAGTGAAACGAAACGCCCGGAGGAGGGAGGCCTGTGTGGACGTTGACCTCTGCGCTGGCAGCCCTCGGGCTGGGCGCAGGCCGTCTGCGTTCAGGTGGTGTTAGGTTCGAGGTTGTGCTGGGGCCGGAATCTTCGGTCCGGGTTGCACAGCCTGGCATTGAGCAAGGGTCTCGGTGGACACGCTGTCTCTTTGGGGTTTTTATTTCGTCATCTATGTAACGGTTTATTTAATGCAGTGTAGTTGCTGCTGTTATTTATTAAGAGAACAGTAAGCTTTAAGTGCCTGGGGAAGGTGGGGGGTAGGGAGGGATCGCCTAAAAATCTGAACGATTAGGATTACGGGGCAAAGTTGTTGGCGCAGAAATGAAGTAGAGCGAGAGATTCGCAGGAGGAAGCAAGCGCAGCTAAATCGCAGCAGGCTTAGGAAATTACTTTGCCCGATGTCAAGACACTGGAAGACTTTGGGTTACGTTTTGTTACGCTTTTGGATAGGAGCTGCAGCCAGCTCACGGGCTGGCGCGTGGTGAGGATTGCTGCTGGAGGGGAATCCTGGGGCTCGAGGAGGAGTTGGGGGGTCGCAGGGTAGTGGTTTGCCTCTGTTGACGGCCTGTGAACCCGGGAGGTGCTGAGCACTCGGCTCCTGCGGGACCGAGTACTGCTCAGCCCTCCCCGGCGTCGGGCGCGTGCGGCTGCGCAGGGGTCCGGAGGTGGGGGTCCCGCAGCTGTGCCCACGGTCTGGTGCTGCCTGCGACCAACACCGTGGACAGCACAAAGAAACATCGGGCTAGCCACTAGTTACTTTTTTTGCACTTGAACTTAAATGTACTGTACTCACGTTAATCCTCATGGCTTGTCTAAGTGTCCTTTAAAATCAGAAATGTATTTATTGTATGCTTGTGTAACTTGGGGGAGGAGGCAAAGACCGAGCAGGCGACGGGACAGAAGGCTGCCACACATCGTCCGGAGGCAAAGCAACCATTCGCTGCGTCCGTGCTGCACGGTGTTACCTCGCTGGTGCCGCGCGGCACCCGGGCCGGGAGGGCGAGAGCTCCTGCGCTGCGTGTCCACGCCTCCGAATCGCGCATTTGGAATGCCTGCTCTTTTCGAAGCTGTGTAGTCACTCTGTGTTGCGAAGCGGCCGTGTACACCCGGGGTTTGGTATTTGTGAAACTGTAAAAACTGTGGTAAGAAATATAAAATATCCATAATATATTTAACAGTATCAGCCTGAACTGTTATTGTGTTTGCTCATATTACGGTGCCAGCAGCCAGCATCACCTGAACCGAGGACAGTTCAATGACAATGACTTTTTGCTAGGTCCTCTGCCTGGAGGCTGGCGAGCCCGGAGCCCGGGAGCCGCTCTCGCGCAGCGCTAAAGCCCGTTTCACGATAAAGTCTGACTGTGGGCACCGACTCCCTTCCGTGGGGCGAGGGGAACGTGAGGGACGACCGCAAACCGGGCAGGACATCCTGAGTCGCAGTCGAGACTGGATTGGGCTGGTCCCCCAGCCGCTCGGAGACGAGAGGCTGCCAGTGCGGGGTGCGTCAGCTCGCATGGAAACACCAGCTTCTGTTTCCGATTAACTAAATACACGCGCACTGGTACACCTGCCCTACACCGTGGCACATCTGTCTGGAATGTGTTTTTATCTTAGGTGTAGGACAGCTCAATTTTTATGATTTCAACTGCTTGACGTGTACAGAAGCGACAGCGGGGAGAGATCTCGGTTTGTTGTTTGCACGGGTGTAGCTGCCGGGCCTCGCCCGTCCCCGTACGGATCTGGCTCTGTGGTGGCTTGGGTCTGTCGCGAGCGGAGAACGGGAGCTGACGCACGGTTGGCGTTTCTGAAACCCGCGAGCAGGGAGCAGACCTCGGGACGTGAACGCGCCCGCTCTGCTGGGCTCCTCCTGGTCACGGGTCCCGCTGTTCTGCGGCCAGTAAATGCCAAGGGGAGGAGAACCACATAGCTGAAAAACACCTTTATTCTTAAGAGGTCTTGAAAATACGTGACAGTCTATCGAGTATGCTGTACCGTGAATACAAAATAAATATGAAATTCTAACTTTAACACCGTGAAACAGAAGATAACGTAACTCACCCTTCGTGAAGGAAGAAGGGCTTTTATAAGGGTTAAGGCAAGGGATTACCGTCGCGATCCTGTTCCCAGATCTGACTGCACGCTGGACGGTCCCTAACGGTTGTGTGTTTCGGCAAACCTGTGTCATCTCCGTGCGTGGAGGGGAGGGGGTTGTTTATCGAATGCTTGCGGTGTTGGAACAGGCTTGGGGGGATTTTTAAGGCCAGTGGCAGCCATCCACTAAAGCAGGCGGCGTCTGTCCCGTGTGTTGCTGTACCTCTGGCTCGGGTGTACTCAGTAGTTTCCTGCTCTGTGTGGACAGTGTTTCCCCATCCCTGGCAAACGATGGGACGTCACAGCTACATAAAACATGGGGTTTCTCTTCTCTCTGCCCCCCTCCCGTTGGAGTACCTGGTATCGTTCTAAATGATTTAGAAAAAAGGGACAGTGTCTGAAAAATTGCCTATTTTTCAGGGCTTTTCAATTTACCACACTGCATAGGTAAAATATTATCTGGGCTATTGTACACAAATACGTATTGTGTACTTACGGAAGGATAATCATCGCTACCTCTGTAAAGAGAGGAAAGCGGAAAAACTGTGGGTTTAAGCTAGGATAAATCTGATTTTTTTCCCCACCTTGGTCTCCAATCCCATGATGGGAGCTCTTAGCTAGCTACAAAGCACCCTGAAAAAAACTTGTGTGCCTTAAAACATGCAAAAAACATTTAACACTAAGACATCTCTTCAAGTATCCTTTTCTGACTAATCTGTGACAATTCTGAGCGCTGCGCGATGGCAACACCGGCAAAGGTAAAATCAGCCTTTAGCCTACTCAGATCACCGTTGGGGGGGAGGAGGTTCCACCCTTCTCCCAAAGCATTAAAGATAACGAGGTTTTCTTCCCTTTTCACACAGCTAATGCTTCCAGCTTCTCGCTAGCGACAGACCCCCCCCCGCCATGCCCGGCTCCGGTGCGTGGGTGGCAATTTAACCGCGAACGTGGCAGCAGCCGCAGCCGCCTCTCTCACTGCTGGTGGCCTTCCTGAGCAGAACTCTCCCGTTCTGTCTGCGAAGGCCGTGGACTTCACCAGTGAGCAGATTCTGATCACCTGCACGGCAGGGCTTCTCTCCGCTAAACAGGCGACACGTTCTGCGTGTCCGTTTCTAAATTGAGGCCATGAAAGGGCGTTAAGTGTCTCTTCACTGTAAAATGGAAGAGTTTCTTTAAAAATGAAGCAATATAAAGGAGGAAGGGCCATGTAAATAAGGCTTTCAAGTACTAACTCGTGAGTCCTGTTTTACAGAGGAGCTCTCGGAAAGTGGCACAGCACTGTTGGAGGTAACAGGTTTTCTCCATTGTCCAGCGACGGACAACGGGAAACCACGATGGAGCCGTGCTGCACCACTGGGCACGTTACAAAGAAAAGATATCCCTTTTAAAACAAATAGATCTTGGTCTGGAATGCTCTTCTGGAGAGCTACCCTGCTCCCTGCTCTTTCCTCTTCCCACGCACCTCCTGCGGTAAGCAAGTCCCACAGAGGGCTGAGGAAGGAGAGGCAGGGGCCAGGTGTCCCTCCCTCCTTGTTTTGCCAGGAATTGCTTTCCACTTTTTATTGAAGGAGCGAACTGCTGAGCACTCTGAGGACGGCGGAGCTCTGTGTGGGTTATCTGTACGCCCCAGGACATGGTGACAGCATCGCACCAGCTCTGCCGACAGCAGTTCCTCCAAGCAGCTGAACAGCCTCAGCCTTTGTCGCCTTTTCTGGGCCGTGGAGAGGCCTGGAATGGAGGGCAGCACCCGTCTGAGGTGAGGTGACAGCGAAATTGAAAGCAACAGTAAAATACATTTGGGGACAGAAATCCTCTCCTAAGTCACCTGCAGTTGTCGGAGATGGAGAAGCAGAGGACTGAGGAAAGGTTCAGCAGAGAGGGACCTGCAGAAGAGGGAAGAGTATGGGAAGAAGCAAAGACATGGAGAGAACAAAGTGCAGTGTAACTAGAGCAGAGACCAAGACCAGAAGAGTACAAGCAGAGGGTGAAAAGGCAGGCAGGGTTCTGAGGAGCAAGAGAAGCTTAATGTGGAGAGGCAACATGAAGCCAACAGATGGCAAGCCTAGCCAGAAGAGCAAACAAACCTCGTTCAGCTGTGCTCAGTCTCTATGGATCTTCAGCACTGAAAAGTCTCACAGCAATAAAAAGTTTACCAGCACGCTAACAGCATTATTAAAATCGTTGACACGTAGGGCACTGAGTAAAAGCAGAGTATTAATAATGGCTTCCCCTCCCTCTGGTGCTGAGCACAGAGGGCTAGAGAAAGAGAAAGGGCAGAACGGAGTCTCTGTCCTCTAGAGGTAGTATCCTTGGGAAAACAAGGCATCCTGGTGGGACAGGCTGCTTGCCAGCGCCTGCTTTGGAAATAAGCAACGTTTACCTCCCCAGCTGAAGTACCAATCGTGAGGATCCTCTTCAGGGCCCCTATGGTTTCCTCTGCTGCTTTAATCCAGCAACATCAGTGATGCAGGAAACACTCTTTTCAAAAATCCTTCTCTGCCCACCAGTGACGCCAACAAATCACCGAGCGGGAGTTCTCAGTCTGTATCCTTCCTTTCTAGGACGAATGTGTTTTCCCTCTCCTTTTTTTCGTCATTTCCCAAAGCTCAGAGCAACTCGGTAGCATATGGAAATGAAATTTGTGCGTGCATTTCACCTTCGTCCTCCTCCTCCTCTCCTTCGTGGATGGAATTGGCTGGTTCATCTTGCCCAGGCTCCTCTGCCCTTGTCTCAAAGAGCTGCTCTTCCAGGAAGGAGCTCCCAATGCCGTACGCCTCATCGTGCGCCTTTGTTTCTGCAGGTGAGACGTGGGGAGAGCCCAGAACAAAACCTGCAAACCTGCCGAATTTTTAAAGAGAGAAGTGATCAGCTGAGGAACGAGAAAACCCCTGTAAGCCCAGGGGATGTCGCAAGGACGTGCCCACCGGCGCCGCAGCGTGAGCTAGGGAGTCCTGAACAACGGGGAGTAAATAGCAACAGCTGGCAGCAACCCCAAGGATTCTTTTTCCTGCCTCATCTTCTTTTCTATCTAAGTAACTTTTGCTCTTCCAGAGGCCATCTGCAAGGTCTCCTGACTAAGCACGAAGATGTAACTTCGTTTTCGCGTCTTGCCAGTGCTCGTGGGGTGGGACAATCCAGAGCACGCATTTGTACAGTTGGATAGGTGGCACCTGAGCTTCTAAAAACAAATTCAAGCTGTGGCGCATTTGAGACAAGGGCTGGGAGAATTCAGGTAAGCTGAGATCGCTAAGGAAAGGAAAAAACGGTGAGAACTCCGCAGCCCGCCATTGCTGCGCTGCCACCTCGCTTCTGGTGCTGCCCGCAGGCGCCGGGCGAGCTGAGCTGACGTCTTGCCACGGAACTCCTGCTTTTGGTGAACGGGGAGCTGCAGACTGGGAACGCCGCAGCTGCGCCGAGGAAATGCCGAACTGGAGGTCTGGCAGAACAAAGGGTGGGCTCGGCACCGTCCCCGCGTCTCGATTCGCCACAGACCTGACTTCCAGTGGGACAACGGCACCGAGGAGAGAGAAGGAAGCTGGAGGCTTCTGGCAAGCGCGTGGAAACAGGCGGCGGTTCTGACACCCGGGCAAGTGGCGACAGCGCCAGAGAAAGGCAAGAAGAGGGAAATGCAGCTGCATTCTGGAGTTCTGGTAAACTGATCAATAATTTACATCTTTGAGTTCGCATTTCTGTGAGAGGAGCGTCGTCACCGCGCTCGTCTCGGAAGCGCCGTCAGTCTCAGCGGGGAACAGAGTTGGACTGGCTGTGTTTTACAGGCGTTGAGCTGTCTCCTCGTGTTTCGTGAAAACCTGAAGGGCTACTCAACCTTAAATCAGGCTGCCGTGGGTTCTCCTTTTCATTTTTGTATTTCTCTAGCGAGCTATTTAGAAGAACTGTATTAACTAAGCAATGGCTAGAAAATACATGTTTCAGTTGTTTGTTTTGTGCGCTTGGCAGTGTTTTGTTTTACAGTACTGCAGCGAGTTTTCACTTTTTGTACCTTTCAGTTACGCTACAGAACTCAAGTATCTTAGAAAATAAGATAGTTTAACAGTAAATCTGTAAAACCTGGCAGAAAAGCCGTCTGTGTGTCCATCCAAGGAGGATAAAGGTCCTGAAACTAGTTTTAACTTTTCAGTAATTAAATTCCAAGCTGCCTGGGGCTCCTTTGAAATTGTGATACCTGGTTCTGTGGCAAGGGCCAAGTCCTTGTGGCCGAGTAATATGTGAAACTCTGCTTCTGAAACCCTGAAGTTTTGATGGAAACACACTGCTATTAAGATTAATTTTATATTCTGCAAGGTTTTCTGGCTGCATTTATCTGACCCTTCCCTTCCTAACCCATATTTGTCTTCAGCTTGTCTCCTAAGCTCTATCTGGAGTAGCTCTTCCGCCCGTTGTACTTCCTAGGTGCAGGCACTGGGTCTTTTTCATCCATGTTCCTAAGTCTTAGGTGTCGGTTGATACTTGAAGTAATAGGAATTCTTGGCTGTGCAGGCTTGCAGTTGGAGAGCTTAATGCAAGTAATACCTGAGCATGTATCTTCAGCCTGCCCCAATGTTACACAATGCCAAAGCGTCCTGCTCTGCAAAGGGAAGAAAGGGGCATTTCACTGCCTCGAGAGCCAGCTGGGTCACTGCGAAGGGACTTGCAGAGGCACTGCAGGGAGCGTTTACAGTTAAAGGAAAGCTGCCATGGCCATGAACCAGCTCTGAAGGTTACATTTTCTTACCTGTGGGGGGACTGGAGTCTGGATACAGCTAACCATGACGGGAAGTCAGGGTTCCTGCAGAACGAGCGTAGCTCCTCCAGAGCTCTGAGAGTTTCTGTTTCACCTTGTTCTCGATACTCCTCTTCAGTAAGGTGTTTAAACACTAACTTCTTTGATTTAAAGTGATTCTTCATTTTTCTGGAACGAAATGAAAACAATTAGTATTTCTGAAGTCTTCTGGTACATAAATATTGTCTGTCCGTTCTCTCTACTGCTTGCTAGTAACATGCACTGATCACTTTTATCCTTTTAAGAGGACAAGCTACATTCTTGCATTAAAATTTTAGGACAAGGTGTCTAACGTTCGCTAGCCTGTTTACCCCAGGTCCTAACCCAAGTTGTAGAATTCCACAGAATGCTATCTACCGAGCTTCAAAGGAGCTTTGAATCAGGGCCTTATTGCGTATGCGTGGACCAGAATCTCATGGAATGAAATAGATGGCTGCTTGCTCAGCCATTTTTAGGTGCAATATGCAAAATGTGTCTGTGCAGAGACATGGGCTGAATCAAAACCCGGTCTACATATGTAACTTCGAAGAGAAGCAACGCTCAAAGTCTGTTATGAGTTGTTCATGTTGTTTACTAGATCACTTCTCTTAAATCTTGCTTTAAATTACAAAACTGAGTAGTCTGAGGCCAAAATGTTTACAATCTGATGTTTTTTTAGCTGCTGCGTAGCGATGTATAATATAATTAGATATCAATTAGAAAGTGTGCCATGTTCTGTTCCCTTCTGTCGACTGCTTTCAATTTAAATGTTGTGATGAGCTAAGATAAGCAAGGGCTGGATGCCCATAAAACTTTCAGCTCTGTCTAAAACACCTGCTCCAACCAGCAGCGTTCAGCTTCCCTCCTTGTTTCCCTGTAAAGCAAGAACGAACTGTAGCCCCTGTTCAGGTCGAATGGTAAAGGTCTTGCTGGCTCAATGGGATCAGCACTGCTCGTAACCACAAATAATGCAAGATTCTTCGTTATTCTGATGTATCTGCTGCTCCAAATTGTGTATCTGGCATCACGGCCTCACAGTTTGGTGCTACTGCTTAGCGTTTTGAAACAGAAAAAAAGGAAACTCCTTATCATTCTCCTAAGAGAAATCTGTAAAGCTGCGTTTAAGTGCTTTTTGGCTTTACAGAGGCATCAGTTCACAAAACCCAAAATGAGGTCCACGTGGAGAACAAACTACAGTGTTTCAGGGTGAAACAGGTATGTTCTGACTCCTGTGAACTCACAGCCAAACCTTACTGATCTCAGAGTGAGCTCAGCGGCTTCCATCAGGTGAGCATCGATCCTGTGTGTTGCTTCTGAAATAGCTGGGGCTTTTCAGCTGCAGGCAAAAAATCAGTCTTCAACAAACGATAAATTGTGCCTAAAATAAAAAAGCTTTGACCCAGTCCACACTTCAACATCTAAGAAGAGCACAAGAGCAAAGCAGTATGTGCTTCAAAACTAAACAATGAGTAAAAGACTAAAAAAAGAACTTAGTTGGCTTTTATTCTTTTGGTGATGCCAGTTCTAGTCTTTGCCTCTCCCCGGTTGTCTGCGGCTCAGCAGAAGCTACGGAACAGTCTGCACCAGTCTCTTAACTTGGATGCCGTCACTGAAGGTAAAAAACAGGTAGAAATTGGCAGGACATTTTAGAACCTTCACTTGAGTGTTGTGCTGGTGATAAAACGCGCTTCAAATTCAAGACTAGGCAAACACCTTGTTCCCATACAGCCAATGGGAACACTTGGCAAACTAAGGTCTACATGTTGCCAGCAGTTCCCAGTCCGAATGCCGGCTCTGGGAATGCAGGGGAATGTCTCCAGAGTGATAAGACTGTTTCCACAAATTAAAGGTAGACTTGTACATCTAGGATAATCACCTTGGAAAACTAAAACCAATGGAAACCATTATGTGTGGATACGGGTTTTTAGCCTCTGAATTCTCCCCTACCTAACGGTCCCTACGCGGACTGTGACTTGCTAAGCCCTGCTTCCTCGGTGACAGTACGCTGTTTTATCCCCTCAGATTCAGCGCAAGTTACGTGCAGATTCTGTCACCACACATGAAACCAAGGCACTATTGCTGCAGTCTGATCAATCAACCAAACAGAAATGTTTTGGTTACCATACGCTGCAGACTCGAAGGTGCTACATTCGTACTTAAGAGCAGTCACATTTCTCCGTTCTCCATAGAACAAAACTCGTGCTTAAAACTGCCAAATGGAAAATCCTTAAATTCCTGTGTCGCAGGCATTTAAACCTTTTTCTGCTGCAGCTTTCTATTTGGTAAAAATAGGAACTAGTTCTAGAAATTCGTAGAACTTTGTTGAAGCCTAAGGGTTTCTTTGTTCTCAGCCTCCAGTGCCTCCTGGCGATACAGGGAGCTGGACGTTCGCAAGCCCATACAAACCTGCCCAGGCGACAGGCGGCACCGAGGGGGTACCACAGCCCTTTTGAGCAGAGGCTGCCGGCTATCACTGCGTACGCAACTTGAGGTATGGTGACACCACAATAAATCAAGACAAAGGCTGTTATCTGGAGCGTCCACGTGAACAAGGTTATGCTCAGTTCGGTGGTGAGCGGTCCGTGCTGATAGCAGGTGGCAAAGCTGGCAATTCCAACAGCCAGCAAATAGCCTGTAGAAACAGAAGAGGAGGACATGGAGAAAACGATGCAGGCTACCCACATGAACTTCACGAGGCTGGTTCGCAAAGCTTGCAGCTGCTGTCAGGTACAGCCTGCTGTTTCTTGTGTTTTCTTACAGATACCTGCATTGTGTTGTGTGTGCTTTGTATTAATGACACAGTGTGAGTAAATGCTCATTTGAGTGGATTAGGAACCTTTGGAATATTCTGACTAGGAACCTTTGGAATATTCCGACGTCTCTGGCTTAGGAGAAAGACGTCCTCCACAAATGAGTCACTCAACTTTGTGTTTTATGGGCAGGTATTCATCTAACCACTCAATTAAACCAGAATCTGCAGCATTCTTTTTGATAATTTTCTTACCTAACAAGTAGTTTCTGTGTTCAGACCACAACCACTGCATATTCTCTTTGACGCAGTAAATAAAATAGAGAGAGGCCATCCAGCAGCCACTCATTAAGATCCAGAAGGTACTGTGCTGGGAATTGAAAAAAAAAAAATTAAAACCCCCTATAAAATCAAAACATTTCAAGTCAGAATCGGGACCATTGTGTGCAAGTGAACTCAGGGGCAAAACCAGCTGTGATACTCGGCAGACCCACAGGGCTTGTGATCTGTGTGAGACCTCCCCTGTACGGTGCTCCGCACGCTACGTAACTGCACCTCTGTGTTCGTGTATCATGTCCCGGGGTCACGGTATCAGCCTGTGGCAGTGTATTCCCAATTAACGCATCTCAGCGATGTTGTGGGAATGCATGGACTTGGTAAAAGTACAGGGAAAATTCAGATCTGCCTCGCCATGAATTGTCTCTGGTGAACAGAAGAGAATCTGTCCCGCTGGCCACTAAAGCTACATTTCGATTTAGATTGCTTCATAGATTCAAAAGTAAGCTTAGCTCCAGTCTAGTAAAAATAATTTATGTTTCGGAACAAACTGGTCTTGTACATCAACAATCACCTGTTTAAACTGAGGAGCAAGTTAACTACGGCCTGATTCTGACCTAATTACATTTACTTGATGCAAGCAATCCTGCAGTGCAGTTACCTGGCCACAAAACCAGAGCCGGGTCAGAACCTGGCTCTGTACTCTTCGCTTCCCACATTATGATGATGATGATTATTATTTTGTTTTATAAATGTAGATTTACCCTTGGAATAAACCTTTTAAGTGTCAACAGGACAAAGACTAGCAGAGCAAGAACACCCAGTATTATTCCAGAAAGGTAAAAGAACTTGGTGCTCCTGCAAGAGAACAAGAGAGAACATGGTGAGAAGTATAATCTGTAATTGGTTAAGATGCCAACATTTGTAAAAACAGCAGTGATCTTCAATAAAAATGTAACACAGCTGTAAGCTGGAGTTGTAATTACACGGTTCACAGGCCCGGCTTAGATATGAAGTCCGTGTAAGGAAAAATTCCCAACAGTTACTTAAGGTCACCAGAGTTGTTACAGGCTAGGAGATGGTGCTGGGTTTGTTTTTTTTTTAAAGCTCATGCTATTTCTGATTTCATTGGCCTTCTAATTTCTAGTAATTTCATTTTCTTCTATGTACCGATATGGTTCTGTACTGCAAGAAACCTTTTTTTTTAAACTTAAAATGTAAAAAAACCCTCCACAAACCTACAAGGTTTTTTTTTCCTATGAATTCTAACTTTTAAATTCAGAGTTAACTCTATAAAACCTATTGCTGCTCTGCTTGTTTTAGAGGCTCCTCCTGACAATTCATTTGTGACTCATTTTGCTTTGAAGTCACGGGACACGTGTTTTGCTGTAACAATAAGTATCGTCCCTTACATGCTATGCAAAACGTTCATCAGAAGAATGATGGGGAAAGGCTGGCCCGAAGGTGGAGGCAGATGAGGCCCCAGGTGACCTCATGCTAAGCATTTCTCGCTGCAGGAAGGCATCGTTTATAAGACAGGCAGCATTATTTATCATTCAGCTAACCTCGCTGCCCTACAAAAGGGGGAGAGAATTCCTCTGAACCCACACGCCTGCTCGCTGAGGATTGTCTTGGTGCTGCCCAGGGCAGGAAGCTTGGATGGGAGAACCCTAACAGAGCGAAGTGATTAACAGAGCGCAGCACTCCAGCATGGGTCACAGTCTGTCCAAACACAAACGCTATGAGGAAGTTTTAAATATACGTTCAGTTTCCTCACTTTCCCAAAGAACCACCCCTTTAGCTTAGAAAAAAGATGCACAGGCTTGGGAAAGAAGGTCGAAAGCCAGCAGCTGGTACTCACCTGCTCAGGCTGTTTGCAAAATGGAACAGAAAAATTCCAGCTGCAAACAAAAACAAGAGCTTTCCATCTAGCACTAAAAGAAGGGGAGAAAAAAAATAGAAATGGACTTTAGAGTAATCCAATCTGAAATGCTGATTATATAAAATACCAACAGAAAAGTCCCAAGCCTCTCACAGACGGGACGGCACGTTCAGTGACACTGGCAGCACCGATCAGTCTGTAATCTAAACAGAAAGCTTGCTTGCTTACTTTCTCGTCTCACAGTCACAGCGTATGGTTCGGTTTTGAAGGGCTGTATTTTGAAGCAAACATCCTCTCCATATTGCTTTATGCTTATGAAAATTTCCGTAGATGTCTCCGGCTTCCAGAAGGTTTGAACAGCGCACGCAGCAAACTCAAAAACAGTTTCTGAATGACGACAGTTGCTTTTTTCTGAAATGGGCTCAAACCTGAACATTTCTCTGCTGTTAACTTTGACCTAAAAAGAAGCAGAATACAGAGAGAAGCAGCTCAGAATCACTGGGTTGTTTTTTTTGTTTTTCTGAACGATACAGTATAAAAGCCACACGTGTGATAATGGAAATCAGCACAGGGAGCTTGAGAATAAAATGCTGGTGCAATTCTTAGTTGCTTAATACTGGTTGTTAACATTATGCAAAGATTAATTGTTTAGGCTTTACAAGGTGATTCGGAGAACTCACCGTCAGCAGAGTTCTGTGGAGGGGCCTCAATCCGTCCAGTAGCTCGGTGGGTTTGGTTTTACCACGACACTTGCCCACGCACAAATTTCTAACAAAACCAGCAATATTCGACCAACCGCAGTTTCTTTTGTGGGTGTTCACACGCTTCCCCATTCCCCTCCTGAACCGTCAGAAACTGGACTTGTTTTTCTTGTAGTTAATAACGCAGTCTTCACATTAGGGACAGAAGAGGGATAAGGAAGGATGCCATAACCAGAAATTTAAATATAAGCACGTTCCTGTTGGGTATTTTGGGGTTTCTTGCTAGCTCCTAGCACCCTCCCCCACCACGCTGGTAAATCCTGTCCGTCTTCTGAGATGGGATGATCTTCCTGAAGATCATGATTCACTGGGAGCTCTTGATCAGGGCCCGTTAGACAACAGACCCATCTACAAAAAAGTGATGCAACAGGTAATGAAAACAGGCTTCTACTGGGAGAAGAGACAACATGTCAGCGAGCAATTTGTTGTGGGGAAAAATCCTGACTTCCTGCTTTTAAACATTTCCTCCAGGAAAGCCTGTGTGACTGCTGGAGGGTTTCACCACCTGAAGCCTGCTACCATTCATCCACACATCCGCAGCATGTTCCTGAGGGAAAAAAAGAGTCCTGGGAACAGGCAAAGAGATGTTCTGCTTCCTCATATCTGAGAGCAAGTTCCACCAGAGAGGAGGTGAAACTGTTTCCTTCCCTCCTCCAGAGACATACTTCCCAGGAAAGAAAAGGGACCACACGAATAGTCAGCATGTTCCTTTAGCTGTCACTGCTTCCACTGTTCAGAGATTTTTGTATCGCTTCGAGCTAATCTCTAAACACTTTTCTTGCAAGCTGACCCTCTCGCTCACAAAAACAGGAACGCGCTGCTGCTGCTGTGTTTGCTTTAGTCACAACCTGATGCACCTTTGGCTCCTGCACCACGGCCTGCTATGCCACAGCGAGCGAGTCACGGAGCTGCAGTTCATCCTCGAGTTTCAACGTTTTATAAAGCCGACTGGTGATGAGCAGAAACATTTCTCGCAGAGGTGAGCAGCGGAAAAGGTGCGCAACACAATAATACGCAATAATACACAATAATACGCAATAATTACACAGAGCTGCGGCTTTGATCTTGCTACCGACCCCACGCTTCGCTGGCAAACGCTGACGTGAAGTGTACTGAGCATCTGAATGATCCCCCCAGCGGCCTCTTACCTGCAGAGTCGACCAAACGTACTGCAAGTGAACCGTTCTGTTCTGCACGTAGCAGTAACAGTTCTCATCCCGTTTCTGGATGACGTCCATTTCCCGCAGAAAGCTACAGTTTCTACCTGGGGGGGGGGAGCAGAAAAGTTAATTTTAGCCATGTATCCAGTATAAATGTATAATTTTCCTCCATTTCATTGTCGTATACGCTGAGGGAATCGCAAGCAATCTGCGGATAATCAAACGTAAAAACTGTGCTGCAGGGTGGCAAGTTCAATATGATTCGGATGAAAATTCAACTCAGACTTCCAGTCGAGTCACTTCGGCTCCGGAGTAAACTGCAGCACCTTTAGGGGAAAAAAATAAATTAATCGAGGGTGGTATTTTTAAAAAATGTAATCCATAAAAGCTTGGCTTCGGTACCAGTGTTTTGATGGCACTGGAACAGGGCCTCTGGGCCAAATTCACTGCTGGCAGGAGTGGGTGTAGCTCCGCCGGCGCCGATGCTTGTGCCAATGGCGGAGGCAGCCGTGGGAGTCCGAGCAGGTAAACAGGCTCAGGCAGCAAAACAGTCACCGAGCACGTGACACAGCGGCTGATGGCAGCAGTCCTGCTCCTCTGCCTCGGAAGCCTGTCGAATGTTAAATAACACAACTCTTCTCTTTAAAAGGCGCTTTCCTGACCTAGTCCAGCCATCACACGCAACAGGGCAACCGCACCGATACCCTGCCCTAGGTCATTTAACTCCGATACCCTGCCCTAGGTCATTTAATTAGGGATGCTAATCGGTCTAACTCTGCCAAAGTGTTGGTGACCCACTACGATCTCCAGAATCAGATTGTACTTTTGAGCAGAAACGCACCGAAAAGACTTACGGAGCTCACTCTGCAGAACAACATACGTTCTGATCTATGGACATGTGTAAAATACACCCTACGGAGCATTACCGCCGTGTTCCAGGAACGTAATTAAAGAGAATAAAGGAAATAATTACAGATCTGAACAGAGGGCATCATCTGGCTCACTGAATAGCAAACGTAGGTCTACGCCAAGCTTGGCAAGAGCTGCTAAAACGCTGTCACAGGCTCGAAACAGCCCCGATCCAGGCAAGGAGATGCTGTTTGCAGGTAAAAACCTGCCCCGTCCCCGTCAGGAAGCTGCACCGAGGCAAAATTATTTTTGAACCTATTTAATTAAGCCGGGGAGAAATGCCTGCGTGGACATTCTTACAGAAGTTTATTAAGTCATTCCAGAATTAAGAGCGTCCACAGATGATCCTGCTCAAGTAAATTGGCCTAAACTCAAAACCTGGGCATTCTTCTTGCGAAAAATCAACCCCCTGATCGATTTTTGCCCACGGCGCCCGCCGCTGAGCCCGGAGGGATGCCCGCGGCGAGGGGCAGGGGGGATGAAGCAGCTCCTCCAGCCCCCCGTGACCTCTCGGGCCTGGGGTGCCCTCGGGAACCACGGATCCGCTCTGCGCCCAGTTCCCCCCAGCCACGCCGACGAGAAAACCAGTAGGAAGGGAGAACCACCACCATGGGGTTCCGATGCCGGCGGCACCCAGCCCTCCGGCTGAGGGGGGTCAGAGGCTCTCACCCCCCCCCGGGCCCCTCAGGGCAGCTCCCCCAGCTCCCCCGGGCACCCTCCCGGCAGCTCCCCCGGGCACCAGGCATTCCCCAGCCCAGCCGGGGCCGGCGGGAGGGGAGCGCACGGCGCCGCAGGGACGGGCCCGCAGCGGGTGGGGAGGCGGGAGGCAGCGGCCTCTCCGCGGGGCAGCGCCATTTTGGGCGGAGGCTGAGGGCAGCGCTCTTCCCAGTGTCCCCCCCCCCGCCCCCC
>Ga0181612_115297_pt1 | contig 16784 bp, 10 predicted proteins | sample HoacroProtozoa21_FD_119630 | JGI IMG/M metagenome (GOLD analysis project Ga0181612, IMG submission 119630) | Hoatzin crop microbial communities from Cojedes, Venezuel. Combined Assembly of Gp0051906, Gp0051904, Gp0051908
AATTATTTTCATATACATCTTACTGATACTGAATGAGCATATGGGCACTGGTGCTGGACCCATCGACTTCCATGGGTTGGGGTCTCTGCACTTGGGGTCTCTGCAAGCAGGATCTCTGTAACTAAAATGCTTCAGACCTGCCACTGGCTCAGCCAATCCAGCTTGGGTGTTTCCATACCCACAGGGTGGATGTTCCCTGAGCCTCTGGATTTAGTAGTAGTGATGAGTAAAGAAAGTAGAAGAGTGTGCTGGCTAACTTACATGCAGCACTAGCACAAACAACCCTAGTTAAATAAGGTGAAATCTCCTAGACTCAGCTGTTCCGCAGGCTCCCAGTGCGGCAGCCATCAAGCACCAGAAGGCAATTCAGAAAAAAGCGTGTTCTGAAAATCTTTTTGTGCTGTGCCTGCACAGCACCTTGCATGGCAGGGTGCCGGTCCATGCTCAGAGGCACAAGTGCAGTGATAATAGAGGATCAGTTATCTTAGATAGGGGGGCAACGCTGCCATTTTCTGAAGCAAATGGTGTCATCCTCACTGACTCTGCATGCCTTCCACAGAGGCAAAATACAGCTGATTGGATGCTTTTTAGGTTTTGCGGGGGTTTCCAGCTCCACTCTCCCATACTTCTTTTTCTCTTCTTCTAGCTGTCTCAGTAATAACCATGAAAGCAAAACCAAAGTAGTAACAGGAATGACACAAATGGCAACATGCAGAACTCTTATTTGTTCTTTAACAAGCAGTTCAGCTATATTGGGCTGAACATAGGACTTGCCCACAGACAAAGTGTGATGGACCATGTTACCAGGTCTTACAGTGTACCATCTGCAGAGAACAGCACCGGCTTTTTTTTGCCTTCATAGCTCTCAGGTGGGGTAGAATGCATGAACACCTCTCTAACTGTAGGTTAGGGTTTTCCTTAATGATCCTGAGGATGAAATAGAAATGACTAGTTTTACAGAAATACCTAAACACAAATATATGCAGAAGTACTATGCTACGTAGGGTCTTTGGTGTTCTCACCAAGGAGACATATAATGACTACATACGCTGTCATGGCTGTGTTAAAATTGCACTGATGACAGATTAAATCTGTGTCTGGCTTTGTTTTTATTTCCAGCACTAACTTTTGAGTTAAGTTACCCTTCTGTTCCTTTTGCGTGTGCTTTCCAGTTTCTTGTATTTTCAGTCACAGGCTTATATTTCAGCCAGTCATGCTGCTGTGCAGTTTGCAATGTGCAAGAAGAAAACATCCCAGAAGCAGAAGTGACCTGCTTCCAGGATGCTGTGCATTTTAATTTCATTTTTTATATTTTCTGTAAACCAAATAATTTTCCCACAAGGTGAAACAGATGTAATATATTTTCAGCACTTGCCTTTGTGAAGTGAGTTCACTCTCATAAATTCAGCACAGTGTCAGGTCAAACATCCCCTGGAGAAACCAGGACATAGATTACAGTTAAAGCCATGAACAGCACACGCCAACCTATGGTTATACCTGCAGCATTTATTTTGAATGTATGACACCTTGAACTTCAAAGAATAGTTCATTACAATAGCTACAGGATCGAACAGGGAAGAGGGCAGTGAAATACAACATTCACTTCTGCAGTTCTTAGGTACAGAGCCAGCAGTGTTTTCCCACATGATTATAGAAACAAGGAAGCTTTTATAAACTTAGTGGTGGTGGAGAAGCATAGTTACATCTCATTATACACTAAAGAATGGGAAGGATAACTTTTTCTATTAGCTGTGAGTTTTTACTACCAGGAACCGAGCTTTTCCTCTTCTTTTCTTTCCAGAAAGTGGTCAAGTTAAAACATAAATATATAAACAAACACAGATGTGTGTATAATTTTGTATATATCTTTTATGTATTTTTGGAGTTCTACTTTAGCATCTTGCCATCATTGGGGAAGTACTCTGTGCTTGTACATTCCAGACAAGTCCTCCCAATAGCCTCTCCTGTACTTTGATGAAGAAATCCAGTGCTTATAGAGATAATGCATGTTTGCATCCCAAGAGTTGTGCTTCCTGCCCACTCCGATGAAAGCTGCAGGTTCTCCAAAATGACTAGATCTTCCCCGTTCACTACTTTCTCCCATTCTTGAAAGTACTGCAGAAACTCATGGGTTTAAACAGAGATCAATAATAGTTTCCCAGCTCTGACAGGGAGGCAGCAGTGCAACTGGATTGCTGACAGAGGACTTTGAAATAAAATGCTGTAAAGATAGCCAAAAAGTGGCAAGTCAGACCAACAGAATGTGATCAGCACCAGAGATACAGGACTTTGCGCCAGTCAGACAAAAGGGCCATTAGAAGTGTATTTAAGCCTCTAGGGTTGATTTAACAGAGACAAAGTTTACTGTGGCGCAGCAAGCACTCTCGCTCCATGGAGGCGGGAGCAAGCAGTCGGCAGGTCCTGTCCGAGCTGCTGGGGGGAAGGAAGGGAGAGAAAAAAAACAGAATCAGTGTATTTATCTTCTGAAATGCTGTCACTTTCCACCTCTGGTCCTCAGCTAGTTTGTGAAGTTTCACCCCAAAAGAAGACAATGATTTAGAAGGGGAAAAGGCTGCCCTGTGGCTGGTGTCGCCAGTCCCTGAGACAAGTCCTGAGAAGCTGTCCTGGGAATGCACCACACTGAACAGCCTGCGAAGGAAAAAGGCTGTCTGAGCGTTGCCCAGCTGCACCGCCACCAGTCTGCGGCTGGCCACCCTCCGGGTCCCATGTGTCTTCTAGACGTTAGCATCTGTGGGATTGTCTTGTGATAAATGCCGAGATTGGTTCAAGACTAATACAGAAATCAGGGGAAATTCAGTGTTCCTTCACTAGGAGTATTCCCCACATTACTGCTGACATTCAAGTACACCGAGACTGTAGAAACAAAGCTTTTAGAAGAGGATGGGGAATGCAATCATGAACTTCAGAAAAAAAAAAAAAAAAAGAAACACTGAAATACAGTGGATAAGGTAAATAGAGTACCTGTGTCACATCTTTCTAATGCCCTTGGTAGCCTTAGTAGATGTCTCTCTCTAACTGTCTTTTCCCTAGTGATGAAGACTGTCCCACAGCTCCACCACCTCTCACAGACCACATTAATGCAGAGCAGTAGCCCAAGTTTCTCTTGCCAGGTCTGTCTCTAGTCCTTGGGGGCCCAACTCGCTTAGACTACCGTGGGAGCATCACTCTCTTAGTGGTGTGGCAGGGTCCCTGAGGGGCAGAAGAGGCAAGGAAGATACTGCTGTCCTGTGTGCCACCTCCCACTGCAAGGGACGCCGTATCATCACCCACACTAGCGTTCAGTCCATTGCAACAGAGACCCCAGAAAGGGGACCTCTGCAGCAACCTTGAGCAGACAGTCTTGAAGCATGGAAATGAAGTCTTTGCTACAAGATAACACTTCTGTTAAACTCCCAAAGCACAAGTGCAACTACGATAAACCACCCCTTGAGTATCTCTTTTTCAGGTGAAGCTCTGCATCACAGCACTTTACCATTTTCGTCAATAGAGGAAGTAGACAGCTTTTTCCTCCCTAAAGCTTCTGGCCATGGGGCTGCAGGTACTTTACTGACAGTAACGTTATAGCAATCCCTAACACTGCAATCCAAGGACAGATGCTGAAGTCTCGATCAAACCTGAAATTATTATCTTACATTGTGCATCTTGGCAATCCTTTCATTCCTGGCTTGGTTGTAAGCCATACCTTTATAGTGATCACAAGGATCACAAAGCCAGGACCAAAACCTGTGGAGGGAACCCAGCATTCACAAAAGCAGTCAGGTTTGCTCAGCCCTTCGCAGTGCAGCTAATGGAACACGACCCAAGTTCTCCACCACTGCAGCAGTGCCATTTAAAACATTTGGTAGCTATATTGTCAGCCTTTAGAAAGAAGTACCACTTTAACTTCCAGCAACTCCTTCTGCTTCCAGAGAAAAGCAGAACTTCATCCTCGCCTTTATCCAGTAGAAATGTGTAGCAGCCTGCATGCAGCCCTACTAAGATGGAGCACTGGAAAAGAAGAATGGGAGAAAGAATGAGCCACATGTTCCAGCTGTATAGCCATGCTTAAGGCATCGCTAGAAGACACTTGGGTGTCTCTCACCATGAGTGGTATGTAATAATCTATGATGTCGAACCAATGAGTGGATTCTGAATCCAGGCAGCCATGGATCACTGCCAGCCTGCAGACCATCAGGAACCCTTGTCATGCAGTTCTTAATTCAAAACATCATACTGGTGAGATAGTTCCATAGGCCCGGTCCAGATGACAAGTAGCCCATACTTGGTTTGTAACATATGAAAAATGTTAGCTTCCTCAGTATTCATACCTTTCGCATTCTTTATTTCTTCATCCCAGAATTTTGAAGACAGAAACTCTGCGGGGCTATCCTCATTAAATGAAGCCACCAGCAGGTCTCCCTGGGCAGCCAGAAGAGTGGAGTTCAGAAGATATTCCATCCTTAATTGCGCCTGAGTGTTTGGCACACACTTATTTGTGAGACAGAGAAACACATCTGCATGTCTTGAAAAAAAAACGTATTTCAACACCTTGCAGCTCATGTACAAATGCAACTATAACCTTATGCTTTTATACTGCTTCTTATCTATTGTATCTTTTTTAGATTCCTAAGCATTGAATATACAATGCTTTGGCCACAATTCGTTGTCTTTATTGCAGCCAAGTACTGTTTGAAATACGAGAGATCTGAAGGCCATCCAAACTTCTTCTGACATTGTTTTTTCCAAGCACGGCCCAAATTTTGCCATGACTCAAGTGAAGTTTAAGGCATAGTGGTGCCGAACAAAAAGAAAGCATCATCCAACAGTTTGCATAATGTAACTATACATGAGATAGATAGAGATGAAATTAGATACTGCAGGCATCGGTGAGGAAGATGCATCCATAGCCAAAGTTTCAAGCAACTGACAAAGATCATCAGGATTTTGCAACAGAGAATAGCCATGTGTTTTTCAGTGATGTCAAAGATGAAAGAGATTATTATAATTTTCAGCTGTTACTAGTGCAAGCCATTTCACAAACTCATTTCAGCCAAGAAAAGAATCCAAGTATGTGCCAAACAATCCCATACAAAGCTTCCCATGTAGCCTGTACATTTATACGTCTATCAGAAGCACAACATCAGATTATCAGACAGAGAATAATTGCACTTGCTGCAGGATATCAGACTCTGCAAATATGCTGTGTGTTCGGCCCAGCCAACCAAAGTAAGGCTTTATTCTGAAGATTATTCCATCATAGACAGTAAGCAAATCTGATGACCTGTAGTCTGGAGATGGGAATGGGAGGGGTCAACTCAAACCAAACGAAAAGTTTGTGTTAAACTTCAAAGAGTAAAAAAAGAAAATAAAAGAGTTCTTCAACTATAGGAGGGGAGAATACTGAAGTTACAACATGTCAAGTCAACTCTTTGCACACTAATATTGCCAATTCTTTTTAAAATCTGTTGTTAATGTTTTCTTCATCTTCATTAAATATGTCCTTGTTTTCTCCCATAAAGTCTCAGTAGCATTGTTATATATTGGTGGCTGTTGTGAAGTTGTCTTTGTCTTGATATTCCCAAGATGACTCCATCTCTGTAGCAAGCCTCTCTCACTCTACATTATCCACTGTTAATAGCAATCCAAACAACTCCTAGACTTAAAATATTTCTGAAAAATTGGAAGAGCATCCATGGCTCCATTCTGCAGTGGGAAGAACTGCAGCACAGAGAGATAAAATCATCTGGCCTTGGCAGGAAGCCACTTACAGAATACTTGCTTTTTGTTTATTTTTTTTTTTCTCCTGCTTTTATATCCCAGATACTTCTTAGATATTGTTTTCTTTCTCTCTCTTGCTCATATTCTGTTTGATTTTTTTTAATCTTTGCCTTGTTTATTGAGGTTTCTGTATTCTTAATTTTTTCTCCCTATTGGCTATTTCATAGGAGAAAACCTCCCCTTTGTTGCATAAAGTCCCTAGTGAAACAACCAGCAGGACTAGGACTAAGCATACCTTGCTCTAATTTTGTCCCATATTTCTCCGTCCTTTGGATCCGCTTATCCCTAGTTCTACCCATTTTGCGCTAAACTTCTAACCCTCCCCCCCATTCCCTGCTGCCGCCTTCCTATTTTCTTTCTGCCTCTCTCTCCTCTTTTCCCACCAGCTGGACATAAAGGGACCAGGATTTGAAATACCAAACAATAGCTTTTCAGATCTTGGTATGTTTCCTAAGGACTTCACAGGACTCAAGTCTATGGGAGGGGGAGTAGCCTTTAAAAAAATAAGTAGATGTTCCTAATCATTGCCAGGAGATGCACTAAGGGGAGCCTAAAAGGACTCAGTCACAAAAAGGGAGTGCTATTTTCCTTGCCATGAGCCCAGTAGTGCACTAGCCAGCACTCTGAGTCACTGGGGGGAGCTTTGCTGGGAGAAGTCATGCAGGATGTTCAGTCCAAGAAATCAATCTCAGAACAGCCATTGCCCTGTTTTGGAGAACATCAAGTATCAACAAAGAGTTTCAGGAAGGTTGTTCAACGTAACCTTCTCATTACCAGGAAGAACCGTCAGCTACGCCTAGGCAGAACAGTCCTCCTTAACAGTTTCTCCCTGGTATCCCTTATTACTCTGATGTTAGCATGGTCACTGTGACCCAGGGTCATCTGCTGCGTACAGATTGGTGGCGTATGTTCAGAATGTCCCTACATTCCTTTAAATAGTTCAAGAAATATTTCCCTGATCTCACTGCATTTCGGAGATACCATATGATAACTTCAGCCAGTCCCTGTCCACATACTCCTTTCCCAGCTCCCCGCAGTTGTTCTTATTCATAATATTAGCATTATTTATCAATCTTCACAAAAATTACCAACAAAGGTCAGTAAAACTGAAACACCTCAAGGTGTCCCTCTGTGTCCTGCAGCCTGTCACATAGTCAGAAGCTCGGAGGAAAAAACCTTGCTCTCAGAATGATCCCTTCAATAAAGATATAGAAGAAGAAGAAAGAGACGATTATAGAAAATGTTGGGAGGCCTTTTAGAAAACTGGTATATAAAGTAAGAAATAAATGATTGACATGCTCTTGTCTTAGATGTCTGTGATAAATTTCAAATCAAGCATTAATTGTGTAGTATTTGTATTGGAGTAGATGTCCCACAGACATTTGAGACAGGTCCTTTGTTGCAAGAAAATCAGAAAATAAGAACTAGCTTCCCAAAGACCACTTTGGTTTGTATTTGTGTATCTTGCATGGAAAATGGAATAAATTGGTAGAGACACCATTTGTCACTTTGTCATTTTGAGTGTGATGTGCAAAGTCACAGAAGGGTGACATGGACCAGCTTGTCATCTATTGCTTTACGTACCTACCCTTCATCACTTGCACTGCTGAGACATCAAGTTAGCCAATGTATGTGATGCAATAAGAAACAGCACTGTAACCCAGGGCATCTCTTCATATGCCTCTAATCGTGGTATGCTTTTCTGTTTCTGAAATGCACGAGAGGGTTTTCATCTTGTCATATGCAACGCACACAAATGAAGAGCGGGGAGACTACAAGCTTGGTCACATAAAAGGAAAAATACGGAAAAAAATCCCAATATCGAACATGAAGTTGGTGAGTTCATTGTTTATCTGACTCTGTTTTCTGGGTCTGGAGATAATATTTTCTAAAGTCTGTCACAAGACCTGTCACAGCTTTGGGCAAAACAGGTGTTTTCTCCATGCTTCTGATGCTCCTCCCTTAAAACAAACTTCACAAACCTAAACTACCACAAGGTGAACTGATAATGCTCACAGGTGAAAGCCTAGAGAGCAGCAGGGTATGAGTATGCTGTGGGACCAGTTCCTCAGTCCAGGTCCATGCCTGAGTCATGTCAAAACTCCTCACTCCGACAGTGGGGGAAGTCAGAACTAGACCCAGACATACAGCCTCGCTCCCTCCCTCCCTCCCTCCCTCCCTCCCTCATACACGAGGTCCCAAGGGAAGGAAAGCTAGATCCATTTGCTGGAGACAGCTCCAGCATTTTTCAGCAGATCCCAGGTCTGATGAACTAACAGACCAGGACGGTGAGGGGAGGGAAAGGACACTGTACTCAAGCTTCACTCTCTTCAACAGTAACGTAAAAGAAACCACAAAACCAGCCCTACGATCACATGCAAATAAAGACTCTGTGATCTCTTGGAATTTAGGCTCACTGGGAGCAATGCTTTACAAGCAGTCAATACAGATCTTCCCAGGTGAGTCTTACACTATAATGCAGCTTTCTCAGGATCTTTATAGGACAACCAGACGTACCAGACAGTCTGGCCCTGGATAGGAAAGAGGAAGACATTTGAAAACCTTCTGGTTAGGAAGCATTGTGTCCTTTTGAAATATCTCAAAGACAGCCTTGTGCAGGCATTACAATTAGCGAGGGAAAGAGAGGATTGTGAAAAAAAAGAAATGAAGGAAATGGAAGGAGAACATGAAGAGCATTTTAAGTGGTTGGAGGCAAATGCCCCACTACGGGGAGTGGGCAAAAAGGAAGCTAAAAATAGGCAGCATGAGACAGGGCTCTCCAAAAGGAGTGGGAAGGACACTGTGTTCTGGAAACTGGTGCAACCAACCACAGACAAACGTGCCAAGACTCTTGTACATTCTGTTGGCAGTTGCTCAAGGCTGGCACGTAACCCGTACCAGGAAAGGTATCACCAAGTAGGAAGTGCCCTTTGCTGGTGCATGCATTGCCAGTACAAACTCCTGAGGGGCCAGAGGCAAATGGCTCATCAGTCAGTGGCAGAAAATGATAAAATGAAGATCTTCCTGGACTCTCCCTTATCACCAGAGGTACTGATAGAAGTGAAGTTTTATGTACTTATCTAACTCCATCAAGAGAAAAAAAATTTCTACCTATTCACAGTCAGATTATAGCCATTTGTTCTTGTGCTTACATTGGCATTTAGTTTCTTTCTAAATTAGCTTTAGTTAGCTTATCTTCTCCCCCCATGTGTTTGTAGAGAGTAATCATATTCCCCCCACTAAGCTAACATGCCGACCTCTGCTATTTTCTCATTGTAACTCATATCTTTGATTCCGTGATCATTCTCCTTTTCCACTCCTGCATCTACTCTGGTCCAAACTAGTTTCTCTTGAAGTGAGGTAAAAAGAGCCAAAATGAAATTTCAAATATAAGCTCACAAGCACCTTGCAAAATAGTACCTCTCTGCCTCCTTCTAAGATGCCAGACCTGACAAAACATCTGAGGATAAATAAGTCTTTTTCACTCCCAAATTACACTTGTATTTCTAAGTCCCTATTGCCTCTTACAGAGACCAAGTTTACACCACGTGTTCTGATCACCTCCTAAATGCAATGATTTGCTATTTCTATCGTTCAATTCTATACCTTTTCTGCTGCAGTCATCTTCAAGTTAATCTTCAGATCTTCTGATCTTCATCTGTATTGGCGGGCTTCTCTTTTTATTTATCATTGGCGGTTTCCATCAGCTTATTCCTGTTTTCTATGCCAAGCCCATGAAACAAACATATTAAGTGGCACCAGCGCCAAGTGTCTCAAGGCACCTCCTTGCAACCTGACAGGTTTCTTTTCTGCACAGCATATTGTCCCTTCTCTTTCATGTGCAACTTGGGTATCTCATATTAATCTCTGTCTTCTCCAATATGACAGTTTCTCAGGCAGCACAGTATCAAATACTCCATTAGAGACCAGGAATATTGGACTTACTATATTTCCTTTAGCTAGAAAATAACTTTTTTTTCTCAAAGAGTAATTTTATGTCAATATGGAACGCTCTATGCAATCAAGGCAATTTTTTGCCCTGTTTTCTATTTACTTGTGTTTCCTTAATTGTTCTGTATGTCAGCAGTAAGCTGTGCTAAAAATCTTTGCTGTTAGAACTACACCTCTCTGACTGGTCTCACAGGTGAATGTTGTCCAGTGCCTTGACTTGAGTACATGGAGAGAGCATGGAGACCACATGTTCCTCACCATCTCTTCCAAGTCAAGAAGCAGGAGATACATTCAAAGAAAACACAAGGAAGTTGTTCTTCAGTCAAGCTGCAGGTAAATTCTGGAATTTCTTGTCCTGAGATGTTGTGGATGATTGAAGTTAAAAACAATGAGGGGGCGCATGAATGAGACAATGAAAGAGGAAGCAAGTGAAGGTTAATAACTACCACCCTTCCCTTGCTTACTCTGGGTATGAAAGTCCATGGGACACAAACTGCTGGATGCTTGGAGAGTAGTTCTGAGTTGGGAAGCATGGTGAGATGGATTTTCAGTCTAATCCACTGAATTAACTCTTACATATTTATGTAATATACCATAACTTATTTGAGCAGCTTATCAGAGTCTTACTTCCACGACACTCCTTCTAACATACCTACTCCCATTCATTTTTCACCTCATGGCAAACATCATCATCATTGAAAGCTGAGACAAAGTATTTGTTTAGCTTTTACACAATACTTAGATTATCTTCAAACCCTGTAATATCTTTATGGCACAGCAGATGCACTTCTTTTTCTTTTTTTCTTTACATTTCTTGCTTTACCTGCTGTTATTTACTGTAATTTCTTTTTTTAAGTTAAGAGTTTGACTTCTGGAAATTCTTACTTTGTCCCTACATTTCCTAAGATCCAGGAAATGGTTTATTTCTTGATAAGTCCTTTTTCGATTCCTTGTAGCCTGCAAGTTTCATTCGTAAGTTCCTATTTGACACAACAAATCATTAGGCCACAACTGGACCCCTTTCTACAAGTACTTCCTTGCCAAAATAGATGTTACACCTTTGAGGTAGATTCTACACCTTTGATTTGAGGAATTCTAGCCCTCTGCTGCCTCTCATTTCTTTGTGATATTTCAGTAATGAAAGTAAGGACAACAGGAGAGCATGGAAAGTAGATTTTGTCATCTGAAGCCCCTTCCAAGTGTCTAAGGTACTTACCTTCAACAATTGCAGCCATCTAGTGGGCAAATACCAGAAAATGTCACTAGTCAGTAAAAATGTGGTCTCCTGTTGCTTGCAATTGTTCACTTTCTGAGTGGACTGATATTTCATGGCTAAACTACACAATATGAAAGAAAACCATGTGCCTAAATATCTTCATCATAAGCTTGTATTACAGTGTAGTTGCCCTGGCCACCCCCTAAGACCTCAGGAATGAGCACACCTTGCTACCACAGAACATTATGCCACAAGGAGTCACTTGGGCATATAGATTTATTCCCTTGCATCTTCAACGCCACAAAAAAAGGTATGCGTTTACTAACCGTGCCATGCACTGAGATTGATAGTAAATTCATAACCAGAATGGTTTCTACAGTTGGTCACACAACTGACTCACTTGGATGCCTGGCAAATGAATGTGGAGTCAGATTTGCACCCATCAAGGCCTTACCCTACATCTGTGATTCCCAACCCGTGCTACACCTACCTTGTTGATGCACCAAATACTCTATCGAGGGGAATGTCAGCAGCTGCTGATTATCCCTGGTGTAAATGTTTGTCATTGCAGTAGGTGGCTCTACATAGACAATTACTACTTTTGCATGTTAATTAACTTAGACAGCTAAGTAATGGCAATCCAATAGCAACTGCCTTTTGGGGTATGGGAGGTATGGAAGGAAAATGTATCAGCTGGTATGCGTTTGGTGGAAAAGAAGGTGCAAAGCTGCAGGAAAAGGAAGAAAGGAATGTAGATATATCTTGACCTGTAAAGAGCCACCTATGGAGCGAAGTTGTTGCTTTTGCTGCTGTCAGTGGCAATTACCTCTTTTAGCATCAGTTGTGATAGTATCCATGCACTCTCTGACCACAAACTGCTTTGCTAAAGTCTTTTTTATGCAGATATATCAGTCACATTTTGAACATCATATAAAACAAGGTACTTCCTGAAGACCAACCTTCAATATTTTTTTAAATGACCACATTATCATGGAGTACACAACACCCGAAATGCTCTTGTGTCAAAAAAACATGCACTTGGCAACATCATTATGATGACGTCCTTCTTTCCTTACCAAAAGTCATCTTTAAAAATGCTGCGACTTGAGTACAAGGCATGACTGTTCCATTTTGTCAGCTAGGAACTCACCACAATTTCCATGCTGTATCTCTGATAAATGCTTCTAAATACACTGAAGGAATGACTTATTGGAAGCCTAGTCATTTCAGTTCTGTTTTAAATAATACCACAAAACTTAGTTGAACTCTAGAGCTTATTTCCAAGATGAAAGATATATGCCCATGAAAGCATTTGCCAAACAGTGAACCCTGAGAACGTAACTGATACACTAAGTAGGTACAGTGCAAAAGTCTAGCTTTTCCACACCCTGCACCCATGCTATGGGTGCTTTCAGGTGTCTTATCATTGCTAGCATTTGCCTACATCATTTCTGTCTATTTGGAATAAAAAATTTATATAGCAGTTTTCTAGGGAGATTCAGTCCTTTGTGCTTCCTTAAGATCACTGTTGTGAAGCTGGGTATGAAGGAATAGACACGGTAGGAGAGGATCAGATCAATGTAGGTAAGAAAGTCAGAAACATTCAGCAACTGAAGTTCCCCTCTCTACGCCTACAGCATTTTCCCTCCCTTTTCTCTTCATTCAGCTCCCATTTTCGCTTGTCTGAGTGTCTGAACTAATGCACAGAATTTTGTCCGTTTCCTGCTCCTCCATCTCCCAGGAAAGCGTCACTGCCAGACACTCACAGCTGCCTCTGCTTTTTCTGGAGCAGCAGGTATTTGTCTCCAGACCATGAAGCATCACTGCTCACAAGGATATCTCCAGTGTTTCATATTTTACGGGCAGGGCAGTTTCTGTCAAAAAAGCAGAAGGCGCTCTGTGTCCCTAAGTCCCAGGGCAAAGCTGCGAGCATGCAGCAGCACCCAACAGCGCCCAGGGAGGGGGGAGGTACGTGCCAGAGGAGATGTCATGCTCCACGCAGACCTCCACTGCGTTCAGCACAGCCTCTGCAGCTCCTGGAGCCAGATGCTTTTTGGACCCTAGTGTAACTATCTGGCTGATTCAGCGTCGCAGCTAAGTAAACCGTTTCCAGCCAAAAACATACCAAATCCACCCCTTTTTCCCATTGATAGATTATTTTTGAGCTCTGAATTTCATCAGTTTGTTGTAATTGTCAGAACTTCACCATAGCTCTTTATCGAAGTGTATGCTACTCGTGTTTTACCAAACTGACATGATATCATTTCTATCGCTGGATCAACTCCCTGAAAGCTTTCATCAATAGACAGTGGAACTGAAACAGTCCTTTATAGTCGGATCCCTAAGCAAAGGCAGACTTACACACACATACATAAAACAGCAGCCAACGTTTGCTTGTGTGCATGGCCTGGCAGCAGTTTTTAGTACTGAAACCCAATGGTACACAAGAGGTAGGAAAGCAGATGTGCCGTGACGTTCCCAGCACCAGCAGAACATCCTCAGCTACATATTCTAGCGATCAGTCCGCCTCAGGGGAGCTGACATCAAACAATGCTGGATTTATTTCACATTCCAGAATAGCAGCAATAATCCTAAATTACACAGGTCTACACTGGACTTTAGCGCCTGACAGTCGTTTGTTAGCTGCAGTCTTGCTCCGCATGTACTCAGTCCCTGCAATACTTTAGCATGTTGCCTTCTGGCAGGATTAGTGTACCGGACATCCCCTGAGAAAGCCGTAGGAAATACATACTGGTCTTGTGGTTAATTTAGCAAAGCTCTCGATGTCATTATTATTTAGTGGAAATGTAGTCAAACACTTACTGGGCAGCCAAAATTTAAATAAATTCCCATGTTCTTAAGTGGTCATTTTGATTGTTTGACATAAAACGCACATCTCTGTTTAAGACACAAGGCATACACAGATGAACTTACACACCACTGCGGGTTTAAACATGCTGAAATTATTTGCAACTCTGCTTTAAAGCTGCTGGCTTCCAAAACCAATTGTGATAAGTAAAGTGAGATCTGGAACAAATTAATATATTTCCCAATAACCTGTGGGTTTCTTCGGGACTGCTCATAGTACTTACTGGGCAGACAGAGATTCCCATAAAAACAACAAAATGTGAAAGAAGGAAAAAACTCTATGAATATTGATAAGGTGCAAAGTCAAGCACTTAAAATTTAGGAAGTGTAAAAATGTTCCTTGTGTGATGTTAATTTGAGACCCTCATATACATTTCTGCTGATACAAACCTGATACTCAACTTTTTTCCACAGGATTCTTCCGCGGCCGGAACAGACTGGGAAGCCAGGAGGCAGAAGCAAAATGCTGGTTTCCAAGTAGGACACAGCTGGCTGTCAGCAAATGCCACACCAATGCCAGCTTCTCTGCTGCAGAATCAGAGAGGAGCCCGGAGGAGTTATCAGAGGCACAACTGACCAAGGTGCACGTGTTTGTGCAGAGATACTGACTGTGCAGAAAACAAGTTAACCCCTCCATCTCCTACCTTTCCCAGTGGGCCCTTAAGAGCAGATGTAACCCAGCTGGGCTGCCCAGGAGGGGCTGCCTGATCCTGCTGCCTCCTTCCCTGCCCTGCAGCCCCACAGATGGGTTCCTCACCCAAGCTGGGGGACAGATAGACCCCGTGTCCGCGGTCAGCAGGCTCTTGGAGAGAGATGGCAATCAGGAACGGGCAGCCGGAGCTGTTCCAGGAGCGCATTCATGTTCTCAGCCATCATCTCCCCTACCGCAGGGATCTGTGGTGAAGGGCCAGGTTGTGCCCTCGGCTGCAGACCTGTAGTGGGAGAGGAGCTGCCCCGGCCAGGCACCTCCTGGGAGCAGATGTGCATCCATGGGAAACAAGTACCCCCAAGGCACGGCACAGACAACACCTTGCAGAGATCCTCAAACCACTTCTAAATGGCCTACTGCAGGGAGAGGGGATCAATCCTGCATTAATGCAACTCTATGCCCAGCCTAATGAGCTCTGTTTCTTAATCTGTAAGGCCGCCTTATCATTCCTTTCCCTCTCTGTGTTATTCACTGTGTGGCTGTTATATATTGGCCCTTTTTATTACAGCAATTTAAAATGGAGAGAAAAGACTTTACAGTTTGCACCCATTTCGTCCTCCACAACAAAAACAAAGACCAACTCTGCCATTCAGCTTGTCCGGTTTTGTACTTGGGCACTACAATGGTCCATGTTAACAGCTGTAATATTTTTTATAGGAGGTAACTGGAAGTTCAGAGACACTGAGTGACCTCTCCATGCAAAGAAACAAAAGCCTTTATTTCCAGCTTCCTCTTCTAACAGCAAAGCTGCTCTCCCACCCTCCCTACAGTTTATTGAAAACTGTTCCTTCTCTTTAAAATGTTTGCACCAAAATACTACAATCGTGTCTCAGATTCCCGCAAAGCTCAGAGCAGCAATACATCAGACCCCCAAATCTGTCCACATTAGCTTCACCTCAGTGCTGCTGCCATAGCCAAGGTGTGGATCAATGCACTTCAGACTGCTGTGCCACCCGTACATACAGCCCAGCCACTTGTAAAGGAGGCAGCCATGAGCCGTGGGGGACAAAACAGCATACGGACTTGGGTAGGTGCAGGGACTGAGCTTTAAAATTGCAGCCTAAGGAGCAAAGGGTAAAAACACAACCAAAACTTCAAAAAGTATCCCAGACCTAAAATCTCAGAGTATTTCTTTCAAGGCTAGGCAAAGTTTCTCACTCAAATAATACAGTTACCTATGACTCAAATTTTCCTTAGCCTCCACACTCCTAAGTACTCATCTGACTTCAGTATTTTTTCATGTAAAGCCAGCTCAACGCTTCTCAGCAGTGTAGGCAAAATGCAGTTTTGGAAACGTTAGCAGAAGGGGTCCAGGATAGGGAGGACAAAAAAAGAGGGGTTTTGGTATACGCTGAAGAACAGAACAGCCTTTCTTGCGCTACGAAAAGTGTGGTTCAAGCAATTTGAGTCTGCTCAAACCCTGATTCCAGGAAAGCATTTTTTTGAATCTTTCAGTTGCTAAAGAGGAGAGAGAAGAGATTTCTGCCTCTTGGGTGGGAATGCTTAAAAAGGCACACACAGAGTAGTTCCCCAACCGGAAGATGCTCTTCATCCAAGAGGGATGGCAGGACACAGGTTTTCACTGCTCCCTGGATTGAATTTCTTGGCCTTTGGCTAAGAGTGGCAGCAAAGCAGCTGTGCCACTCTCTGTCCCAGCGCAGGGGTGGTGCTGCCAGTGCCCGGGCTCCCCAAGAGTGACACAGGGGACACCAGTCACTCCAGCTTCTCATGGGGCGGGTGCTGGGAGGCTCTGCCTCATGAGGGAATAGCTTACCATGACCAAATCTGCAAGACCGGCGATGCCATAGAGTGCTCCTGAGCACTGCATTTTAGTCAGATTTTTGGGTTGGGGTATTTTTGGTCTTTTGCAACCTAAGGAACCTGTTGTGCCCTCCCTCTCGGTGCACCAACATGCTGGTTTTGAGCACCAGCCTGTGTATGGTGCTAGATTTTTCCTCCACAAATGGATTTGCCCGCTCTCACCTTTACATGATCCTCAGAGGGACGTGTAAGTGGCACTCGGTACTCAGCTGGGGCAGCCTGCTGAGCCCAAATCAAACTCTTGACTTGTTATGGGAATGCTTCGTAAAAGGGTCATTCATGGCAGTCTGTTTGCAGAGGAGGAGAGATGTACTGGCTGATCTCCTTTTCACAGCCCTTTACTTGTTACCACTTACAGCAAAGTGTTCAACGACAGCCCCAGGTAAGCTCAGTGACTTCACTAAGGACTGGTGATGTCCATGACATCTGCTGAGCACCTAC
>Ga0181612_182367_pt1 | contig 16784 bp, 6 predicted proteins | sample HoacroProtozoa21_FD_119630 | JGI IMG/M metagenome (GOLD analysis project Ga0181612, IMG submission 119630) | Hoatzin crop microbial communities from Cojedes, Venezuel. Combined Assembly of Gp0051906, Gp0051904, Gp0051908
GTCGGCCATTCCAGCCCCTACTATTCTGTGATTCTGTGATTCTGTTCACCTCTGGGGCAGGGGGGAACTCGCTTTGATCTGTGCAAATGACTTCAGTTACAGGTGTTCTTGATCTACAGAAGATAGCACTCTTGTTTGTCTCAATATCTAGCCATCTAGTGAAGCACTTAAACAGGTGTCCTACCCACCATGGACACGTGTGAGTCCAAGTATTTATAGCTTTAAATCAGATTTAAAGAGCTCATGCAGGAGGGACTGAGAAAAGCTCACATCAGAGTGCCTGGCAACATGGTAGTCAGGTGAAAGCAATGATACGAACTGTGACCCTGAATTCAGCATAAACTGATGAAGGCATTCAGCTGTCAGGGGTGAGTTTCTGTTGTTTTAATGAACATTTACTCACTGGACTGCTGTAAATGTTGCCACAGAGGAGTGAGAACAGCACTTCTGGTTCCCCAGCAGTGACACCAGCTTCATCATCTTAGATTCCATGCCATTAATGTGGTATTCGTATATAAGGTATACAGCTCTGTAAACATATGCTGAAATAGCAGAAGCAGATATTTCAGGTAGGATGTGCCTATCTAGTAGGAGTCCTTTTCCCCAGAGGACAGTTTGCTCATGGATTAGGGTTACAGATCTGGCCCTGCTGCTTCTAGGTCCATGCAAGAGAATTCTGGCACATTTCTGCTACATTACCAGAAAACTGGAGAAAAAATACAGCCCCACTTGTAATGTATAGGAACTTAGTAAAACAATGTATAGAAAAGCAAAATAATTGTCTCTCTCACTGTTCCAAAGTTTGAATCTTCAGCTCCCATCCACTCCAGCTATGCTCTGGCTCCTAACAAGGAGTTCAAGCCCCCTATGTCAAGTTTCCAAGACAGATTTTTAAAGGAGCACAGTTCAGATAAGTATTTGGCCTAACCAATGGTTTTCTTCACAGGCAAGCGCACAGCTGCAATGGACTATCCCAGCACTTGTATACAAACTCCCAGAGCTATTGATTCAGGAAAGCAGCAGTTTGAGGCAAGCTTCGTGTTTCCTAAAGCTGTCCAGTGCGTCTCGCTTTAAGCCTTCTTCCTGGACCTAGCTGCCAGCACAAGCATAATAGGGTAAGGTTAATTATGCCATATTCCACATCCTTCCTGGCTGCAGCTTAATTAACTCTCATTTCTCAAACTCTTTAATAGGAATTTTTTCTCATGTACTGTGGATATCTATTCCAAATAGCGCACTCCGGTTACTCTTTTGACCAAGTATAGTAAGCACGTTTTTTTTTTTGCACAGTTTACCGCTGAACCTTTTTAGATAGCCACAGAATCCATGTCTTTTGCCAGCTTTAACTGTACAAATTGCAGTTTTAATTTTTCATGTAGGTGCACCCTGGATTTGTTGTTATTTATGCAGCAACTCAAATTCTTTCCAAAATAGTCCTTCTTTATATCACTTTACTTGGGTCTCCCTGTCTCTGAGAAACGGGTTTCCTGGTGCATCAAAATTTCTTTTTCCCGTGCAACCCTCTGTAACACCTTGTTGGTCAAGTGACAGAGTGAGAAACTAAAAGATTTAGGAAAGGATGCATGGACAAACATGGATCCCAAGTAGTACCCACAGGAACTCTGATGATTTATCAAGCGTACACAAACATGTGACACCTGCCTTGTCCTCAGTTCCCTTCCTTCTCTTATACATAACATGATTCTTTTCGTCACAGAAGAATTTCTTTTTTTATTAACATTTTTATAATTCTTTTTTCCCCCAGTAACTTCATGTATGGGAACCCTGAACTCTTCTGTTCTGTTCTTGATTATTACTCTCTTCCCAAGAAGACACTATCAAAGGTTTTTCACACACTGCTTTTGTCTGCTACTCTAACATACACAACCCTTTATGTGAGATCAAAGGCTTTATGGACTTCTAAACCAATGCTGGATGTACTTATGTTTAGCAGCTTTATATGTGTCTTCTGAGCTAATACCTAGTCAGAAGTGGCTCACATACTCTTCCAATGGGAGTTTTCCTCCTAGTGTCCTGAATTTTAATTTATCTATGTCTTTTTTGATTTTTTTCCCAGCATTTTGCTGTCATGTTATTGCTGTCTATTTTAAAGAAAAGGCTGTCCTACATGCTTTTGTTTGGTAATCAACTCATCTTTCACTGAAACTGCATCCGCTTGCAGCTACAAAGCGTTCATCTAAGTTAATGGTACTATTGCCCTTTTTGTTCATGATGAACATTACCCAGGTTACAAAATGCATTCAGTGCATTTCTTTTTCCAGAAATCTGACTTGCGTAACTGATGTTGGTTGCCATACTGAATACAGTAAAGTCCCGTATTGTCAGAGTAAGCTTAGTTCAGCTTTATGTTGTGAATCCCTTTACTAGCCGTACCTCTCTTCACATTAAGCACAGACTCCAAATAGAGTTTTTCTTTTCAATCTTTTCAAAATGTCTCTTTTACATTCCACTTTGCTTTCTTACCTGGACTACAGTATCATATCTTCACAGCTCTTTTTTCTGCCTGAATTGACAGAAAAGTATTAGGTAGGATAAAGCTGTACATAATAACATCACCTTAAGTATTTTCCTTCTGCATAGTATTCATTGCTTGAGCATATGGAGTCAAGCATTCTTTGAACTCGCCTCACTTGTCTTATACTTTGCCAGAGAGTTTCAGCTACAATGGGACTTTCAATTTCTCTGTTCTCCCACATGAGATATTTTATTAATGTCTTTGCTATTGGCAAGATCTGGTTTTCTGTGACCATTTTCTCAGAACTTCATGTCCTTGCAAGAGAGGTTTTTCCATACCTTGCAGCTTGACTGGAATTGTGAAGTTTTGTTGAAGTCCATGCAATAGGATTCAAGAGATTCTGTAAATACTTTCTCCCTCATTGAAGAAATTCACCAAACCTGAAGTACTTTTATTTTTGAGGAAGTACTTTAAAACATGAATGCTCCTCACAAAATATGAAGACAAATTCAAAGAACCGAAACTGTAGTATCTGTTTAAAGTCTCATTATTTTTAAACAACTGTCTTGGTTTCTCAGTGCTTGGAATAAGCATACTGTGTCTCGCTGGCTCTCCAACTAGTCATAGCTACATGGAAAACTGAGATACCCCTGACTTTTTCTGTCTCTGCTGTGAAAAAGTGAGAAGGACACAGCTCTCGGTGCAATTGTCACAGTCAGGTTTGGGCTTTGCAAAGGGGCTGCATGTAGAGATGATACAGAAACTTAAGCTTCAGCAGCTGCATTCTACCTTCTAATAAAGTAGTGTATCACACAGAGACTATTAAACTGATGCTGCAGAAACCTGTATTGACTGCTCAGACGTTTATTGGTAGGATTTAAACTGTTGGTTTTAATATAGAGTGAGCCTCAAAAGTTTCAAATGTGATTACGTGAGAGACCACCTATCTTGGCAGTTGATTCTGTTGTATTAGTGGTCAGCAGAGGAATTCAAGTTAATAGCCTAGTCATATCGGCAGGACAGACTTGGCAGAAGGAGATCTTGGTGGACAGCCTTGAACTCTGGAACTTATTCTTCAACTGTAAAATGGGGATAATAATGCTCCTTTACCTCCCAGAAGGGTGCTTAGGCTAAATTCATTATTAGACATTTTCAGTAATGCTTCTGTTTATGTTTCCAAGGTAATGAAAAGGGATGGGTTGGAAATCCCTTAACAATAAAACTTATAGAGCTTAAAGGGCAATGGGAGTTAAGGGGTCACAGCACTTGTGGCAGGAACTATAGTTATTGCAAAATCTGTTAGATAACTCCCAGCCCAATCAATTCTCATCAACACAGTAATAATGTTTCTCTAGTGCAGGCTCAGGCATCTGTGAAGACCGCCCAGAGATATTTCATCTTGGCTTGTAGAGAACTGATCATCATAATATTGAGGCTGAAGAAAAACCCCCACTCTCTAAGCTGTGTGGTACACTGCAAAAATTAGATATTATCATCAACTCCATCCTTGCAGCCAAGAGTACTTTAGCAGGCGAGGACTGCATACATGTCCAGGATGGTAGCAATGGGATTCCTTGCAAATCCCATCAGTCGTTAAAACACAGCTCTCACACATGGATTTCAAAGTTAAAAAAAGACCTCAATAAAGACCCCTCCTCCGACAGTACTTTTCACGGGAGCCTCAGGCTTCACTCTGAAGGCAGATTCCCTCACCGCCTAACAAGCTAACTAGAAATCTCTACTGTATCTGCGCAGGGTCAGCTCTAGGTCAGGCTGCACATGAGGCTTCATGCAGCTCGGAAGGTACCAATAAGGAATTTTCATCTTTTCATGCTATCAATACACATAGCGTCCAAATATTGAGCTTATGCTTCATCATGAAGTGTCAATCAAGCTCTCTTCTGCAAATGTATAGCCTAGTTCCCATGAAAGGATGGCAGGCTTGTGGAACCAGCCTCAGCGAAGGGCTGACTCCTTCTTGGCTGTTAGCGTTGAAGTCCTGCTGTTTAAGCAAGAAGAGAAAGCAGAAGGAGTAAACACTGTGTGATACAAAGTGTACTCAGCCTCCCTCTAGGACAAAAGTTTTTGGACTGTATTGCTGCATTTGTTTAATATAGATTTTATTCTTTCAGCTTCAGCAGCTGCTCAAAAACCTGTTGAGAACAGCGGCTACAATATGCTACGTTCTGATGTAGATGCCTCTGAGATTTAGCTGGAATATCTTCCTGGTAATACTCAAGGTTAGTTGGATAGCTCAAAGATTGAAGACAAAATAAAAAACCTTTCCGCATTTGAATATCAGCGGAAAGCTATAGTAAGCAACAGTTGTTACATCTATTTTTTTGCTTGACTTTCACTGAATAATGAAAAATCTGTTGGTCTTAGTCATACCTGGTATATACACCGGTGCCTGCAACAGGTTTTTCCCTTGTATCCACTATATTCAGAACACAGAAGTAGTTAATGAGCTAGACAAGCAGTGTATCATGCACTGAAAACCATGTTAGCAAAACTGTTAAACAAGCCTCCTGGCAATGGGTGGGCCACAGGCTCCCCTAGTAGCATGTAATGCATTTTGCATTGGCACACCATGTCAGGAAATCCCATTTCCTCGCCGCAGAGGACTGAAGCACGGGTTGCCCGCATACTCGATTAAATGGTTTCTACTAAGGTCCCTCATTTTTCTGACCAAAGAAAGCGTTATCTAAGGTGCTACCTAGAAAGATCTTAACCTAGGACTGTCATTACCACTTACCCCCACAGTTTTTTACAATAAAACCCATCACTGCTGGGTTTAAACAGCAGCAGTTCAATTCAGTTATTAGAGGTGTTATGGATAGGAAGAAACAGTGATTTTTTTCATGTTTTTATGCAGACTAAGTGTGGTCCCTAGATTTCTGGCAAGCTGTCAACATAGCCATCTGTTTTACAAAGTTTATGCATCTCTCTGGAAACAGACAGCCCAAAGCTAAAATGGCCTAGAGGAGCATTTCTCTTTGAACCACCTGCTGTAGATGAAGATCAGTCAGATTGCAATAGGGCGTGGGCTTTAACCTTCATGTAGACCCAAAGTCAGCCCATTTTAAGTATGCAAAATGGACTTAAATTCATTTCACTTATGTTTTCTGTAACTTGCTTATAAACTTCTTATAAACTTCTTACAATCACACACACATAAAAACATACATATAACTACAGAGAGAGACTGTAGGAGGGCCTGAAGTCCATAACCAGGTCACACCAAGATTGTACTATCTTATACAAAGTTCTGCTTCAAAGAGCTTATATATTCAAAAACAAACATATCACCTTAAGTATATAAACAAGCAAGCCAGAATGAAGACAGAAAGTATCCAATATCAAATTCTGATAGCAGATGTGCAGTTTGCAGGCTACCAGTAAGAACAGATGTCATTCTTATGAGGCATGAAGGGAGATAAAGCAAACAAAACCACTACCAGGAATTTGAAGATAAGTGACAGACAACTGTTTTTCAGAAGTACTTTTTGAAAATTGCATTTGGCCTTTCTCTGCTACCCTATCTTAATAGCATGTTATGCCTCAAATGTCTCCCCGACTTCGATACAGTTTACGCAATTTTAAAGTGAATGTATGCTACATCAGTTTGAATTTTTTTACGTGTTCCTACCATAAATACACTAGTATGTGAATTGAACCATGTACTGCCATAGAAATATAAGTAAAATACCTAGTACTGATGGGCTGGGTCCTGGCATCTTGAAGCCACTGGCCAGGGCACAGCTACATCTAGAGTTTATAGATTTGGCGGATATTTTTTTACAAGCTGCAGCAGTTTGAGCCTGTCCTTTGCTTTCTCAAAAGGTTTTTGGGTGGATTTGCCATTGTTCCTAGGACATTAGCTGCCTCTAATCTGGTTTGAATGTCAAGTAGCTGCTGTCAGGATGGAAGTAGGTATCCTGAAGATCTCTAAAGCAAAAGGGAAACCCCACCTAATTTATAATTGTTTCACTGTATTGCCAAAGTCTAAAAGATCAGCAGTGCAGTGTTGATGTTCCTAAGCCTGTAGAGACAGAAGAAATTGAATGGAAGTTTGTTTTAAAGGAAAGTATTTCTGACAGTGCTCGAGGACTGGAGGTGGCCTTGCACTAGACTAGAAACTGAGAAGATGCTGGCCGAAATGACAGCTTCATTGGCTAAGGTGTTAAAATTCAGAACTACAAGGAGTGTAACTGGTTATACAGATGTGCCTCACCGTAATGAGATGTTTGTTTCAATGCGGTCAGCCTATAGGCACATACTTTTGTACTGTTACCTTATTCTCTGCAATGCTCTTTATGTCTTTTTTCTCCCAGTGTCTTTTGGACTGCACTTTGCACTCAGAAGTCCCATTCAGAAAGCATCAGTACACTTTCTAGTCGGTATTTTTCCACTTCTGCATAAGTTAGAGAGAAAAAATAGCTCTCCAGTGGATTTTGCTGGCCTGAGTATGAGTCTGCTGTGAAATAGCAAGCAGGAGAACATAATAAAGAAAGCAACATCTCAACCTTACTCATGAAGTGCTGTTAAATGAAGGACTGCAGTTTGGGGTCCTCCACCAGACCCATAAATATTGTACCCTTCAGTACCTTCAGCAGAGAAAAACTGAAACACCACAAAGGGCATAAAACATTAAAAGGAAAGAACAATAGCGCATATGAGACCAACACCGTGATGAGAGGCAAAACAGTTCTCAAGATTAAACCATTGCAAAAGCACTGCTCTTACAGCTAAGCAATATGCCATCACAAAGAGAGGAACCCATACTCTATAACTGATATTGCTCATATCTGTGGCAGGTGCTTCTCTCCAGCAACATCCTCACAGTGTCCATTTTAATTAAGGTTAAAAGGTCATGTATATAAGGACATGTGTTTTTTTTTAATATCATAAAATCAGCTTGTATTTCTTATTACGTTCAAAGAGTTTGTATTATCTCAAGGGAGAATATGATATGGAAGACCACTCCTTTGGTTTAAGTTGTACCTGTCTGTACACCAGTTACTGCTGCACTGTTTTGCTTTGGACATTAGCTAGAGGATGTAGGAAGTGCTCTGTTATGCCCCTCTGTCTCTGAGATCTGCAGCTGACTTGTAGGTCTGTTTCAAATCCAATTGGAATTAGAGGAAGACTTTCCAGTGCTTATGTTTTGGTTTTTTTCTAGATCAAGTCCTATGTGGGCTTGGGCTTCTGCCACAATAGGGAACTGAGATTCAAACTCCTTTTTCATGCCTTTTTTTCAAAATCTCTCCTTAAACGTTATACATGTTGGTTTCTACAGCCATAAGGTAGAGGAAAAACGCTTGGTTTCATCGTACAGATTTACAGATGGAAATTGCTAAGTATTACTAGCACCATATAATTCTTTTCTTATGGAATTCATACTCAGCAGCCTCCAGACTCTCTCAGCTGCCCATCTGACGATGTGTTAACCAAGCTGCTGCCACAGAAGTTTTCATTTGGTTGTTTATTTTCAGATAGGATCTACTCTCATTCCTAGTTTGAATTTCAGAAGTATCAAATCTCTGGCACAATGGCAGCAATCAGGCATGCTGGTGCAATAAAGTTATGAGCTGTCAACAGTAATTCAGGCTGGGTGGCAATATCAGACCATATAGAGCCAGATCTGTTATTGTTTTATTTTTAAAGTTGGATTTCATCACACCAGCATTAATTCAGTCTTGATTAGAGTCCTGCTGCTGCCTTGTTCATTGCCCGCTTCATAGTTCTCCTGCTGATCTCAAATATTGGACTTCTTCAGTCTTGGAGTCTGGGTCCCCTTTGCAACTGTAGACTTTGCAGGTTCTCACTGCAGCCCTGTATAGGGTGCGTAGTAAAACAGTGGGCAGTGGCTGTTCATAACTTATGGAGTCAAGCTCCTGCCAAATACCACTTCTGAATATATGGTCAGCCTGTTAGTAGGTGAAAAATTGCATTTCCCCCTGCTCTTGTTTGAAATATGTGTTTATTTGACACTAGTCTGCAGGCTAGTATTCAGTCACTTATATTAGAAGTGAAGAATTATGCAAAAGCTTTGGCAAGTGCTGCAAGTTAATCAGAAAATCACCTGTGAAAATTGTTTTGCTAAAAAGGTAAAGCATTTCAAATCTTTTGTACTGATGCCACCTTGAAACCCACATCTGGAGGAGAAAAATTTTTTGCAAACAAATACTTTCTGCTGAGCAACAATCTCTGAAATGGTAAGACTGAGAAATTCAAACTCTATTTCCTGCATCATTGAAAATCTACATATTTTTGGTGTGCTACCAACCCCTAACAGCTTACTAGGTGTGGTTTTAGATGATGCATCTAAAGGAGACTGAGATATGGTTCAGAATCTCAGACTTCTCAGGTAAGTATACAAAAGTGGGATTTGTCCAATCCTTTTATAAAAGGTTACAAAAGTGGAGGGGCAAATGAGGAAATGGCCAGCTATCAATTGGAAAAGAAAAGATAATATGTTGTTTACCAACAGACGGATAATAGGCCAAGCACTCCTATATAAATTTTGGGTTCTGTGCTTATAGAAGTATCCTAAAATTAAAAATAAAATCAATTGCTTGCCATTATACTGGAAGCTAGAGAGCCTAAGCTTAAACAAACTTAGATCCTCTCAACTAGGCAAATGGCAATAAATCCAAAGGCTTTATATCCATCAATTATTATTAAGGTAAAGGATTTTTCACAGATTACAATATGCATGCACTGACTTATTTCATTATATGCTGTGTATGCTTAATATCACATTTTATGTATGCTTTGTAGCAACCAAACACTGTCTGGATGAGAAGCTGTACCTTTAGGATGCTTTCACTATAGCAAGCTGGTTGTCATATTGTGAAGAGGTTTGTTTTACACAAAGATGAGGAGTTAGAAATCAGGTACTGAATGCAGTGGACTCCTTTAGTTGTCCAGGTGATACCTGAACAGTCTGAAAGAACACGTTTTGTGCATTGGGAATATTCATGTACTTTCATTCTTCTGCGATCACACAGTGATCATAACTTATTTCAACATTATTTTCAATACTATACATGCCATTCAGAGTACCAAGGTAATAGTGTGAAATTTATATACTTTATAATGAAAATAAGTATGTAAAGAGGACACAAAGGGCAAATATCTCAGAATGAAGAGTTTGTCTGAAATGTAGCTGACTCCATCCAACAAAGTTGTGGCCATTTAAACAAATGCTTGGAATACAATTAGGAAACCGTTGGCTCCCTCATTGTACACATTTGTGGCCACTTTACATCAGCTGTTTTGTGTTTCTGTCCGCTTTCTTTCAGCTACTGTACTATAACTCTGCAGGTCTGTTTTGTACAGCTGATTAGAGAAGGAAAGAAACAAAGTTAATTCACCACCAATGTTTGTAGGGCTTTTAATATTGGTGCTGTTAGAAGCATGCCTTTCACAGTCTACTGCTGTATCTCTTCGTTTGTTGAAGCCTGCTAAACAAAACGGAAAGGAGAGTGGAATAGTTCCATCTCCAGTTATGAACTATGATTCCTCTTTTTTGTGATTAGTGTGTGACCAGCCAGATGAGCAGAACTGCAGCACTGCAGTTGAGAAACGTCATTTCCAGCTCAGCCAACAAGTGACTTCTTTATGACTAGATGTGCAACCTTGCTAAAGCAAATAAAATCATAAGCATAATTTGCATATATGAGTAGTCTTCAAAGACCTGTGTTAGTCACTCCAATCATTTTATAGACATTACAATTAATGGCCATGGCACACATCACAACATATTTTCTACTCTAGGTCAATAGAAAATTACGTAGCCTAAAAAACTGGGATTCAAGCAATGAGTGAACAGTGTATTGACTTACTCAAACACAGTGAGCTGAATTATACATGAGATAAAAGTTATCCTTGAGATTCAACTTCAAACAAAAAATATTGTGATTTATTCCATCAACCAAGCATAATCTCAAGAGGAAGTATCTGGTCTACTAAGCCACTTAGACAAATTTATAATTCCTTTTCCTGTACTAAATCACCTTTGCTTCAAAAAGGAGGGAAGGTGAGACAGGCAGATACAACAATGGGGGTCTTGCAGTCATACCATCTTTTCTCGTAGATGACATAAGCTTATAAACCCAAACAAAGGTCAGAATAACTGAGTTATTACTTGTCATTAAGCCTACCGTAATTTATTTGCCAACATAAATTTCCTGCAAGTTTTACAGAAACATAGATGGCCCAAATCCCGGGTTTTTTACAGAAACATAGATGGCTCAAATCCCGGGTTTTATGGTTCTTTCACACAGTGTTCTGTTGCAGCCTTTTAAGCTGTGTCAATGGCTAGTGCTGTGTGTATAATGCTTACTGAGCCGCGTTGCAAGGGGAGTTCGCTTTTGGCAGGTTTGTTGAAAGCATTGTTCACCAAGCACGTTTGGCACAGGGGTTTCTGTTTGCCTTCTTACTCAGAGTAAACAATGGAGATCTGAACTGCAAGTTTGGGGTGAAATCCTGGTTCAGTGAATTCAATGATAAAATTCACATGGACTATGGTGGTGCTAGGATTTCTCTTTCCTAACATCTTTCTCCACCCTCAATAACACAAATGTCCCCTTTTTGTGGGCACACCTGGCGCAGACCCTTTTAGGAATTATCAGTTAGAGTTATCAAGGGAGACGCTGGATTCATATCGTTAAAGACATGATCACACAAGTTACCACACAAAAAGCTGGGATGCAAACTCAGAAAGCATCCGCTACATGTTATCATCCCATAGGCACATTTTTTGCTATTAGTAAATGAAATGAAATAACTCACCTCTTGCTGAAATACTGTTTTACTATTGGCTAAGAGAGTCAAGATGGGCTGTTAACATGAGCTGACAGATTTTCTTTATACAGCATTGTAGTCAGAGAGCACATGCAGGTAATTACTATAATGTATTTGATATGTTGTAAATTTATATTCATACTAAATTCTTACTTTTTCATTTGCTCAAAACTCCAGAATTCATACTGCATTGTAAGCAACTCCTTCTAGTCCTGTTTTTTAATATATCCATATCCATATATTTATAAATGTTAATTTAAAAAAAATATTTAACTTTGACCTGGAAATCCAATACTAACTGTATTCAGTCATATTCAAGTGGAGTTCTTTTTCACAAAAAATGATTTCAAAAAAAATGATTTCAATAATATGTTCAGTGTTACTTGTCTGGTGAAAATGGAATACACTTACAAGACAAAGAAAACCCATTCCGACTAGATAGCTAGTGGGATATGTCAAAAGCAACAACCTTAAATAAGACGGAAACTGAGAAACAAGACAAAGGAAACAGGTACTAGAATATTTCATTTAGTGACTATATGACAAGTCCATCATAGATCATTATTTATAGGTCACTTTCCTGTCAGCTGTAAGATTTCTGGCCCTAATCATGAGAGTCAACACAGACTTCCGAATAAAAACTTCCAACATGATAGAGATAATTCCGAGCCGGACAAAAGATTCATATGACCATGATTTGCTTCCTTTCTTACATTAAAAATGCCAAGATATTTCCCTAATAATTCCTTGTCATTAATAATGATGTTTTCTCATGCCACAAACAGCAAGGAAAAGATGTTTCTTTAGCAAGATCTTGAACCTCACTGAAGTTGAAATTCAAATCAGCAAGAAGTGTAAGGAACGATATTTTTAAATATATCATTTTGTTATTATGCTTTGTTTCTACTCTGTGCAAACTTGGAAGATTATTTACCTCTCCTATCAGTTTTTGCTCTTTAGCACACACGGGTTTCATTTTCCCTTCTTTTATCTCCATTTGGAATTAAAAAGGAAAAAATGCCTTTATTTTGTTACTGGTTTTATTTGGTGTGAAGATACTCTAAAAATATCAGACTGTCCTTGGGAATGTGGTCCAGACAAACTGACTCATAGTTCTATTCTGGTGTAAAGTTACACAAAGAGGGCTGGGGGTGTGGAGCAGGTTTGGAGAGTGTTTTTGTTCCAGTGTTTGGACTGGAAACTAAAAACATCCTGGGTCACCCTGAAACAAACAAGCAATCAACCAAGCAAGCAAAGAAACCCTTTTTTTTCCCCAGACGAGTAAACAAATGGTGCAAGATCCAAAGAAAAGCAATCCAGAACCTTCCCTCTACACACATCAAAGGAGGCATTTTAAACCAATTTTTAAAAATAAAAGGACAAGAAATTTGAAGATAAAAACCAGATGCCCATAAACCAAATAAAGAAGGTGGCCCACATCTTCCTACGGTAAAGGAAAGTGAAGTTTTGCAGCCTTCACTGGTCGGTTATTCTACATTCTCAGTTTCAGCTTCAGATGGCTTTTAAGTGTCCAGCTCCCTGTGTCCACAGGCCATATTGCAGGACTGCTACAGATCGCCTCTGAAATATGGATTGTCCAAATATTACGTTGCTCACTAGAAATTCATATTTCATACCTTTCTCTGAGCTAGAGAAAGTTAAAGACAGTTTGAGCAACCTTTCCTCCCTCCAGAGAGTGCCCTATTCACCATGATGCTATCTAAGGGGTAACAGACCTTCATTAGGACTTTTTTTTTGTGTGTACATGCACATTGTAGTTGGACAGCAGAGAGAAAGAGAGACTATAAAGAGAGAGAGTAGAAAAGTGCCATTCGGTTCTGACAATTCAGAAAAAGGAATCTGTCAACAAACTTGCATTAGTATTTGTTCATTTAAAAAAAATAATTGAAGTAGGTTTTCTTTGTTCCCTTGTTCCTTGTAGTCTACCGTTAGGTTTGGACTCAGGCAATGCATCGTAGGTTGCAATATATGTTCCGTCCTTTTGACAGCATCTCTAAGGCACTGAGAAAACTCATCTTATGCCCATGCTCTGATGACTATTTTGCATGACTCCTGAAAACAGTCAATCCCAAACCCTTTGATCACAAGTGGAAGAATTCAGTGGGCGATTGACAGTCAATAATTTTTTAAAAAACTCTAATTAATGTTTGAATACAGAGGTTCATGTCTTTGTTGCTTTAAAAACACTTGAGAACAAGCAAGAAAATAAATTTATACATTGAAATAAACCATAAAGAAGTTTTTATACTAAGCTGTAAAGACGTTTTATGTTTACTATCTTCTATAAATTCTGTAATAATAAGTATTCTGTAAAACAAAGCCAAATGCCAGTGTAAGGAAATGTACTTCTTCCGTATGACAGGGTTATGCTGGTGCTAAAACCAGACGTTCTGATACAACATCAAACAACCCCGCTAACTGCCCTGTAAAACCTGTATCCTTCTAAGTTGGATAATTTCTTAAAAGACTTGTAGTATCAGGACCCTTGCATGAAAGTGCTAATTGTCAAATCAAAATTAATTTACATCCGTAGGCTTTAAAAAAAAAATCCATAGAAAAGCTTAAAAGTTACAGAATTGTAAGAAATATCAGAAGAATATTAGCCAGCGCTTCTGTTTTAACCAAATCATTGGATAACATTAGAACAAAATAAATTAACCAATCTCTTGAATGAAGACTGTTTGCTAAGTTTACTGCTCGCCATCAGTATTGTTATGTATCTGGAAAATTGCTGGTAGACCTCTACCTCCTGGCTAGTAAATGTGGTCAGACTAATTGAAGAAAAATGTTAGATATTACAAAATAGCTAATTTTTGACAGTAGCAAAGGGTGCAGTGTGAACTAATATTAGGCAGTGTTTATGGTACCAATTTTTGCCAGCGAACCTCGGTTGCTCAGGGACAGGGAGAGCAGTGGGCCTTAATTTAGCAGGTACCTTTTAAGAACTTTTATTCAGGCTCATTTATGCTGACTAAATTTTGTGCTTTTACTGGGGCAGTTTCTTTCACTTACGGAATGTGGTTTAACTCTACCAAAACATAACTTTTCAAAATGTGTTTATATTCACAAGAGAAGTTGTTGTAACAGGTATTCTTAGTACATATTTGTATGGAAAAAGAGATTCATCTTATATATGAAGAGGATCCATGTTGAAAAATAAGGCCCAAGAGTTGTCTATAATTTTTCTTTGAAGCTACCCCTGCTGAGAGCCAATGCTAATTTAGTTGTTCTGCCTCAGCATCTAGCACCAGAAATGCTGATGAGAAACCTGAGCTGATGTGCATTTATCTGGTCTCCACACACACCAGACTGATTTACAAGTTACAATTCTAAATGCTTGGTACAGTAATTTTGGTACTTGTTGAAACTTGAGAGACCAGGAGGAAACATCAGATTCAAATATTTAAACAGAATAAAATCCCACATAAATAAGTGACAGAAATTTAGGCAAAGTTTACTTAGGAGAAGGGTTTGACCACACAAGCACTTGAACATAACAATAGATACTTGTTTATTTGAAAAGATTTATTTAATGGCTTGAGTAATTAAAGCCATTTCAATTGCTTTAGTAATCACCAAGAGAAAATCTTGATAGCCATCAAAGACCATAATGAAAAAAAATCATGCGGAACATGGATGTTGTATATTTGTATTCAGTTTCCTCTGGAAAATCACATTAGAGAGAAAAGTTTTTTAAATAAAAGGTGGGATTTACCAAGTTGACTCAAGCTTTATCAAATCATTAAGTGGTAATTTCAAACAAGACTTTTCCTCACAAACTCGTATTAAAATGTAGTAAGAATAACAGTCAATTCGACAAGAACAAGCGAGGCTTAATTTCTCTATCCAAGAGACACCATATATGACGTATATTCTGCAAAGTATCTTCACCACTTAACAGACCAAGAATTTACAAAAATGTCCTGTGGAAAATATTCATGCAACATGGAAATACTGAAAATTGTTGAAAAATAATGCACATTACTTACCAACCTTCATAATAATTAAACTATGTCTTGAAAATGGGAGAAGGTCCCAGCTCACAAAGTAAGACATCACTCTGACTCGTAACTACACCAATCTCCAAGGCAAGGAGGCAAGAATAACTGAGTGCTCCCTGAGGCTGGAGAAAGACCCTTCTGTTCTGGTGACCCTTCCACAGTGAGGCATCAGCAGGGAAAAGCATGGTATTTACTGACCTGGATTCTAAGGCCCTCTTTCATGGAAACAGTTTTACCTGGAAAATCACTTAAAAGCGTGGGTTTACTTTCAGGAATATGCTCTAACTTAATTAAAACCTGTTGCCTCTTACAGGAATTACTTGTATATATGATACTGTATCGAACCAGAGCTAAACATCTAAAGCACCCAGGTTCTATAGAAATAATGTCTCTGCAGTCAGTATTCTTTCTTCCTTCTACCTCACTGCTCTCTGGTGACAGCAGACAGACTCAGTTTCTGTGCTGAAACATGAAAAGGCTAAATTCCCCACTGAGAGTTTCATAGAGGACATCTAATTGAACATTACTCACCACCCTTGCCCATGGCACCCGTTGAACACGTATATGGTCAATGTTAGAGTTCTAGTGCAAAGCCCTACAAATTTTAAGAGAAAAATGGAGAAGGAAGAAAAATAGTACCGTCTTCCACAGTCTAGCCTGAATGGTATCCAAGCAATAAAATAATATCCCACCTTATCTGTCCATCTTTCTAGTTAAGCTTCTCATACAAACAGCCTAAAAGAAATTTCCAAGACTAAGGAAAAAAAATTTACTGGACGGGAACATGTGTGGAGAGTCTTCAAGATTAGCAGCAGAACGTCAGGAGAGCACAATTGAGAGAAACTGCCCAGGGAAGCAAAGATGCACTAAAAACACATTTTCTGAAAACAGCAGCTTGAGAAGTTTACAGAAACAGAGGCAAAAACTCAGATGCTGTAGCCAGAGAATGGAGAAAAGGACAATAGATATATTCTGCAGGTAAAAGGCAAGTAAACAGTGTTGAGAATATTCAAGCTAATCTAAATTTGTTGTGGTTGGGGTTTTTTTAATCTAGTGAAATTCATTAGCCTGTTTTAGTTTTTTTTGGCAATTTGCTCAGCAAGAAATAAATTCCCTACTTTTTGCCTTTTCTTTCCAAAGAATTTCTATTTCTGGTTCTTTGTGATTCAATTTATATTAAGGTCACTATCTCAGAAGCACAATGTTGAATTAGTAACGCTAAATAGAAAGCTTTAACAATGCCATGACTGGCTGGGTAGATGAGGGGAGAGCCGTGGATGTTGTCTACCTTGACTTCAGCAAGGATTTCGGCACAGTCTCCCATGATATCCTCCTAGGGAAGCTCAGGAAGTGTGCGCTGCATAAGTGGTCAGTGAGGTGGATTGAGAACTGGCTGAATGGCAGAACTCAGAGGGTTGTCATCAGCAGCACTGAGTCTAGTTGAGGCTGGTAACTAGTGGTGTCAGGGGTCAGTA
>Ga0181612_116009_pt1 | contig 16782 bp, 15 predicted proteins | sample HoacroProtozoa21_FD_119630 | JGI IMG/M metagenome (GOLD analysis project Ga0181612, IMG submission 119630) | Hoatzin crop microbial communities from Cojedes, Venezuel. Combined Assembly of Gp0051906, Gp0051904, Gp0051908
AAATGGCTGATATTACTGTTCACATACCCAAATTTCCTTTTGGAATGTACTTTTAAAGTCTTTTTTTGATAACTTTATATATCTTTCTGTATCCTTTTTTTTCCTCAAAAATCAATTGCTTCAGAAAACAAAAGAGCTAAAGTAAATGTTTCGCATAGCATTTCTGGGCCCACTTTGTATCATGGAGTTTCTTACATCTGTGGATTGGAGAAAATGTGTATTAACAAATCACTTTGCCCAGCGCAAAGCCCATTTGACAAGTTACTAAGTTGCCGGCAACGGAAGAAAAACTGAATAGGAAATAAGGAAATACTTATTTCAGTCTTACAGGGTTTGGGTTCAAGTTTGTTGTAAGTCATTTATGAAGATGGCAAAAAAGTTACATCAGATTTTCAGTATTTCTTTTGCAACTTTGTATGTTTCATTATTTGGCAAAGAGAGAAAATGAAATAAAATCATCCATATTTGAGCCAATACCAAGGTTTGCTGGCTGCTGTGGCTGGGTTGGAAGTGTCAGAGTGGGGTATATTGTTGCCTGGAATCTGTCCTAGAGTGGGATGTAATCGGTGAGTCATACGAAGAGAAGATTTTGTGTTCAGTATCTCGTCTTGTTCCACATCTTACCTTCCTGTAGTTGTGAGCAAAGTTGCTTCTGCCGCTTCGAGCGTCGGAAGGCAGCACAAAGCAAGAGAAGCGCAGTACAGCACGTTACTGACCTGCTTTGGCTGTTACAGGTGGAATTTTTGATGAGTTCATGACACAGCCACAGTATTTCTGTGGAGGGGGACAGAAGTGTTTTCAGGGGGATGTCCAAGCAGGTAGGAATATACAAGAGCAAAAAGTAAATCAAATGACTACAGGTTGTAGTCAGAAGCCTTCTGTTTCATGGGTTTCAGAGATGAACCTCCAGGTATTGATTGATAGCAACATGTAGTGCCTCAGTATTTCCTAGGCCAAGGGGGAAACTACGAGAACTACCACATTTTTACATTGTTAAAATAGAACCTAAACACATGGTGGGGTTTTTTTTTTTTTAAGCATGTACTGAGAGGCAATTCCTGCCTCAACCAACAGATGATCTGTGTAAACAAAATGGGATAGTGGATGGAAAAGAAAACTGGCGGAGGTCATCACAACAATTCAAAAATTATGTTGGCAGCAGTCCTTTTCCGAGTCCAGCTGAAGTGCTTTACCGCTTTAGACAGCACTAGCTCGTTGGGAATACTGACGAGTCCTGTGGTGGCGATGACTTGAAGCTAGAAAAATCTACACCTCCCATTTAGCACCTGTTTTTCTCTCCCCTTTTTTTCACCCCATTTCCATCTCTTTGTGGGGAACGCAAACTTGTGTTTCTTCCATGCACGCACCTTGTTTACTGCTTTTTTTCTTAGCAGCAGCTCGTGTTTTCAGATCAATACTGGCTCCTGGCAACAGAAGGTTAAGCATCATTTCCCCGGTCTACTGAAATGTTTTGTGCTCAGAGCCCTCTTGGTCATTGGTGTCAGTCTTGATTTAAAGCGTAAAGAAGAGGGACAGCGGACAAAGCTGGAGACAAGACATGATTTCTTTACATTTTCTTTACATTTTCTTCTTCTATTGAAATATCTCCCCTCAAACCTTTCTAAAACCTGACACTTGCTCTCCTTTTGCCAAAGCTGCTCGTTCTCACGCGCGCCCCGGGGTCCTGCTCCGCTCCGGCTGTGCGAGCGCTGTCGTGGAGCGGGTGCCGGGCCCAGGGTGGCCGTCTGCGCGCCTGCCCGGACAGAATGTTCTGCAGAGAGCAGAGCCCGGACAGTCGGGGGGAGGAACGGGTTTCCATGCTGAGTCTTGCCACCTGTTGCCTTTCCCATTCCAAGCCCCCCTTCCTCCCCACCCTCCGCCCCAAGCTCCCCTCCCCACACAGCTCACCATCCCCAGTGGATAGGGCTGGGATCAGTAGTCACTTGCCAAATACCTTTCTAATGCTGTCACTAATTCTGCACAGACAGCATCTCTGAAAGCAAAAACAAATCTTTTCCAGTGCATTGTCCTGCGTTTTCTACAAAAAGCATTTAGAAATGCCTTTTCTTGGTTGCGTTAGCTGGGAGGGACCATGCCATAGCCACTACAAGAGTCAGCCCTAGGGAAGCCTGAAGCCGTGCCGCAAGAATCCTCTGCAAATCCGTTGAAGCTGGCATTTGGCACTGGCACGGGCTAATTTTGTACTTGGGGTTACACATACACACACCCATGTCATTCTTCTTCATCTGCTACATATGGAAAGCTGCCCCAAGCTCGACAGTGCCAGGGAATGTTTTACTAAAACCTCCAGACTTGGTTTGATTATGTTACTATGCACACGGGGCTGTAGGAGCGGTGGGAGTGGCGTGTGCTGCCAGCTGAACTGCCGTTCGCTAGGTAGTCGTCGGCTTGAGCCAGAGTTCCACGCCGCTGCTCTGCTGCCATGAAAGTAGTAGACTGTTCATGGACGTGAGGTCATAATTTCCTTCTAATAAAGGTGTGCAAAAGGGATGGCATTGCTCTAGTTAGATCGCTGTTGGGTTTGCCTGGAAGGCGGTTGTGAGTCTGGAGAAGTGCATTTTGACAACGCTGCTTTCAGTTCCCCGTGTACTCTTCAGGTAGAGTCATGTAGATCCCAGTTTTCAGGAGTGGGTAATCATTTGGAGAAGCAGTTTCAGGTGCCTCGAAGGGGACGGATTTTCAGAACACGAGACATTGGCAAATAAGATCCTTTCTTTCACCGGTGAATAGACCGGGTTTTGAATCCTTTCAGGCTCTCCAAGTGTTGCCATGCCTGGGTTTTACAGACACACCTGTATAAATACTTGTTTGCCCACAGAAATCACGGTAAGGTGTGAGGATGGAAAAATGTAATGCAAATGTGAGCGACTGCTAGTTATTGCAGCATGGTTCTGCCACCTTACTTAGAACCAGTTGAATGGGAATATGAAAAGGTAAAGAGTTCGGAATTGCAAAAAGAAAAAAAACAGAATAGAACCCGAGGTGATGTGTTTCTCGTATTATTTCTAGTCGTGATGCAGCATAAGGTCCAGAACCTTCTCCCTCCCTGCTGATAGATGTGTTTGTACTGGCAGGGCTTCAAGCTGGTATCCCCACTGCACCAGTTAAACCAGTAGTTACCAATTTTTTTGCAAGCCACGCTGGGACTGTAGGAATTTTATTCCTTCACAGTGTTGAAGGAAGGGGGTTTTGCTTGCCAAAGGGCTTTCTTATGCTTGAGGATGATTTATGGGCCAAGCTGAGCCACTTGTGGAAAAGGCAAAGCAGCTCTTGGCAGCACCCCCAGAATCCACTGCAGCTGTGGGGTAGTGAAGTCATCGGCATAACAACCACTGCAAACAGAATAACAAAGTCTGTTCTGTTCTCATTTAAAATAATCTTTCCAGTTCAGCAACCACATTAAACCTTACCTTTCTGCATACAAAAATAATAAAAGGCAGATAGTCCTCTGCAACATGGTGTGAATGTCTCGGTTGTATTCCTGCCTACCACTCCTGCACCATCTACACTTTATCAGAATATTTTAAATGAAGGAATGAAGCTGCATTACATCATAATTTGTGTCTGTCCCTTGTTTTCACTCCTTTGTTTCTCCTTAGGTTTAAAAATGCAGAAAAAAACCCCAGCGTTTCTTTCTTTCAAATACAAAATTTGCTTTTGCCTTATAACCTGTTTTGAAGCTGATTGCAAAATGAGTAATTCTGTCTTTGATTTTTCCTGCCTGTCTTTGTTTCAGGTCCCTTCAGATCCTCCTGCTTCCAAAAAGCCCAAAATAGATGACTCTGCTTCCCAATCTCCAGCTTCTGCGGAGAAGGAAAAACAGTCCAGTTGGTTACGGTCCTTATCCAGTTCATCTAATAAGGTGATTGCTGAATATTTTGTAATCAAAAGAGAAATCAAATTAGCATGTAGCATCCCTTTACTGAAACCAGAAGAGAAGATGAGAGTAAGAACTTGCCCAGGTTTTCTAAATTAGTAGCATTTCTATCCTTTTCCTAGCAAACATTGAGCTATACAGTCCTCCGGTTTCCTTGCCATCTTCCAGTGTTCACTGACCTTGAGTGTGACAATGGAGTAAGCAATTCCTCTGTGCCTTTGAGCTACAAGAATCCTGAAAGACTCGGGAGCTTTTTGTGGTCTCTGCAAACTGCAGATAACTTACTGGCGAAGAAGAAACCTGTGAGGTTTTACATTAGTGCAGTTTACCTCTTCGAGGGGAATCTACGAAGTAGGTCCTAGCCAGTGGGGAGTAGTTTTAGAGAGAACAGAATGTGTATGGAAGGGCATCACTAGCACTCCATTGTGATTTACAGTTTAAAAGATTGTTTGTATTTACTTATTTTTCTTTCCCCTCCTTCCCAGAGTATTGGCTGTGTCCATCCCCGCCAGCGTCTCTCAGCTTTCCGGCCCTGGTCCCCTGCTGTATCGGCAAATGAGAAAGAGCTCTCAACCCATCTTCCCGCGTTGATCCGAGACAGGTAGAGAGACGTGAGCGGAAGGGACAGTGGGGTCGGCAGCCGTGGAGGTTTATCGGGCAGCAAGTTGCTTTATGTTTGTTCTCTTGCACTGCTGACTGGTGGCTTTGTAATTCAGTCAGTCCACTCGTATCAGGTTAAAAAGCATTTGCAGCTGCAGTGCTTTAATTTGCAGAATGGAAGCAAAAAAAACGTACTGATCTTTTGTGCATTCGTTAAATAGGTTTTCTTAGGTGAAATGTGCTATAGAAGTCTGAGGGAAGGCTGCTTCTATGAACTTGTGATCATTTTGGGGTAGAGTCATCAGAAGTTCTCAGCCTTCACTGTTTAAGGGAAGATTGAGTTACTCTCTGAGGGCAGGTGGTCAGGGACCAGCCAGCTCTTTCCAGGCATCAGCCAGTCAGTAACTGCAGCAGCCCTGGAACGCCGGCCTGTCCGCCTGTTGCCAGCACAGCTGCACGCTGCCTCCGGTGTCGGCAGTGCCAGAGGAAGACGGGGGACTGGATGGACAGCACGGGCTCTTGATGGCCAGGGGTCCTGGGGGGTTGTGGCAGAGCACACTGGGCAGGAGAGCCTGTGGAAGGGTCCTCAGCTTCCGAGACCCGTCAGGAAGCTGGTGTTAGAGGCCAGGTTCTGCGCTGGGATAGGAACATCATTAAACTGGTACAAGCGTGAGTCACCACCCATAATAGGTGGGACCGTTAGTGTCGCAGAACGGAAAGTGTCCGGGCAGTTGTACATTCCTTTGCCAGACTTCAACTGTTCAGTCTGAAAAATCTTTGGGCCAGATTTCTGCCTAAGGGTGATGGTTTCTTTGGAAAGTTTGAATAAAGTGACCAGGTGTTTTTAGGAAGCGTTATGGAGAGCATATTTTGCTGCTCTTATGAAGAAGTTTCTTAGAAGCTGTGGGGATTGATTTAAAAAAAAATAAAATAAAAGGAAAAGAAAAGAAAAGAAGGCCTACCAGCATATCCTTGCTTTTAAACACTTTTCAGTTAGGTAGGGACAGAAGGGCTAAACTGGTGTAAGTGTATGCCCTTGGTATCCCCGTGAGACATTTGGCTAATTTGAGTCTTGGGGAAAAAACCCACCTTCAACAGGTTCAGGAGAAATGTTAACATATGATTGAAGATACATCATGTAGTAGATGTGAACTGAAGTTGCAAAGACAGTCTTTGCTATGTTTATTGCAAAATTCTGTGTGTTTAACGTTGCAGTATTACTGTCCTTTAACAGTGCTTTGTTGGGTTTTTTAACCGTGGTTTTACATAACGTGTGCTCACATGCATGCTGTGTCAGAAAATTAAAAGATGCACAAGAATATGCCTTTTGCATTCCCGTGGCCTTTCTTAAGGAAGTGCCGTTTCCAAGTTTACAAAACATTTGTGGGTAGGCAGAAGTAAAACTGTGCACTTGGGTAAAACAAGAATGCCTGAAGACTATGAGGAAACACCATTAGAATTTTTAGACTCTGGGAGATCTCATCTCTTTGGTGCTATTAGAGTTATGTGGCACTTCAGATGTGATCCCTTCCGAGCTGGATGGAGATTGGCTGTATAAATCATCCCCATGTTTAAATGAGTGCAAAACGCTAAGCAAATATACAGGCAGATCCTTAGCTGCTGTAAATCAGTGGAACTTCACTGTCATTCCAGTAAGTCCCTTGCAGTTTCAGTGTAACACATGGATCGGGAAGCATTTTGAAGCCAAGAATCTGACTCTCTTCTCCTTCCTTTTACCTCCCCCTCTAAAACAGTTTTTACTCCTACAAAAGCTTTGAGAATGCTGTGGCCCCCAACGTGGCACTTGCACCTCCAGCCCAACAGAAAATTGTCAGCAACCCCCCCTGTGCCACGGTAGTGTCGCGGAGCAGCGAGCCGCTGAGCAGCACTGCCCAGCCACGGAAAAGAAAACTTGCTGCAGAGAACACAGCTGTCCCCGAAGTGGCAGCCACTGTTGCAGCCACCGTTACCGCCACTGAAGAGGACAAGGAATCCGAAGCAGAAATTGAAGTAGAAACCAGGGAAGAATGTAAGTGACAGCTCTATCTACCTTTATTTTGTTTTATTTGTGCTGGGCTTTCCTCAGTAATCCACAGGAGTTAGCTGTTCAACTTGTGTTTAAATACCTCAACAGGATGTAAAAATACAGCCTTAAGTAATAATGAAAACCAAGAATGGAACAGAAGGCGGGGGGAGTGGAGGGGGGGTGTTTTCCTGGGAGAGAATCGTGCATCGACAAAAAGAAGCACCTGAGCCACAGGTGTACACCCACCTAGAGTCTTTTATTAAAGCAGGTGAGTGTTGTGCGGAGGACAGAATGTATGTGTGGTCACCTCCAAACTGATGGTTTGCCGTCTGATCAAGAGCCTTCTCTAAAAGCCTCTGTGGGATACACGCAAATAGCCCGGAAAATTTCCAGACCGCGCACATGTGTAGGTGTGGGATTTTGTGTCCGACAAAGAATGCGATCAGAGAGCTTCAGGACTGCAGCTCCGGAGCTGAGTGCATGAAGCAGAGCTCAAGAGCCAGCGTGTTCTCAAACACTGTTCCGATATTGGGCCTCTCGGTAAAGATGGAGGAGGACGCTGGTGTGGCCTCGCTGATGTCACTTAGGCGATTCTGCTCCTGCCCTCCGTCTGTTCAGCCCTTACTCAGTGCATGCAGTTTATGCAAAAAGGAGAAATTTTGCCCTCTGGGAACAGCAGGATCATGTAGGTTTTCCTGGAGAAATCTTAACACTGTTGATGACACAAATTCCAAAGTCACAACTGAAGCAAAGTGTAAGCTGGTCCCTTAAGCCAGTCAGGTCTGCGTTTTCGCCATGTTTCAAGTGTCAAAGTACAAAACGAGTGTTTTCTTTCTTCCCTTTTTTTCATTGAATATTGGGTGTCTCCTCTGTACAAAGGGCCTCAGCATATTTTGAGTTACATTAGTTTTAGACATTTTTTAAATTAATTTTCGATGTTTCTATTTTTCAGTCACCTCCTCCTTATCCTCGCTGTCCTCCCCATCCTTTACTTCATCCAGCTCCGCGAAGGACATGAGCTCACCGGGGATGCAAGCCCCAGTCCCAGTCAGCAGTTCATACGAGGTTGCGACACATTCCGACTCTCACAGCAGTGGGTTGGAAGCTGAGCTGGAGCACCTAAGGCAGGCCCTGGACAGTGGCCTGGATACAAAAGAAGCCAAAGAAAAATTCCTCCATGAAGTTGTTAAAATGAGAGTGAAGCAGGAAGAGAAGCTAAATGCTGCCTTGCAAGCCAAACGCAGTCTGCATCAGGTAATGTTGAAAACCAGCTTTTTCTTACCACCATTGGCAAATCCTCTTCCAGGTAGAAACCGTCAGGTAGTCTCATGTAAAAAAAAAAAAAATTGCCTTATTTATTCCCGGACAGCAGCAGCCTTTACTGGGGTACTGTTTGTAAATTCAGGCAGGAAACCAGAGTACACAGGAACCATTCCTATGTTTTTAAGCTCACCACCTGTTTCTGCCTTCGGGTGGAAATCCATGGTTACTCAAAATCAACATCTTTTCATTACTGAAAAAGTCGTCTAGTCCAGCACAGTTTATTTTGTTTTCATTTCACTGACCTAGAAACATTTCTGTCCTTATGGCAGCTTTATCTGTAGTTTTAAAAGATTTGTAAAGAACCTGCGGCTGCCCAGCTGAGGGCGGGTCCTGGGACGCAGAGACCCTTGCTGAAGCTCTGGTGAAGAGCTGAACCGTGGGTCTCTGTTAAGCTCGGCATTAGCCATGCTTCGCTGAATGTTGCTTGCTTCATTCAGTGAAGAAGCTCCATATTTCTGGAAATCCGTGCTACATCGGTCATACCAAAGAGAGACTGGTCAGATAGAAAGGGCTGCGGAGACGTACTGGTCGTTAGCAAGTCACAGTGGCTGAGCAGAATGGCGGGGGAACGTTTTATGATTTGAGCTGGGGCAAAAGTAGAACAGAGAAATGGAAGATGGAGCCAGTGCAGAAGGGTTGCTTGTCCTGCTCGGATATTGTATGTGGAGCCGTGACGGAGCTAGAAATGTCATCCCGTAGGTGCACCTGGGCTTCCAGCTGTAACACAAGGGCCTTGTTTCGTCCAGTGCAGGAGGCAGAAAACCGAGGCTTGTACTTGGTCAAAAGCAGGTCTGCAGGCTGGTTAGCTGGCAGCACGCGTTTTGTTGCTGTGGGGAGTGAAGCGAAGGACAGTCGCTCACAGGGGTGAGTGGTCTGCAGCAGGACTGCTGTGCTTAAAAAAACCACCAGAAACCCCAATCCTCAAAACCCCCGCAGCAGATTGAAGTGTTCTGCTGGCAGGCAGGAGGTGAGATCACTCAGGGCGGAGGTAGGATCACGATTAGAATCGTAACAAAAGTATGCCACCTCAGATTCCTGCAGAAGCTGCGGTGTCGCAGGCCAGCTCCTGCGCTCGTCCCTCTCCTGCGCAGGCGGCTGCTTAGGGGCTGCCTGCAGACCCAGGCCCCAGAGAAGGGAGGCCAAGAGCTGTCTTTTCAGCTGAACTGCGTGTGCATCATCACCTTGAGCAGATCACTCCGTTCCCTTGTGTTTCAGTAAATACATGTTTTGTTTTATGTATTTAAAAGTAAGTATTTATAAGTAATACATATTTAAAGCTAATTTTTAAATATCTAAACCAAATACACAGCGTGTACTTGAAGTAAAGCAGGAATTACATGAAGTAGTTGGTGAAGCAGAAGTGAGTGTTGAGGGATTAAATCAAGCACCATGTCAGAGTGAGAGGGAATGTGGTATCTGGGCATCGTTTTCCATTTGGGCAGCTGTGGGTCTCCAGTTCCACAGACAGCGCGAGCACACGTGCGCCTGCTTCCAGAGGCTGCGCTAACAATGGCCTGGTGGGAAGTGAGATTGTCAGAAAAGTGAATTTCCCATGACCTGGCTGCAGCGTTACTTAACAGAAACACGCTGCTGTGAGGGTTTGACTCTGACAGAGAGGAAATGCTGATTCGGGGGGGGGAGGAATCAAACTTTAGTTTCTGATTTAACCATTTAGGAGACAGACCATTAGTGAGCCACATTTTTGTGCTTATGATGAACACATCTGTCTTTCAACAATGGCTTTTTAACAGCTTACGAGTTTCTTCCTTTAGGTTTCTCATCATTATCCCTTCAACTAATGTCTCTCTTGGATTTGAGATTTCAAGGTAGCAGCTCCTGGTAAGGACCTGGACAGCGAGAGTGACAATTTCCAGAGCAAAGCATGGTTTCGATTTGGCTTAAGGTTTTAGCCTGGAGCTTTCCAGATGCTGTGACAGGGCAGTCCGCTGGCTGGGTGTCAGGAGGCTTGGGGCTACACGCCAGTTACCTGTAGCAAAACAAAATTGCCTCCAGTTAGAAAGAAGATCCACAATTTGTTTTTTCCTCATACTTGCCTTAAGTGGATTTTTTTAGGGGCTTGATAAAATGGAACTGCTTACTGATTCCTTCAGCAAGTTCTAAACTTTCATGTTCAGCTTTGCCGTACACAAAGGGCGCTCACGAATTGCATTTATCGTCACGTAGGGTGCCTTCAATTGAAGTGCAGGCATTCCAGTTGGTTTGTTTGAAACTTTGAGCTGGTGTAGAGCACATTGCTAGCAGCTCTCTCCAACTGCAGTTCATCTTTATTCAGTCACAGATGGTCACAGCTATTTTGCTTGACAAAGCAAAATGTGGCTGTAGCGTATAGCTGCTTATTATCCGAGAATTCAGGGTATCTTGAGCGTAGGATCTCATGTTGATTTAAAGGAGAAGAGCGTGTACAAAGTTCAGACCGAGGTTTAGACATGAGCCTTCTCGGTCATAACCAGCAGAAGGGGGGTTCACTTTGGGTCGCTTCCATTACAGGTCGGTTTCCTCGCACTGGTTCAGTCTCCGCTCCTCAGTTCTCACGAGTTCACTGCTTTTGTGTTCTAGGAGCTGGAGTTCCTGAGAGTGGCCAAGAAAGAGAAACTGAGAGAAGCAACAGAGGCGAAGCGCAACTTAAGGAAAGAGATTGAACGTCTGAGAGCTGAGAATGAGAAGAAAATGAAGGAAGCCAATGAGTCTCGGATACGACTGAAGAGGGAACTGGAACAAGCCAGGCAGATCCGGGTCTGTGACAAAGGCTGTGAAGCAGGCAGGCTCCGGGCCAAGTACTCAGCCCAGGTAAGACCCCAGTGCTGACAGCTGTCAGCTCACCGTTTCTGCAGTTCTCAGGGTTAGTTCAGGTGTCTGTCTGTCCTCTCATGCCAGTGGTGATGCAGGTCCAGCTCCTCTCTCCACAGTGTCTATGTCCCCAGCACATTTACAGCGCTAGTCAGGCGCTGCCAGCTTGCCTGCACTGACCACCTGCGTCAGCCCTGCAGCACTGCCCGGGACTGGGCACGTTGTCAGCTGGAAATCACCATTTACAGAGCAGCAAGACAAACGCTAGGCGTTATTTCAGTGCCACTGACGCTTCGTTGGCACTGCCAGTTTCAATACTGTAAATATTAGGCAGGGCCAACATCTCCTGTAGCATTTTGCCTTGAAGCTCCGGCTAGACCTACAGGAACTATTTAAACCAAGAGCAGCAGCCCCGGCCCCTCACTCAGCGAAGGGCTGTGCTGGGAAGGAGGGATGTTTACAGTTGTAAAGCCCGAGAAGAGCAAACTGTCAGGTCTAAGAAAAGCCTTCCAGTTTGAGCCCAGTGAAGGTTCTAGGAATGCAGGAACATGTTGTTACAAGCAATGTGTATGCTTTAAGCTTTGAAACTAAAAATCCCTCCCCGCCTTCTCCCCATCAGATCCTCCTCTAATAAAATACTTTGAAGTTTACTTAAGCCATCCAAAGCCAAGCGAACCAGGAGCTCAGGCTGCACATCCTGAAGTCGCCTTGCTGTGTTGCAGGGCATGTGGCATGCAAGGCCGTCCACTGTTCCGAGCCCCCTGAAATGACCCAGCGTGACAGGCAGAGCTGCGAGCAGCATGGCAGCCGCCTGGATTGCCGTGAGAAACAGCCCTGAAGAGGAATCCATTGCAGGCCCTGCCTTCCCCTTCCTCCAGCAGAACAGTCCCAGTTGCCCAGTAACGCATTTCCTATCAAGGGGATGGTCCCACACCCAGTGTTAACCCCCTCCGTGCCCCATGGCGAGGGGCTCCCTGCGGGCCCTCTCGTTCCGGCTGCTGCCTCCTGGCCCTGCTGCAGCTGCGTGCCCTGCAGCCTTGCTCTGGCCTGCGCCCACCCAGAGGCCCCCTCTGTCGCTGGCTCCTGGGCGAAACGCCTGGCTGAGACGCGTAAGTAAAAGGGGAGGGTCAGCAAGCGTTAGCAACGGGAGGGCTCTGAAAAACCAGGCACTCTTGCCCCAACGTAAACTGCTACAGCAGAGCTAGATCGCTGAGTGCCAGTGCCACAGAGGTGTCACGCGGCCACCAGCTCCGCTTGCACGTTGTGACACACCTGAAATAACGCTGAAGGGAGCTCTTCTAGCCCCCTTCCCTACAGCAGCTTTGCTGCCATGCGTGTTGTTAAACACACGCTTCACAAATGCGCTGTTACGCCTAAAGCACCAGCTGCAAGTATTTGGTGTGGTTACTTTAAGGGAGGGAGGAAAAAGGAAAAGAAAAAGCAATAGCAATCAGAAATCTAACCCCAGGCTCTCAATGACGGGAAGGGGAGTGGTCCGCCTGCACCACTCCGAGACATGTCTAACCAGGCGACCAGAAGCGGGAAATGATGCGGGCTTCCTCTCTCGCATCACAGGATGTCTCACTGATAAGGGGTGTCCAGACTAAACACCACCAGACGGAGAGCTGCTGCACGGGCAGCGCCGGCGCTCCGCTTCCACCCGGGTGAAAAAAAGAGCCGGGCACCCGCCAGCGCAGCTGAACGTCCGCGCCAGCGGTACCGAGGGGAGCTCTGCGACCCTGCAGCTGTGGCCTCCCTGGCGCTGTGGCACGCGTCGCAGTTTGTCACAGTGTGGCTTTTCAGTCTTCTCGTACACCCCCTTCTTTGGGAATACAGGAGGTTTCCTGATGCGAAAGGCTGACAGCACCTCAAAAAGGACGCGAGCAGCTGAACGTGCTGCAGGTTTGTCTGAAGACACGAACAGCGCAGGCGCAGCATCAGCTGCTTGATGCATAAACCTTTATGTGTCCTTTTCTCGTTAATTTGGAGCGCATACAGGAAGGCTGCCACTTACATTGTGTCACTTATTTTTGAGGAAACCACAAGTCTCTAGACAGGGTTCATGTGAGAGAAATAGCATCAGGCAAGCGTGAGCGGAAGTAAGACAGGAGATCCAGGGTGTAAATGTCTGTGTATAGGCTTAAAGTATTAGCTTAAAGTATTAGATGCTTAATATGTGTTGAATAGCAGTGTGGTTTATGGCGCCTTTTTTCCAAGGAGATCCAAATACGGGTGGGCTGGTGCGGTAGCCTTTGTTTTAGCCCAAACCAGATGCATTTTCCATTCCTTTGTTAAATGGCAATCTTTGGCAACTGCTGCTCTTACCTGTGTGTGGCCTAAAAGTGTGTATTTCAAACCAGTGCAGGTTTCTGGCATGTTTATACCCTTGAATACCGGGGCTTTGCTCTGCCTTGGGTACCAGAGGACTCTCTGTGCCCCAGCTGCCTCAGTCCGCATTCCCAGGCGCCCTGCCCATCCTGCCTCCCCACCCTTCCGCACACGGCACACGAAGGGTGTAACGGTTCTGGTGTGACACGGGCCTTGTACGCAGGCTGGGGAGTCCGTCTGCGGGCACCCCGACTCATAACCAGTCTAGGAGGTCTGAAAGTAAAGGACTCCGCCTGTGCACACTTACCCTGTAGTTCACTGTGCCTCACCGCTGTCTGCCCAAAGCAACGCCAGTGATGGTTTAAGGGGTACGGGGACCAGAGTTCTCCTAACGAGCCTGGTTTTCACCCTCCTTTCTGGACCAGAAGCCACCAGAAGCATTTAACAAGGTCGAAGCTAAACAGCTCCTGCAGTGCGCTTGCACCATTGTGCAGCAGCGTCTGAAAAACAGTAGGGAAAAGGGAGTTCCTTCCTCACCTCAGCTCTGGTACTCGGGTGTCTGCGAGTGCGCGGGTTTATTACTCGTCTCGCTTTGTGCTAAGGCGCTAGTCTGTGTTAGTCTACGAGATCACAACAGAACGGAAACAGTAAAACAGTTTTATTGTGTTTTTAACATGCTTTTCTCCAGATCGAGGACCTGCAGGTTAAGCTTCAGCACGCGGAGGCTGACAGGGAGCAGCTCCGAGCTGACCTGATGCATGAACGGGAGGCTCGGGAACACCTGGAGAAAGTCGTCAAGGAGCTTCAGGAACAGCTGTGGCCGAAGTCCAGCAGCCAGCCCAGCAGCGACAACCCCGCGAGCGCCATGGAGAACTAAAGCAAGGCCGCGCCGTCCAGCACAGCCCGGGGTGACGTGTCTGCAGAGGGAGGGAGGAGGGTGGGTACGTGTGTAAGGGCATGTGGGAGCAGCTGTGTCTCGGCACACGGATCTATGAGTATGGATTCTTACTAGGTGGAAGGCAAATGTTACTCTTTATAACAGAAGCACTGAATTACGCCTCTTTTTTTTCCAATCCATATAGCACAACATCTTACTGTGCCTATAAAACACAAAGTGTTTATAAACAAAATACTTTTAAGTCCACAGCAAATTTTCTACTGGCAAACTCCAAGCAAGCAGCATCGTCCACCTGAAATCAGAGTAAAAGGCAAGCATGGCCGTGTTTTTATGTTGCCCTTCTGCCTGTTGGAACATTTTGGAATTTAAAAACAAACAAACTTTTCTTATAAGCTATTTAAGATAATTCATTACACAGACTTGGTATTAAAAAATTAACAAGATTTTTATAATGAACCTTTAAAAGCAAAACAAAAAAAAAAACCTTTGATGCACAATTTTTAATGACTTGTAGAGGCTTTGGGATTCTTAACGCAGAAGCCCTCTGGTGATGACGCCTTTTCATTAGCAGTTTTCCAGCCATCGAGGAAGCCATCGCAGTTTTAACCCCGTCACATGGTCGTGTGAGCGTTTCCGAGTGCTTTTCAAAGTTGATTTTTTCCTTAGAATTCTGTTCATTTCCTGTCCTGAACCCGAGAGGAGAGGAGGCTGCAGGATCGGGGAGGGGAGTGGGATGGGCCGAGGAGGTGCGTGCTGTCGAGGGACAAACCCAGCCTTATGGACTTCAGCGTCTGCAGATCAACCACGCCATCGCCGCTCAGGCATCGGCACTGACGCGTGCGTTCAAAAGACGCGCGTCGTCCACAAGCACTTCAGCTTTAGGAAAGGAAAGGGGGAAATAAAGGAAGGAAACGGATGACCTGTTCAGTCGGCTGAGAAACGAAGCAGAAGACGTGTGCGTTCTGAAGTCATTCTGAACCTGTACTGCAGTTTTCTGGAAAACTCACCGTTGTTGCACCACCTCACCATCAATTCAGTATTTACCTGCTTTTATTATGAACTGTGAGTCAGGATTTCTTTGCCCAAGGAGAGTGCGACATCGCATTAACAGATACTACGGAAAAGAAAAACAACATTTTTGCTGCTGTGAATAAGCCTACATCTTTTTTAAAAAAAAAAAACTTTTTTGTTTTTTAAAAAAAAGAAATTACTTTAATTTTGGGATCCAAGCCGCAGCCCCGGCCTAAGGATGCAGCATGCCATCACTTTGTCTTACTGTCGGTGTCGTCGTCGTCGTCGTTAATTTTTGTTTTTTAAAAAACCTGCACTTTGTCAGAATCTGACTCTGCATTTTATTCCGTATTTCTCAAGTTTACAAGTTGAGCATTCTAGAGTCTACCCTGCCCACCAGATGTGAAAGCCAGCCGCCCCGTTTTCCACCGTGTGGCACCTCGCAGCCTCACCGACAGCGCTGCCAGGCGGGGAGTCAGCAGGTCCAGGGCGCTGCCAAGCGCAAACGCGCCGCAGCAGCGCTGCTGGCGGGGTTTCAGCCGCGTTCTGCCTGGCGTCGCGGCCGACGGGAGCTGGGGCGCAGCGGAGGCTCCCGAGAGCGCGTGACAAACAAAGCTGGTGCTCTACTGAACGAGAGAGAAGTGATTTTCACCCACAACACTCACCTCTTACACACTCAAGCGTATCGGCATGACGTGAAAATGGGGTCTGGGGCTGCAGATGTGCCTTCCAGCTCATTTTTCCTCTCAGCATCTTCTACAGGCAATGCTGACGCTTTTTTTTACCTCAAAGAATAAAAAGAAAAAAAAAAAAAGAAAACCCTATGCATCATCATACACAGAAGTTATTCTAAACAAAGATTAATGTATTTCCAGTAATCTTTATTTGCTTTTGGACATTAATGCAAACTATGTAAGCTTAAAAATTATTTCCCAGTAGACAGAAAGCGGCTTCCAATCCTAAAATTCTAGTATTTACTGACAGTACATTAGAGGTTTTTTGGGTTTTTTTTAAACAAGAGCTGTTTGCTTGAAACCATTATAATAACCATTATAATAACTGTGAGCATTAACAAGGAAGTTCATATATATGTTTTAGGTACAAAAAGAAGAAATACGACAGGAGTGGAATTACTGGGACAATGTAGAACTGTTGGGAGCAAGAACCAGTTACACCAAGTCCAGGCCACGAACCTGTCCGCTCGCCCAGGGCTTTGCCCTCGCGTGTTTGGGGTGCGGGAGACCGAGGCTCGAGGCAGATCTCCTCTTCTAAAGTGCAATGCAAAAGGAATTTTGATTATGCTTAAGCAGGTTTTTTTTAATGTGGGGTTGGTTGTTTTTTTTTGCTTCTTTGTATGTTTTTTTTCTGCGATTATTAAATCATATGCATGGAATTAAAATCTCTGCCATACGTATATTCATTAATGGGCATTATTACTGTCTTATGTAAAGGGTTTGTTTTGTTATGCAGTATGCATAAAAATGTTCTCAGCCTTATGATTTCCAGATCTGTATTATTCACTTATTTCCTCAAGGGAAACTAAATCATTGTAGCTGTAGGTGACACCGTGCATTTCGGGAGTCTCACAGGCTACGCTTTACTGCCGCGTTAAGAAATTACACACAGCACTCATGGGAAGCCTCACGTCGCAAACTGTATTTGTCTGGGTCCCCCCCACCTCCCGATCTCCGATCGCGTCTCTCCCAAACAAAACCTGGCCCCCTGCTCTTGCCAGGGAGCGCGGCCCACTCACCTGCACCGCGTGACGCAGCTTTTCTTCCTGGGTGTTGAGGGAAGCGTGCGGATTCACTGGCACAGTTTCTTCTGTGCATATGCTGCTTTTGTCCTCCAGAATCTATGAAATCTGCATTTTATTTTTTTTTTTTTCAA
>Ga0181612_131152_pt1 | contig 16782 bp, 7 predicted proteins | sample HoacroProtozoa21_FD_119630 | JGI IMG/M metagenome (GOLD analysis project Ga0181612, IMG submission 119630) | Hoatzin crop microbial communities from Cojedes, Venezuel. Combined Assembly of Gp0051906, Gp0051904, Gp0051908
GCAGCCTGCTCTGGGTGACCCTGCTTGGGCAGGGGGTTGGGCTGGGTGACCCACAGAGGGCCCTGCCAACCCCGACCATCCTGGGATTCTGTTATATACACGTTTCTTTTTACAGCCCTACCCATTGTTTACATTGTTTGCAAGGTCAGAAATAATATAAACACTAAGTGTTAACCACTTTTATGCAGGTTGGCAAGGTAAATGACAGCTATCGGGCTGCAAGGGAACTGCTGAACGAGGAAGAACTTAGTCCTTTGGCTACACAGCTGTTACAGACTGAAAGCTTTGAACCAGAAGATGGAAAGGTAGCGGCAGCAAACCAGGACTTCACTCATCAATTAAATTCATTTTTCATAGCAGTGTAATGAATATCCAAGGGAGTGTTTAATGTCAAGCACAGGAAATAAATAAAGCACAGCAAACTCACAGTTGAGAATAAGGATCTGGAGAAGCCTTCTGCAAGCTGGAGAGATTGCTGTTTTCTTGCCCAACAATCCATCCTTCGCATGAGACTGCATCTATTTCTGCAAGGAAAGAGAGGTCGCTATGTTACAATATGAACACAGAGCAAACCTGTCTGAAGTTTGGCTCTTTAACATTCAGCGTAGGATTTTATCTATTCTTTTCAAACATGTCAGCAAAGGCTAATACAGCCATCGCTCAACATAGGGGTTATGGAAAAAAATAAAATAAAAAATAAGAAAAGGAAAGGAGTGCTCCATGCTAAGAACTGACTCTCTCAGTTCCCTTAAGCTATCACAAGTCAGGTACTAGCTTTTATTTCATACAAACACCAAAGAGCAAACCACAACTTGGACTTATCAGCTCGGGTTTGCAACATCGCACAGCCCTGTTTATGAGAGTCAGACCTGGTGCAGTAACTCCTGCCCCTCAGGGGCTGCTCTGAAACAGCACCAGAGGAACGCGACCATATTGTCACAGACCCAGCTTAGTTCTTGTTTGATGAGCTTGGTATTGATCTGGTTCCAGTGCTCAGAGGGTGTCACAGTTTGCATGCAGACGCACCCCGAGATCCCTGGAAACTGCCAGCCTAAGGTGACTCTCTAAGTGGTATACAGGATGCTGGTAGCCTTCTCTAAACTGGGAGACTTTCTCTTCTCACAGTAACGTTGATATCAATGCTGAGCAAAGAGAAAATCATCACAAAATATGATGTATCCAGCACTTTTTCTGCACTAGAGAAGCTGAAGACTTTTTAGAGTTTACTCATCAAGTGACTCGCCAAATACCTTTTACAAATATTTTTAGGTCCAAAATTAACAGCAGCTACTCAGAGCATCATGGATATTATCTATGGTTACAATTTATGAGTATCAGGATGACAGGATGTAACAAAAAGGAAATTTCAGCTCCATTTAAATTCCGCCACATAGTTCCTATTTAACTGTGGGCAACCTGCAACCTTCCCTACGCTTCTCCTCTTGCCCTGTACATTGCTTTGGGCCAAACTCCCCCTGGACAGCTGACTGCAGAATTTTTTTTTCTCTTTTAGGGTATATGTAAAAAAATGTGTCACTTTGGAGCCTGTCAAGAAACTGACTTCAGGCTCTGAGGAACTGAACAGTTACCCTGTGGTAAGGTAAACAGACCTCATTTACTACATGAAGGCACATAACAAAGAATTTATGGCAGATAATGTTGTCATCCTAGTAGATACCTGATAGGACAACTGCCAGGTGAAACAAGCAGTTACGCTATTCAGAAATGCTGACATAGCACGTGAGATGATCGTTACCTAAGCGAATACAGAGTAAGATGACTCTTGTCTGTCTGTCTTAGGTTGGAAGAATACACTTGAATTTCTTCTTCCCAAGTCAATACCAAATTACAGCATCCAACTCTGTCTACAGAATTACTTAAGATTTTCTAGTAAGTACCATTTTAAAATAATTAGGAAAAAATACAGCAATGGGTAGTTATGAAGGGATTTTTTTTAAAATATATGTATCCCCATCAATAAAATACCTAGCACAGATGGCAACAGCAGATGAAAGGCTAAAGGAAGCAGAGAAGAATATATTCAGCTGACACAAAAGGGTCCAACAGAACTGATTTCTGGGGTCTGCCCCCACTAGCACTTATGCTGGGCAGCACAGTCTAAGGACTGCTCCCCTCTCTGGTTCCTTCCTATTCCATACCACAAAAACCAGCCAGCTGACCTAAACCAGTGCCAACAGTCTCAGCTTAAGGTCAAACAGTTCTTGGGACCTTCCTCAAGAGCACTACTGCAGGAGAGGCGCGCCGGCAGCCAAGCTGTGCCAGCATGGCTTTCGTTAGATTCCTCCAGCTTGATTACAGAGCACTCCTGGATTTCTTCTTTCTGCTTTCTGGATCTCTGCCAAGATGCCAAGCGCTCTCACCAGAAACACAAGCACTGACCAGTTTTTCAGCAACTTCTGCCTTTGTTGCCTTCTAGCAATTACTCGAGCTGAGCGCGCATCCAGCAATGCATTGGATCTGCAAACTAATGCAAATTAACACTCTCCGGCCATCTGAAGTGTGGCCAGGAATCCCAGCAAGGCTTTGCCTGGAAATGTTCTGTTCTTTCTCCAAAGCAAAGACTCATCAAGGGCACTGGGAGGGCTGGGAAGGGGAGGGAGCAAGGCAAAAGGGAAGCTGGGGTGTATATATCACGCAGTAGAAATCTCAAACCACTGTGCTGCAACAGAAAAAAAAGCACAGTTTTGTCCCAAAAGATGGTTCTTCTCTAAATTTCTCTCATCCGAATATTAAAAAAATACAAAAATATGACATTATCATGATTTGTGTTTGCCTTTGATGCTTTGTTTTATTTAAATAACTTTCCCCTTCACTTCTCAGATAATAGCTCATTAATAATTTCTTTTTGGAAATCACGATTAAGAGGGGAAATGGCTACAATAAATTTCTAGATAAGTAACTTGAAAAGATATAATCAATAAAATCCTGGGTGGCAATAATGTTACCATATTAAATTTATGGCATCTGTTTAAACAATACTTTCCTTCCTCCACTGTTCTAAATGTTGCTTCAGGAGGTCTGTTTTATAGACTATATTTTTTCTTTTACGGTGGGACTGTAAACAAGCAGTTAAACTAATATTTTGGTACATTCAGCATGCTGGGCTCCATTTTATGGAATCTTTCAATAAAAGCTCATTGCAGCTCCAAATGCCCTCTTACTGCTTGAAAACTGGAACTGCAGGAATTTGTTTTCTACTACACCCAGGCTCAACGGTGCATAAAGAGAGGTCACAGTGCTTCACACACGATGGGCTGGCAGCATATAGTGAAAAATGAGAAAATGGTCAAAACAAAGGCCTCAAGCAAAATCCCCGTGAGTAGAAGTCTTTCATTTTATGGCCGGGATATAGGCCCAAATAAAAACCAGAGCACAGGAAAGCCTGCTTGTCCAAGAAACATAAGGTTAGATGGAAAATGAAATTTTTTAAAAAAAAACTAAGAAGTTCTCTTCATCTTCGCATACACCAGACAACCTGCCCTTTGGTCCAGATACAAAGCAAAAATTGCTCAAAAGAGAAAGTTAAACACGTATCAGATTGCCAGGTGTGACCCTGTCCCTCCCTGTTAGACCAGCGAAGCAGCAGCAGCGCCATAATCTCAGCCCAAGGCGGGGAAGCTTCCAGCAGCGTACGGCAGGAGGGCTTCTTGCTTGCCCTTCCTATTGCGAATTTCGGCATTCGACGAGCTCAATGTCATATAGGACACAAGGAGCGCACCCTGAGCAAATCCTGACTCCATCAGCAAGATTTAAATATGGACCAGCCACAAAGTTTGCCTTTTATGCAGATGAAAAGAAGCCTGGGTACAGAGTAAAGGTGACAGCTGTCAACTCTAACCAGGGTCACAACTGGGGAAGCAGCAGAGCTGGCCGTGCTGCATCTCGCCCCGCAACGCAAGCCCTGTCGGAACAGACACAGCCTTCAGGAAACACTGTGGCAAAACAGAAGACTGGAAAACTCTCTAGCTGGGTGATTTAACACAGACTTCATTCGTTTCCCACTCCAGAAGTTTCTGTGGGGCTACGTAAACAAGCTATTCTGTCGTCTGCATCTACTTCCTACTCATTTCCCTATAAAAAACTCAAAAAATATGCAGAAGATGTAGCCATAGGCATAAATAATTCTCTACGTCGACTGCATTTAAGCATCATCTGTTTTGTTTGGGATGGTATGCGTAGGGCTTTTTGGGGTATTTCTTTGTGCAGTGGTCCAATCTTCCCTCTGTGTTTGTATAGCACTGAGCACAAAGAAGCCTTTCTGCATAACTGCAAGTAACAGTAATAATACAATAGGGATACAAGTAGGAAATGGCTTTGAGCCAGTGCTTTTCACTTTTTGGAAAAAAACAGCACTGAAGAAAGGATGATTTCTCTTGAAATAGACTGGATACAGTCTTCTAAACCAGGGAAGCAACATCGTTGTTTTAGAAGACACCAGTATCCCAAGCTTGGTTTCACCACTGCTCCAGATGAGAGCCAGCTCTCCAAGCTGCGGCACCCGCCCAGCCTTCCTCCCACTGTCACAGTTTTTGAGCAAGTGCAATGATTTGCTACCCAGGCTTAAACTGTCACCTAAAAACGAAGAGCCAGGTATTTATGTTCCAGGTATCCAGGCTTGTTGCAATCGGAAAAAAAATAAAAGGAAATGGAGGATATTAACTCCCTCTGTTTCTTATTTTTATTGTCCTTATTGATCAGGGGAATTAGTGTTAGGAAGGGAACTCTTCTGTAAGAGCTCTCTGGATTTCTCAGCATGCAGGTGTCATGGTCTGTGTTCTGCTCCAGGTGTACGAGTTCCACAGTATTTAAAGGAGATCTGAAAACAACACCCAAAACAAAACCAAAACTAAATTTTTCATAAAATTAATAAGGCTTTGAAGAAACAATTGTAAAATTTTGTAGGGAAAGAGATTTTTCTGCAGATGTTTTCAACACCAGTCTTTTCATTACCTTTAATTGACTTTGGATTAAAATTATTTATCAGCGATATTTCATAAAGTGTGAAAGAAACCAGACTGCTTGCTTGAGTCGCCCTGTGGAGGAAGATTCCTCCCCACAACTGATGCACCCCTAAGCCTGACTGGATCGTGGCTGCGCTCGTGCGGGACAGAGAAACACTTTGGCCACTCTGCGAGGGCAGCGACAGCGCGGGGCAAGGGGAGTGCCCAGGCTCCTGCCAGATGTGCGTGCAGCTGGCGCAACAGCTCTGCGAGCTCTCGGGACATCTCCTCACCAGCCTCCAAGAGTTGGGCTTTCTGTAGAACACAACTTTATATTAAATATTCACCGCCAAGGTTTCATGTTAATGGGACTTGCCATCTGCAAGTGCCTCGTTACAAATCAGCTTAGATGGGATTTCAGTAACTGGAAACCTACAGAGTCACGCTGGGTCACAGTCTAGATAGTTCAGCTTTTTTCCTCCCATCTTTTTCTATTCTGACTAGTTCAGCTAATTGGAAAACCTTGTTTCGAGCAGCTGATAGCTTGGGAAAAACGCACAAACTTTTTTTTCCTTCCAAAATAACCAGGTCTTTCAGTATTTTTAACAGAAGTTGGCTGAAAAAAGTTGCAGCTATATGGCAGTTTTGGAATAAAAAAAATATCTTTTTTGTTTTAAATTTGAAGTACAAAAGTAAGCTGGTACATGTTTAAATCTGAACATTCTTCCTAACTTGCTACACTGCGGTTTCAGTACTCCTTTGACGTGGTTCTTCACACTATGTTTGAGAGTCAAGAAAAGATGTCATGAGAAAGAAAGGCAAAACATAACTAATGGGCTAGTCATAATTTTGTAACTTGTTATGGTGGTTGCAAATCTGAAACCAAAATCGATTTTCTTATTGACAGTCTTGTCTCTCCAGAATGTGTGTATTCTGCTTTATTGCCAGCGGTTTGTCTGTTGTGGGCTCCTGCATTGATTTTTCTTCTTTTGGTAAGACTAAAAACCATGTTGAGTATTAATTCTGGGAAAACAGCATAAAATACTGGATAAAGCTGATGACATAAAAACAGGCCACACTGTGGGGATAAGGCTGGATTGCTGCAACATTTCCAAGTAGAAAAATGTATGCAACTATCTACGAGTATCTGAAGATCAAACAGGATCATTCATACAGTGGCTGGACAGCTCTAATGAATTTGATAGTAAGTGTCTTGGGAATTTGCATAGCCACATTTACATCATAATGGTTGCACTGACATTGTGTTAGGTGTGAAGGACCTGGTAAAGTGATGGATGACAGACGTAACCGACTAGAGAGCTAGTCCATGTTTCTGTCAAGCTCATTTTCTGCTAGATAATAGTAACTTTTGACTAATGCCTCTACTACAGAATTTCTGTGTATTCATCCCAGTGATTAAAAACACTCAGTTCATTTTTCATACTCTTCTAAACTAAAAATATAATTTTGTGCTTAAAGCTTGCTTAGTGATTTGAAAAGACGACAGAAATTCAGTTCCCTCAGCGTATTTCAGCCTGCCCATTTAACCTTGGGCAAATCACCAAAGGATTCGGTTACGCCGCGGGCCGCCTTCATCAGCCAAGTCATTTAGGAAGTTCCCATTCTCTCTCCTCTTCTCCCCAGTCTTCCCTCTCAGGCTCTGTGGTGCACCCATACGGTCCTACACGCCATACATATATACAGCTCTCTTCGAGCCTCAACTCCTGCTGAACAGTGCTTGAAAAGCACAGGACAGTGGTTTTCATTATTTCCTGTAGCTGCAGACAGCTTCTCTTTGCCAAAACACTGATGTTTCTTTAACAGGAGTTACAAATAGCTGACATGCACATAACTACATCCCATATAGAATTTGGCCATAGAGTATCAGAAGGCATAAAGACATCTATATTCCATTTACTATCTTCTGTTTGTTCTTACATTCATCTAGGAGGTTATGTACCCTATTAAACTTAAGTGAACACACTAAAAACCGAGTCCTAATCACTTCAATTGCATAGTGAAAGAAAGCAGGAAGAATAAACAAAGGACAGTGAAATGCCTGTTTAAGAATTCACATCCTTAAGCATTTGTTCCTACACCTAGGAACCCAAGCTATTAAGTAGTACTGAAAATCACACAGTGCCATGCCGACACATACCTCCTCTCCCCCATTCGGTAAAGTATTAATGAACTGTAGTTTGTTTGGGGTTTTTTTTTTCTCACGACAAGTCTAACATTATTTGACCTGGCTACTTCTGGAACTAACAGACTAAATCAATCTCACTTCTGTCACGTCAGCAAAGCCTCACAGGGCATGACTAGTTGGGAATAGTCTGGATTTGAGCAGCAGCTGCAGCAATACACCCATCACCACAGAAAGTCATAATCTCGTAAGCAAGGCAGTATTTCCCCTTGTGTCAAGTGGAAGGGAAATGAAACCAGATTAACAGAAGAGCTGAAGTACAAATAAGGGATCCCAGGCACAATACCATAGTAGTAAAAAAAGTAGGAAAGCATTTATTCTTAAAATATACTGAACATTGAAACACAAATATTGGTCCATCATCACATTAATGGCTGTTCTCACCACAGATTACACAGAACACTAATACATCAGGCTGCATGCCTACCAGGCACTAACGAAACACACAGCACTATCCGATGCTATGAGAAACGGAACAAATATGACAGGAAACTAGACAGACCTGACACACAAAAAAAACCATTTCTGTATTAATTTCCAGTGGAATTCTGTCCCTCACTTGAATTTGGCAGCTCAGTTTTTACTACAGAAGCATATAAATAGTAAATATAGGCTGCTTGATTTTCCTTTGCAATCATCCTGCCTCTTTCAAAAAACAAAAATGGAACCAAAAAAACATGTGGCAACAAAATGACACTTGAGCTTGTCAGCTGGTGTGACACCAGCAACCTTCCCGCATTTGTCTGCCTCGCAGGTCTGCAAGAAATGCACGTCAGCAATCCAGGCCGGTGTGCTACAGCTATCAGCAAGATGATTTAGCCACATGTGATTAGCAAAAATCAATATTACTTTATAACGAAGGCCACCTACAGGTCCCCTCCAGCCAAGTGGAATTAAGGAATGTGCATTTTCACAGAGAAGCAAGAACAGAAAGCTCTGCCCAGAAGAGCATTTAAGCGTGTGCTGCATAACCAGACCTGCCTGCCTGCCCCAACAGGCTCGGGGCACGGCGAGCCTTGCAGCTGAATGCTGCGTCAGGCAGCGATGGTGTTTCCACAGTCGGTTCCGTGTCTGCTAAATGCTTACAAGCACACAGTTGTCCTTTTGTTTTCAAGCTCAGCCTTGCAGCACCTTTATAAACAGATACTCAATATGCATTTGTAAGAATCAATGTTCTGGTATACGGTGAGACTCCTACCCTGGGCAGAGAGCTCAGAGCATAAAAGCCTCTGCAATAATTTATCTCTCAGACTAAACTGAAACCGCTCTGCACAATGGTGATGTCCACAGTGAGAATCCAGCTGGGCACCAATAAAAATCAATGGAAGTTCACTGGTGGCATAAATGAATCCAGAATGACATCCTCAGACCTCCAGCCTTGCAATACAGAAAGCAGCCTGAACCAGAGCAACACCCTGGCATCGATTTAAGGATGCAACTTCAAGTTACGCATTTGCATCTGCTCTGCTGAGTTGAATCAGTGTGTTCTTTGCAGACGCCAGCGTGAATTGTCATGATGGCACATGCAGAGCCAAGCTGTGGCTGACCCCGTGTCAACAGCAGAAACGTACCCACAGACACCACCACGGTTTCCAGCTGATAGGCTGCAGATGTTAGCTAAGGGCCCACGCAACACACAAATCCTTCTCAAAACAAGGTTGGGAAGATGCACTCTTGAAAGACAAGAAGAGCCTACTTAGTGGTTTCCAAACCAGACACCGATGTCACAGAAACAGCTGTTTTCTCTTCAACGTTGACTATTCCCAATGAATTGGGAACCACCTACACGGAAAACCCCTACGCAGTTCCCAGGTAGAAATCCAAGCATCCCACTAACAGCCTGCAGCCAGACAGCTCTCCTGAAGGCATTCCCACCACCCTTCCTCTGACAGGAAGCAAGATCAGTCAGCTGCATAAGCTTGGCAACAGAAGGTATACACAAGAATGAAAGAAAAACAAGGCTAATAATTGTACTTCAAAGTTTCCCCGTATTCAGAAAAAAGTATGCTTGTAAGACCTGGACAGATCAAGAGGTCTTTTATCTGCAGATTATAGGTTCAAAGCCACTTTCTGTTAATAGCCACTTAAAGTTCATTTCCATTCAAAAGCCATTAGATATCATATGCGTGTACAAGCTTTGACACACAATTAGTTGCAGAGGTGAAAAGTATCTTAGAAATATCTACAAGAAAAAAACCTGACACTACATTGTTGCTAAGTAGGTAATTTAAGCTATGACCCAACTTTATCATCTTCTTGGTAGAATGCTGTGTAACAAGATTCTTTTGATGCTACGGAGATGAAAATAAATTAAAACTACTAAGGATTGTATTATTAAGTTAAACATTATTATATAATGTTCTTATATAGGAAAAATGTAAACATTATATATTTAAACATTATATGCATGCTATAGGCAATACTCAAACATATCGAATTATTACAAGTGGTCATTATTGTGCTAGCCTCTTCTGGACAACCAGTAGCTTGCAAAATTCAGTAAGAAGTATCATCTTATCCCTGTGTGAAACGTTCTGGAATGCTAACCATGTAACCTTCATTAGGGAAGAAAGCATGCCTGATGAAGTCCGAGAGGCATGCTGACTTCTTTCAGACTTAAGAAATGCAAAACCAGAAGCTCTGTCTAATCTGCCATTTGGTCTGTAATCTGTTCAGAGAGAAGCCTATTTGCCATATGTTGATTTATTTTTAGCCATACAAAAATCATTACGAAAACGAGCATGGCAGAAATCCTCTGCTGTAAAGAATGGCAGTCACACTGAAGGCAGGACTAAAACACATATCCTCTGCGTTTAGGTCCATTAGACTTCAGTATGATGGCAGAGTGATTAAGCAGTATCAGTAGGGATCCAAAAGTCCTTTGCTAGAGCTGTGATTTATACTCTTCCCCAAAGCTGGCAATGCAAACGATTACGGGCTGGGTCTAAAGGGGCAGATTCTGGAGTTGGGGATTACAGTCCCAGCAGTTTTTCTTATCTGTGGGCAATGACATTGTTCTGTGATGTGCTTTGAGAACTAGGTTAAATCAAAAAAGAAAAAAAAAAAAAAAAAAAGGGATGTAAAAGCTAGCTACATAAAACCCATGAGTCTCCCTGAACTGCCATGGTACCTGTTCACTCTGTATTTAACCTGCTGGTCACAGCCAGCCCACATTCCACCTCCTGTCGTATTTATGAAAGCCTTTTACTGTCTGAGATACAGCTATATGCATAAGATGATTTATGACTTAAGGAACCAGCTCCTACTCACAAGGCGTCACAAAATGTTGCAGCGAATTCCTCTGCTCCATTCCAGGAACAGGGTGGTTTGGAAGATCATGATTTTTTTGAGGCATTTAGCATGAAACAGAGCACTTTTGTTGGGTTAAAGGACTGAGCAAGTGGAGGTGCCTGTGTTCAGTTGTACATACACCTTTAGGACACTTCCAGACTACCCCAGGAGAAGCATTAACTATGTTCTGTTGCAGCAGAAAATAGGAATGTCATGAAGAAGCAGTCTCAAAAATTAAGCATTTTAAAAACTAAGCATTTTAAACCCAAGAGACCTAGAAAATGCATATGCAAGAGTTGAGAGGTGGCCCGGAATCTTACTAAATCATAGAATCATGGAAAGTTTTGGGTCCGAAGGGACCTAGAGGTCATCTAGTCCAACCCCCCTGCAGCGAGCAGGGACACCGCTAACTAGATCAGGTTGCTCAGAGCCCCGTCCAACCTGGTCTGGAATGTTTCCAGGGATGGGGCCTCCACTACCTCTCTGGGTAGGTTTTTGCATAGCCTGTGAAATTAAAGAGGTCCGGGGAAAGTAAAGAAACAAAATTGTCGTAGTATTTTAAAACTGTTAAGTGGGATGATCTTGTCAGTCTGAGCAATAGCTATTAGAATAGCTAATAAGGGATTTGATTAAAAAAGGTAATATTCTAAATGTCAATAACATCCAGCTATGGAATATAGGCCTCATCAATCAAATTTGCTGGTTTTATCGGATTATATGAATGGAAGACAAAAGCAAAATGTTGATATAATCTATGCGGACGTTGGTAATAAATCTAGCCCTGCATGACCATGTCATAAATTAGAATAATGTTACATTAGAAAGATGCACATTAAATAGATTTCTTGCACATAAAGAGGCCTCACACTGTAACAGAGAGATGTGCAAACAAGAACCTTTTGTCTGATGTTTGTTTCCAGCAGAATACTCTGGCGATTGGCTCACTGTCCTATGCTAGTTAGCTTCTTTATTCAGGGCTTAGAACAGACATAAGCGACCACCAAACTGGCAAAGCTGAACCAAGAGTTCGAGCAGTGGTTCCTGACAGGGGACAGTATGAAATTCAGGAAAACAATGGAATAAATCAAAGGAAATGCAATTTTCGTTTCCGGCTCATGCCTCAGGGGCATGTTTCACATTTACGTGAAAATACTTTCAACAACAGGATCGAGATCTGGATTTTCCCAAAGCTCAAAACGGTTCTTCCAGCGCTGTACTTAGACACAAACCAGTGAGTGAACTTGATGTACAGGGGCAATGTGTTTTGTGGCTGCTCAGCACAGACAGATCGCGAGGCGCTCTCTAGTCTTCTGTATCTCTAAATCATTACTACAACTTGTGCTGCCTGTTTTCTGTAAATAATTGGCCCAAGCTAAGAAAGGATAGTTAATTCCATTACACCAGAAATGCAGAAAAATGCTAATTATTAAGTTTCTCTCTGGATAAACTTTATTAATGGTTTCTTCCTCCGCATGCAAATTTCAACAACTCTCACACCGTAATTAAATTAGCATTGTTTATGCTTTAGAGTATTTAAAGTCTGAAATTACAGGCAATAACTATAAAACAGAGTGATAATTAATGATAATAACTCATTCCTGCAGAAACTGGGCTGAGACTTAGCAGTTACGACACTTTTTATTCCCAACAGCTACTTTATGGTACTTGAAATTACTTCGTAGTTCTCCTAAGCTAATTTTTATTACCACGCAAAACTTTCAGTAGTACAGGGGCAGGTTATTTGTGTCCACATTTAGATTGCTAGAGTTTTAGATCATTTCTGCCTGCTTTCTCTGTGGCACTAAAATATATCACAGAAGTGGATTTGACTATAAGCAGACGCCTCGTCCAGACACTGAAGACCTTGGACTGAAGCTTTCGGTTACGTTGTGCGCTGTTCCTGGCTCAGCAGCTATGCACACACGATGCTGGAGAAGACCCTCTGCGGTTTGGGCAGACCCTTTGTCCTGCAACAGCTCTGGCCATTTCCAGCCAAGCACGTTTCTTCACTGAAGAAAACTTCTCATACAACTTTGGCCAACAACAATAGTCTACGGGAAGTACGAACCTAAATTCTCCTTGTAGAAGCTGGTAGAGCATCTAAATCTTCAGAAGTTTTTTGTGTTTTAGCATGGAACAAAGCTTTAAATCATGGAGACTACAGTAAAATTGCTTTTGCTTTTTAAAAAATGGGGCCTCATGCACCACAAAGTTGAGGGCAAGAGATCAGCATGGCAGCAGCAGCAGCAGCTGAGGGATGACTAGAGACACTTGGAGCTAAAAACTATTAACTCTCCAAACTCCATATTCCCAAAAATCACAGAACTGAAAGGATTTTGGAAGATCTGTTTGTCTGTTTTGATAGAGATTTGATATATTTTAAGCTTCTGTATACACAAATAGTAAAGAAGAAATTACACATTGAAAAGACAAGAAATGTTAACCACGCCTCTGCTTTCAGCTTTAGGTTTATCAGGTCAATATAGAATTAGAGTCTCTCTCAGCTGCAGCTATATCTTTCAGAAATAAACCAAATCCTTCACTCAAAATGAGTGTCAGCTGCCTGAAAAGGTGGAATTAGTTTATCTGAGACCTAGATCAAAACTTTTACCCAGTGAATTCTCTCCCAAATAATCTTCTATTTCAAGTTCTGAGGCTGCAGCTGAAATGAGACCCTTATACGAGATAGGACTCTCAGCTGACGTAATTCCATGGAGTTTCAAACGAGAGAATTTGAAAGAGCTACAATGAGTTGGTTTGCCACACTACACAAATACACACAGAAATACCTAAGTCTAGCACTACTTTCTACTCCCATCTGTTGATCCAAGAACTACGCTACACATGATCTCCACACATGCTGTTACGTAGCACACACAGGCCTTGCATATGCCTTAAGTGAGCACGAAGGGCCAGACATCAACCCAACTGCTGCAGGCAGCTAAGCATGCTGAAGCAGACCTGGATAACCACCTGCCTTTATGAAATGAAGCAAAGTGTGAACAAAAGTTCCTGAAATCGCAAGGATCAGTTCTGATACATGTCAGTGTGATTTGTATGACATGAGGTGAGATAGGTCCACCTTGCCTTGTAAATGCCTAATAAAAGACAGGCATTGAAGAATTTATAGTCCAAACAGACATGATTGATACAGTGTGAGACTTCCCTCTTGAAAAGTGAGGAGAATTAATTGCTAATATTACAGCCCAGAGCCAGAGTAGAAAAGCCTAAGTCACTGGACCCGCACTCCTTCAACAGCTATTCAGTTAGCCAGGAACCTACGCTACTTTTCCTATACAAGAAGGATTTAAACCCAATTAGACTCCCCATTTTGCTGGCAATGCCTGTCTATGTATTTACATCAAGCTCCTTACTGTGGTATCTCAGCATCTGTTCCAGGAAATCTTTCTGAGCACAGCTAGGTCACTCTGTGTCCGTCCAGTCAATTATTTTAGGAGTGGTTAGAGATTTCCACTTTTGCAAAAGTAGTTTCTTGGCAGCTAATAGAGCTCTGAGGAGACATCCTTCTTTATTAGGGCATAGATCTTTACTCTGACACCCCTGAACTTTTTATGGTTGGTTGGAAGTTCTGCAGGCACAGAAGAGAGGAAAAAATTCCAACCTTTATCCGCTGACGAATAAACATTTAGCTGCTGCTGCCACCTTGCTTCTCAGCTGGACACGAAAAATGTATGGGTCAACTAGACACCAGTTGTGCCTTTGGCCTGCTTGCAGTGCAAACATCTGTGCAAGGAATACATAACAGCCGCAAGCACTTCACACCCACTCTGCCGTAGTATGAGTGACTTGTACAAGCGCAGGGTTAACAGACCCCTTAGTGCCCTTTGGCATCAGAAGGAGCAATTTCTCCTCATCTTGTAAAAAACGGCTAGGATACTGCAGAACAGCTGCTCTTCGACCTGAGCATTTGCTCTCTCCCAGAAGCGCAGCTGGGTTGAAATGGTGACTTAGTGGGTATTGATCCCAGCTTCCTCCAGCCATTACTTCCCACTTATCAAATCCAACTTTGATTTGCCACATTTGTGTAACGCACAAGGCCTTTCTCAGTCAAGTATCTGGACTAACAAACCTGGTATTTAAATCTCTTTCAGCTAATCCAGATCATTGGCTGGAAGGAGTTTAACAAAAGAGCAGCTAAACAACAGGCACTTGACTGAACATCTCAGGTAGGAAAACGATAAGAGATCCTGGAGGTGCACAAGGGGCCTTAATCTCTTCAGACAACACATCTGCAGCTAGAGAAAGCAGGGTGAATAAACATACCCGTGTACTCTCACTCCTTCCTGCATTCTTCATTGCTAATGGAATTTAGCATCAGTCCATTAGTAGAGAATCCTCTCACAAGCATCAGTTTAACTGTGCCGCTTTGTATGACACATGGGAACTTGTGAGTAAGTCAGCTCTACCCCACGTATAAGGATCTTCCAGAAAGGCAGCATTCTCTCCCCAAACTATGCTGCAAACGCTGGTTTGCTCAAAACACAGGGATGGATCCAAAACTTCTGGCTCTTACTGTAGGCCTGATACCTATAAAACACAGATGATTTCCAAATTATTTCCTGTGTGCAGCTGTTGAAGGTGTTAAGCTGGCAGAGTGGGAAATCTACGTGGCGTTTATTTGCAAAGCAGGCTCAGCATGAACATCGCTGGTCCGAGCTTTCTCATGCTGCCCCTGCCAATGTTTTGTTCCTCATCCGCACCTGGGCTAAATTCCAGCCAGTGATGGGAGAATGAATGGGGCTGCATCCTATTATCAGTCCTTGGAGCCATACAATCCCCTCAGTTTATGAGCTGTAAAATATGTACTTCTGCCTAGTGGCTTCCTAGGGCGAGCATCTTCAGCACGGAACTCGGCAGAGCTTTGCCAAGGTACACTGCTGAGCACACAGGATGCCACAGAGGAGCTGCGGGGCTGGTAAAGGGACACAACACAGACAACTGCGCTGTAAATCGGGCTGAATGGGAAACAGATTTCCTGGCATTCTTTCTGTTCATCAGATGGGAATAATAAGTGGATTTCTAATTTTTTTAACTGTCCAACTAAAAATTTGATGCAGGGCAATCGTAGATATTGTTAATTATACCTTGCGTCACTCTGAATGTTCAAAAGATTTCCAAGCCTCTAAAAGATACATAAATGCTGTTATACTCATCAAATCTACAGTACCTCTCTAACATTGCGTCAAATTTTACCTTCTAGCATTCTCCTCTTCAAACCTTCAAAAATTTTATACCATTCCTACATATGCGTTACTAGTTAACTATATAGAAATCAAACTCCAGATCAGAAGAAAAGTAATCAAGTATTTGTCTTCATTTTCATTTGGGTGGAGAATGGACCTCTCCTCCCTTTTCAGAGATGGTGAGAGGAAATGACATTACCAAACCTATTCATTTTTCTGCCTCCTTAATCCACAACAAACAAACAAAAAAAGAAATATGGCAGACCATGACTTTCCCACCACCTCAGCCTGGAGGAACATTTACTGATTTATTGGCATTTGAAGGGGACAGAAATAAGAAGCTGTAAAGTAGAGATATGAAGAAAGCCTGTCCATACCAATGTTTTTTCAGCTTCCCCGTCTCAGCAGAACAAGTGCTGGTCCAAAGCATGAGCTGGTGTAAACTGATGTAGTTCCAGAGACTTCACCGGGCAACAAACTAGTTTCTATTAGTTGAGTATTTGGAAAACTCTTGAGTTTTCCTTATGTGAGGGCTGCATCTGGGTGAGTGGCACTTTGAATTACTTGAGAATTTGTCTCATAGCACTTAAGTACAAATTTTGTCTTTTCCAGCAGGAGCTACAAGAGCAGACATCTTTGTTAGAAATATCGTTGGAAATTTGTGGCTGGAGGTCCCATGCAAAGCCTAAGCTCCAGTTCAGTAAACACGGTACACACTGACATGAACAGATGTTGTTGATCTAATATATACATGGATATTTTAACAGCCAGGCTGGAGAAACAGAGATAAATTAACATGCCAAGGTCGCATAAAAAGCAGCTGATAGCAGCAGGGATATATCCAGGTCTCCTGACTGCCAGCCTGATAGCCCAGCCACTTCTGCACCTGCCTCCCTGGTTTGGGAGTCCAGCCGCTCAGGCAAGCATCTAATGTGCCCAGCAAACGCTGCGGATGCAAGGCGATAACCACGGCATTCACGCTTCCCAGTCAGGGTTCAAGCACCAAAAGAAAGCTGAAACAGTCAAAGCTGACAAAGACCAGCAAACGGATTGCGGCATATATTCTGGACCATGAGACGGAGGCGTGCTTTATGAGCTCGACCGAGCTTGCGCATGCGCTTGA
>Ga0181612_134400_pt1 | contig 16782 bp, 4 predicted proteins | sample HoacroProtozoa21_FD_119630 | JGI IMG/M metagenome (GOLD analysis project Ga0181612, IMG submission 119630) | Hoatzin crop microbial communities from Cojedes, Venezuel. Combined Assembly of Gp0051906, Gp0051904, Gp0051908
AACGAGTCACAGTCATTAAACAGGTCACTTCCACTTTGCGTAAAAGTGCTTTTCTAGTAGCCAGGTTAGCCTCTGAAATAAGTAACTGTCTGGGCTCAAGTTTCCTTCTGTCCTTGCTGTTTCTGCTCCAGATAAGTGGGGAAAAGCAAGGAAAAAATCCCTGTATAAAAACTGGTGTTTTCAGCTGATGTATGTATCATTATGGATTCTAGTGAAATTATTCTAACTCCCACTGATTGAACATGTGGTTTAGCTTTGTTTCATGCATCTATGTAGCTTCTTTAAAAAAAAAACCCTCTGTAGCAGCTGCATTGGCTTCTGCTAGTATTTGCTTCCCTTACAGGAAAACTTAAGCAGTTCAGCAAAAGATGAAAACCCTTTCTTTATTTTTATTTCAAACTGTGTCTTTGAAACGTGAGTTTCTGCTGGAAGATGGAACACAAGCTTATCTGCAGTGAGTGGGAGGCTGTAGTACTAGATCTTCTTTCAGGAAGCCTCTTTGACCCCAAACAGAGGGTCAAAGCATTCTGGCCACCAAACCCCCCAAAAAAGGGATTTTACAGTATTTGAAGATTCAGAGATAACAATGGTTTTTCCAGGAAATTTATCAAAGAAGAGGGAGTGGTGGTGGTGTTGTTTTATTGTAGCAGATAGACCACCATATGGAGACACTGTCCCTGCTGGAAAATTGATTACCGTTCAGTTTTGAAAAGTGGGTGTTTCCTCAGCTTTTGGTGACCATATTAGGTTTCCATAAGAAAAAAAACCCCTCATTTCTCATGTTCCTGTTACTTCCCGAGAGCTCTGTGTCACAACAACTTACTGAACGTGAAGCAAGCTGCTGCTTCTTTTTTCTCCTCCCCCTCTAGGAAACAGTTGCTTTAGGACTGATTCTAGTAACCTGATACCACTTGATGTATTTTTGCTGGAATATGGAGCCTACATAAATTGCACCATAAGCAAATTTCTTTATAATGGAAGGATTGGGAAGCTGCAGCTTGGCAGGCCATTTCATTGGTGTGGATTTTTTAAGGTGGATTTTCCAGATGCTTTTTAACAGATGATATTGGAGACTTCAGCAAAAGTTATTAGCAACACGCAGTTGTTGCTGTTTGTAAGGAGCATTCCACCTGTAGCCAAAATGCTCTACATTTGGAAAAGTTCCTACCTGCCTGACAGATACTGCTTTACAACCTGGAAGAAAAACTGCTGTTATTTACCCTTCCCAATGTGCCTAATTATTTATTATGAGTGTTACACGAGCCTAGAGGCTCCTGCTGAAATCAAGTCCAGACTTTGCATGGTCTCAGAGGTGAAAAGTTAGTCCCCCCTCCCACAGAGATGAACTGACAAAAAGTCCCCAGAGTAGTAAAAGACTTACGCAATGCATTAAACCAAAGCACCCTTCCTTTCTGACTGGGACATGGTCATTGCTACAGGGACTTATTTAGGTACAGGGTGGGCAGATGTAAGTGACTCTGCAGCGTGGCATGATGTAGGCAGGGGTACTTCTAGTGATGGTCCTGAAGAGGAGCTGGAGCAGAGCTTCAAGCAGGAGAGTTTCCTCCCAGATGAGCAAAAGCTCTTGTAGGTTACAGCTAGAGTGGGATCAAGCAAATCAGCTGGATCTGCTGCCCACAGAGTGCATCCCAGGACTTCCCTTCCATTTGAGTGTGTTGTTCCTCCCCAGTAAGCTGAGCCTGCACTCCAAAAATTTTTCTTTTAAATTGTCTGCGTTGGAAGTAATGTTTATTAAAGGAGCCAGAGGGAGACTGAAAACTTTTGGGCATCCCCAGGGCATATATAGCAAGCGTAGCTTTGAGAGAAGCTTCCCCAGGCTGCCCTGCCAGCAGATATTTGGATCTTGCAGGGCTTCACCTCTGAGGGAAAAGCAGAAGTAAAGCTTCAAGGCACCTTTATTTCCTTATTCCCCCTGGGGACACTGTCAACAAGGGTGTCAGCTGAGCTGGCTGTGTGCCTGTAACACTGATGCCGTAGGTGCTGACCAAACTCACCCAGGTGCCAAGGCAGCGTGCAGGTACAGCAGTGCTGCTCACAGGTGCCCGCAATCCCGGGCTGTGCTTCAGCTGGAGAGAGCCTCCCTGTCCTCTTGCTGACATTCCGAGACCCTGGGCCCCCCGCACCTCCTGTGCTGTGAGGGACTGGCACTGGCTGTCCCAGCACATTAGCAGTAGCATGTTCTTTGCCTCAGGCCTTTCCAGGGCTCCGCGCTGCTGACGCTTTTGCTAGATTTCCTGACAGCTCTGAGAAAAACAGTTCCTTATGAGGCCAAGATTTATTCCAGCTATCAGCAGGAGCTGCCATCCCTTCCTGCATTCAAACAACAGCGCGGGAAACCCTGACCGGAGACTTTGACGTGGGAAGTGCTTTCCAGAGAGTTTAAAATTTACATTGTTTGCCTGGCACAGACTGAGGTGCTGAGGAATGGTCTGAACTATGCAGACCATGCAACGTCTGTCACCACATCGTCCCAATAGGAGAGCTCCGTTACAGCCCATTAGAGCTCCCAGACCATTCAGACTTGATCACACTGTCATTACAGTATTAACTGTCCCCAAGATATCGCAGAATAGTGCACTTTCTACCAGCTGCTCCTCTCACTGCAGCACACGAATGCACGCTGCAGCACACTGCATGCAGCTGAGCTGTTTGTCGGTCTGTGCTGCATGGAAATTTCTCCTGATAAGGTAAACCCTCACACTCTGCCCTGAAATGGAGCCTAGTCCTCTAGAAGGAAGGGAAGAAGGAGATATCCACTTTATTCCTTTCACTGGAAAGAATGCTACCCGGAGATCAGATTGAAGTAAACACGAGACAGGAGGCTGGAATGCAATTCTTGCCTTATCAGCTCCTGGCCCTTGCCTCGGGAACCCATTGTCATCTCATAGAATTTATTACGGGCTTACCAAGCATCAGAAGGGCTACGGGGTTTTGGGCTTCTGCTGCTAAATAGCTTGTGTGATGAAGAATGAGTACTTTAAACTTACAGCACATTGCTTCATTCACCTCCAGAACTCTTAACAGGAATTTCACTGGGCTCCCTGGAAATTCAGTGCTCATAAATTGCTTTAAGAGTCTTTCCTGAAAGGCTGTAAAGACAACAAAACATATCTTCTTGTTGCATACAAATAGTGTAATAACCTTAACTCCAGATTATAATTCCATAACCAAGTGGTAAAGACCAGCTCAAATTCACACTGCTCGGGGTTTGTCTGCCCTAGAGCAGGGTGGCTGCCTCCATGTTGTAACACTGCCATTGGCTGGGGTTTCCTCTAGGTCCTGTGTAGCATAATTGTGGCTGTGAAACTTAGTTTTTCTTTTAGGGGTAAATTTTGAGTTCCAAGTTTCTGAAATGACCTGATCTCCTGATAAACTATGCAATGAGGAAGTCCTTCAAGAACAGTCTCAGAGGCTCCTGTTCAAAGACATGGTTACTAGAAACTAAGCTGCGCATCATCATGTAGTAATTATGATAACTAGGTCCTATCCCTTAGTCTTATGCTCTAACTATTCAAAAATGACAGTATAGCCTTTAAAAGTCCTTTTAAAATATATGTTTAGAATATGTGGCAACCTGGTTTCCCTAAGCAGAAGATCATCATCTCTGCTGCTCGTTAACTGCTAAGGAGGAGCTGGTCCATGCCTGCAAGAGGGATTTCCCCAAAAATCAGCACCTGGGGATCCCAGCCTTCAGATGGTGACATTTTGCATACGCCTCCAGCTCAGGGGGTTGCGCCATGTCATTTCAGCTTGCAGATATCCATAGACACTAGTTGTGGGAAATTTTTTATATGTATATATATCTCATTTGTATTTTAATAATGTAGACTAAAGAGGGAGGTGTTTTCTGAAACCAGTTTTCCAGATCATGTTCATTTGTTCCCCAAATTCTTAAGTCCTAGCTACTGAGATCACACGTCTTCCCTCACAGGGGCCTTATCCTCTACAAGGGCCAAAAACCAAATGCGAGGCAAGAGGTGTAACTGAGGGGCAAAATGTATCATTTAGCAGTAGCTGTGCAGAAAATAGTCGGGTGCTGCAAATGGGTATTGGGGAAGCACACAGCTCTGATGGGGTATGTGGTGAAGGAGCCAGGGAGGTAACACACCTAGCGCAGAGATATAAGCTTATGTCAGGAAAGCCCTCCAGCCACAAGAATTCCCAAAGATCCATCAGATTTGAAGATCTGTTGCGTCTGTGCTCTAATAAAAGAAAATTAATTAGGAGGCAGTTTGCTTAACACAATTGTACTATTTACTAGAATTTTACTCAATTTTGGTTGGGGTTTTGGTTTTATTGCCTTTTTCTATGTCCTCTTGTTACAAACTTAATGTTTACTTTTTCACTTTAGTAACTTTTTTCTTGGTGTGGAGAATTCTGAGTAAGTTATCCCAAAGGGACACACACAAAGGAAAGACAAAGACAGAATAAAACTAGGAAGAGTGCTTTGGCAGAAAGTGTGGTATATGTAACAATATGTAACTGGCAACAGAAAACTGGTCATGTGGGATTTTTCTGGAGAAGACTTTCAAGAAAAGGCTGAGTCAAGCTGAAGTAGTCACTTAAAGGTGCTTTGAGATTTACGTGCTGATGATAGCCTGTGGGGAAAGCATTCAAATGGGGTGAAGTCCACGCCCACTAGCTCAACTGGTCAATTCCCAATGAATAAATTATTACTGTTCTTGTCTGACATTGCATGGAACAGGTATCCAACACTAAAGTTTTAAAATTATGGAATAAAAAGCAGATCATCATGATATAAATCTCATAACTCAGAGATGATGCTAAAAGTTGTACATTATTTGGCTATGATAACATGTCCAAGTCTTACCTGTTTCAGACGGAAAAGTAACTGAGCAATGTTAATCAGAATGTACTAGATGTTTTCTGCCCTATCAATAAAATATCATTATAGACATTCAAAAAATATGCTACTTCCCAGACAGAATAAACAGCAAGGTGTTCATAGTAGAGCTTATAATATGCTGTGCAGTCTGTGCTGCTACAAAAGAAAGAAACTTCTAATTTGGAGATGTCAGTGAGAGATCAGCATAGCTTTGTTAGCAAGGGGGGAGTACATTGTTCAAAAAGAGCAAGAAAGAGTTAAAAGACAAGATGCATGCATCCGTACACCAGAAATGCATGTATGTAATATTTGGGTTTTTTTCCCATTCCCCATATACAGGATTAACACTTCCTTGTACAGGGTGCACTGAAAGTAGAGGACAAAGTGGCAAATGAAATTCAGTGACGAGAAATACAAACCAGGGGATGCAGGGAACAAGAGAATTCAAGCTGCCTATGCAGAATGCTGGGTACTAAATTACTTACTGCTTCTTAGGAAGGGGACCTTGGAGTCACTGTGGCTAATTCTCTGAAAATGGTTGCGTTAGACTCAGGAAGAGTCAACAAGTCTCTAAGAAAGGAAAGGAGAGTGAAACAGAAAGCACCATTGTTTCACTGTGTAAATTTATCATCCACCTACACTGTGGTTATTGCAGGCAGTTCCAATCCCCTGTCTCAGAAAGAGCTGGCCGAATGAGAGAAGGGATGGGATGCTCAGAGGTGTGGAATGTGAGGGGAAACTAAAGAGGTTGCAATTGTTTAGCCTGAAAAAAGAGGTAATTGTGAGGAGATGGCATATCTATAAAACAAAGGCAGCAGGAGGCAAGACACTTAGAAAGTACTTATTCATCACTTCTCCTATCAGAAGAGCTAGGCATCACCTGAAAGAAGGATTAGGCAACCAGTTGTAATCAATACACACAGAGCACAATTATGCTGTGGAAATCATTCCCACAGGATGCCACAGCAGCCAAAAGAATAAATTAATTAATAAGAAAATATTAGGCAATTTATAGGGAAAAGCTCAGTCAAGACCTATTAATACAACAATCCAGATGCCATCTCCTGCTCTGGAAATCCCCTGCCTGCTGATTGATTTCTGGAAAGATGTGTCAGAGAAAGGATCACCCTGTCCATACTTCTTCTGCTCTGTCTCTGGGCGTCTACTCTGGTCCGTGATAAGAAATGGGATACTGAATCAGACCGAATGGTACAGATACTCACACAGTCCAAGCATGCACCGATTATGTGAGCTAAAAAACACTCCACGATGCAATCAGAAGGTGAACGTTGTTTATAAGAACTGTTTTCCAAAGGCCTTAACATTGCATTGAGTTGACCAGAAGTGTCAGAAATAATAGAATTAAACACAGAAGCACAGGTCATGCTTTTTAAAGTCTTTAGAAATAATAGTAACTTCATTCAATCAACAGAACAGTGATTCATTGGATACCTGTTTTCCTTACCAGGTTCTTTTTTTTCTTTGGGGATGCAGAACAAATATTAGAAACTAATCATCAGGGTCCTTAATTTACACCCAAATTACAATGATATTATTTATAACAAAGTTATTTCTCCACTCAAGGTGGGAGTGTGAAACTTTTCAAAGCCGGTGACCTACTTGCACTTCAGGAGCAAAAGCACCACTCCAACAGAGCAGGGGCTGGCTACTAAGTGGCCCTCACAGGGTTTTGCTGCAAGAAAAGCTCCCCAACATAGAAGGCTGAGGCATTTTCAGCAACAGATTGAAAAACCAGTAGCTTTTGTTTCAATGTCTCAAAGTGTTTCCTGTTTCCATTTCTAGACAGATGAACTTTTGACAAATACCAGCCCGGTTGGGCTCTGTGTACCCCTTGATAGCCATAGTGCGCGTGCCTATCAGGTACTGTCTTTCCAGAAACTTTGCTGCAGAGCAAGGGCAGTGAGTGTTGGCACCCAAGAGGGCCAAGACATTTTTCTAAGGCCATGAAACAGTTAAGCTTATGTAGGTATTTGTATCTATTCATGTAAGAATATATGAGCATAAACTTATGTATTCAATGTATTCAAACAGGTTGCAATTTTTTAGCAGAAATTGTGTAAATGGATCTGTGTGACATTCTTCAAAATTACTCATTTTTGAGGTTTCTTCAGCATTTCCATCATTTTTATTAAACAGTTTTAAAGAGTCCTCTTTGAATTCCTGTCACATGTTTGTATTTGCCTAAAATGGTTTGTTTCAGTAAACAATCGTATCTGTGGATGGAGTAAATTTGACTATGACGTTGTAGAAAATTTTGTGTTTCTGTTGGTGAGTTTTCTCCCTGGCGAAAAAACAGAGGTATTTTCTGCTGGAAAAGGCATCTCGTATACAAATTTTTGCCGAAGTTTAATAAAAAGTCAAAGAAAAGTAAACATATGGGTCTCTTGGCTCTTGCCAGCTGCTGCTGCTGCTATTAGTTTTTAGATTATTCCTTTATTTTTATTATTACCAACCATTTATTCGTACTGTAGTGGTGCCCAGAGCCTCCCCATGACAATGATAACTACACTTTGCAGCACAATATACAAACAGACGAGTTGGTATCATTTCTCCCACGCAGTCAACCAGCCTGGAGCCAGGAAGAGTGATACAATAAGATCACGTCTGAGCTTTGGGGCACGTATTGTGAGCGAACACAGCCAGGGAGGATTCTGAACAACCACTATCAAAGACAGTCTGGGGGACTCAGATCTGCATGCCGTGTTCACTGGTACATCCATACTTCTTAGAAGAGGAAGGGGCATTCCTCAGGCAAAACAGAGGCTTAATTCACCCTCTAGAGATGGCCAGTAGCTGGATTCTGGAGAAGGTTTATCCTATATCTTCAGACTGTGAGTCTGGGGTGTGCGAGCAGGTCCCCAGCAGCCCAGCCGGGCATGCAGCTTGGGGCCGAGTTTGATGGCCACCCCACAGCGTGTCACCCCTACGTCAGGGACTGGGCATTCGGGGGCAGGACATGGGGCAGCCACCGTGCTGGGTGCGTTTCTTCAGTCAGAGTCACCAAAGGGGGAGCACAGGGCCCTTGATAAGAGAAGGGATTTGTGAAGGCAAGAATTCATCTGGAATTGAAGCCTAAACAAAAAAAAAAGAGAGCAGTTAGATAACGAGTCATGGTAGTGCATAAAGTTTGGGAGGACTTTGAGAAGGGGAGAAGTCTGTGGTCTTGTACGATTTTGAGAATGCAGAGGGCATGAGAGAGGGCTGATAAAATTCAGTGAAAAGAGGGAAGACATCAGGTCCACTGAGGCTGGGAGAAGGGACTGCCTTGCCCACTCGCTCCTTCTGTGTGAGAAGGTCTAGTCGCTTGGAGGGAAAAGGACCTCAGTACATCAGAAATGAAATCTGAGTTTTTTATAAATACACAGAGGATGGGAAGAAGGTATTAAGAGGCTGCAGACACCTTCTATTAGAAGACAGTGGCTAAAAATGTTATAACGTGTCGAGGGGACGGACTGCAGGTGGAAATATTCAGGACTGAGTAGCACAGAGGGGATCCATGGCTTTGCAGTAAAAGAAGCACTGGGCAGGACTAGGAGGGCTTGGCTGGTAGCACCCGAAGCAAGAACCAGGGGAGAAAGCCAGAAGTAAGTCTGAAGTAGGAGAAAATCAAGGAGTAAGGAAAATAAGGCTGCTAGGGCACTGGAGTGAGACATGCCTGTCAGGATGCGGCAAGAGGGTAAAGCTCACTGAGCCTGGCCGTCTCCTGCTTGAAATAAAAGTAATTTCATTGAAGCTACTGGACTTGGTTTGACATTCATTAGGTGAGGACAGTGGGGGGATGAAAGACAAAGATGATGATGCTGCAAAAGAGAGCTCTGGAACATAACTCATCTCTGAAGCTGCCGCTGATGTCTGGCTTGAGCAGGGCGGTGCGGTCAGGGATAACAACAGCAGGAGAATAACTCCGTGCCTGCCACAGTAATGAGGCTGAAGGGGATGAAGGGAATTACTAACTGTAGTTTTATGTCAACAATGGCATAACATTAATCCCATAATGAGCTAAACTGCTACTAACCAGTAAGAATTGTTTATGGCTTATTCAATGTAAATTGAGTCAACAATGAGTAAAATATAATCAGATATGCAATAAAACCTAACTAACAAATTGGAGACAGTGAGGCAGTCATTGGCAAGCATGATTAGAAATGTTTAAATACTATCGTAGTTGCAGAACAGATGTAAATTAACTTGAATGGACAGTCTCGGTGACAGGGAAGATATATTTAACAGATAGTAAAATCAGCAAGTGAAAACAGTGGCCTCAGAGGATAATACAGGGACTAGGAGAGCAGTATTGCATTGCCATATATTGAATGTTTTGTTTGTAACATAGCCATGATTTCTGTTTCTTTACAAGAAAATTGAAAAATAAAACATCCATGTTCAGTCTGTGAAAGAAACCGTATCTGAAAAATTCACCAAGGCAAGTCTGGAAGAGCATGGAAAAAGTGTCATTCTTTTTGATTCAATAACCTAGAGATAGCTTCCTTGGGAGGTTATTAAATACATTATTTGCAACAACTATTAATACTAATATTAAGGATGAAATTGAAGTAAGCTCAGCAACTTACTGCAAGCAAGCGTAAATTGGTATGTCAAAACTATAGTTTGCTTACAGTGTTTATATTAGCAGCTTCACACCATGAAACATGCAATTTGTTGGAGCACATTTTGTTGTGGTATGTTTCTTTTGGCTGTTGCAAATTGTCCTGTAACTAAGATCATGCTGATAAAGGAAAAAAGACTCTACCTGAAGTATTGCTGTTGTCACACAGTATTTGTGTTGCTGATAAACAGGAAAATGTTTGCTCAGCCTCTTGATGTAAGGCCATCGTGAAGCAACAAGTGGTTTCTGAAAGGGAACTAAGTTGCTGTAGCCAATATTTTAAGGCTAAAATCTGAAAAATGATGTGTGAGATAGGAGTCTCTGTGTTCCCTCTCTCACCTCCTCCCGGCAGAGGAGGCCTCTGTGTGGGAGCTACGACGCTGAAGTCTGGAGCTTCATACTTATCCCTCTCTTCTGGCTGGGTAGGGCTGTGCCCTCTCACCATCCAAGTGGGTCAGGTTTTCACACGGCCCCTGCAAATCTGTTTTTCTGTCTAGTCTTTATGCTTTCTCCCATATCCAAGTACTTAACTCCTAGATTATACACTCAAGGGGCATCAATTAGACTCTTTTTCAAAAACTCCAGTAAGAAAGGAGAAAGAGTTCTCTTCCTTCCATACACCACAGCACATGCATTTTCCAGAATAAGGAATTTCTCTGTATAACTCAGCTAAAAAGAAAAAAAGCTCTTCTGAAGACAAAATAAGCGAATGTTCCTGGTTTGAAAAATGCACTTTGTAGTCTGCATTTTTGGAAGAGATTTTTATTGCACTTTTTTCTGTTTGATTGTTTTGTTTTTGTTAGTGGAGAAGAATTCAAGGGAATGAAATTAAGCCTATGAACTAGTACCAGTAATCACATTAAACATGGGAGGATTGAACTAGCAATTTCCCCCAGCTGTAGGCAGTTTGTGAACTGCCAGGCGGTAAATCCACTGCCATCTACCACAGAAAGGACTGTTGTCTGGTTTCCCTTCCCTCTGCTTTGAGATTTGCTTTGCATTCGGGAGATCGTTTCAAACCCTTGCCCGCATTCAGCCCGAAGGCCGCAGTCCAAGAGCAGCCGAGGGTTTCCTCCTTTGCAGTGACCGACCAGGGCCAGGCCTTTGAGTATTAAACATGCTTCAGGGGACAGGCACAAAGAAGGGATCAGGTGGTGGGGAAACCCCTGTGCTGCAGAACACAGAAAATAGGTCAGCTGTCCTTCAGCTGCCTTGCAAAAAAAAAAAAACGGGGGGAGGGAGGAATAAACGTGTTTTTCTTTCCTTCCTATCAACATTGTTCCAAACCCAGAGGAGGAAGACAATATCCATCTCACACAAGCTGCGCAACTGCTGATGTTCAGCTTATAGGTTGCTTAACCTCTCTTCTGCTGCGAGTTCTCGGCTCCTGGGGCTGTTGGGGGATGTGGGTGCCTGGGCAGTGCTGGGGCAAGCAGGAACGCTCCCAAGGCAGATCTCCTCCCGCTAATCCCTCGGAGCATGACGGTGTCGGGGCACTGCAGCACTCGGCTCCTACCGCCTTTCTAAGCAGAATCACAGCTCTGTAGAAAGACCTCCTTTCTCTACCCTGCCTTTAATTTCCTCACTAATCCTGCAAACAGTTCTTTTCTTTTTTTTCCCCTCTCTGTACGAAGAAAAACCTCTCTATGAAAAAGAGGGCTTGTACTTGGCATGCAGCACAGTAACATGAGCATAATAAACAAGAGTGGCTGTCCCCATAAATAATAAAAGGAATGTTTCTCCTCACATGGCAGCTTTTCAGAGGAGAAAAGGCAGGGAATAGGTAGTCCTGCTCTAAAGGGCACGTCGCAAGCTCTAATCCCCGCTCCCGTTGTTTTCTTTGGCAAGCCACCAGCTGGTCAAGTGGGGGGGTACCTCTCTGCTCTGCATTCCCTTGCAAGTTTTATTTTGTTTCTTATCTTCTGCGCCTTGTGCCTGCTGGAAACTAGAAGGCTCCTTAAAAACACTGTTGTATTTTTTCCCTCTGTCTGTGCAGCCTTCTACATGCTCACGACGACGGAGCCACGCTCCGCTGGCGATGAACTTGGACTCATAACACCAGCTCGGAGGTGAAAATAGACCATTCTCAGCTTAACATCCTCTTGATTTATGTTACTGCAGCAAAGGTGATGAGCTTTTGATACAAGTGAATAACTATATCATTGGAAAATGTTTCTGATGTTGTTTCAGCTGCTTATGTAAAAATGTTAAGCTTTCTCACTATTAGGGACATGATTTACTGGCCCGTCAAAATTTCCCTTTTCTGGCCACTCAGTTCAAACTTTGAATATATTGTAGTTGGCTACAGTGTTCAGAGCCATGTGTGAGCTACTGCAGTAGCTGAAAACACATGCAAATTATCCTTTTATTCTGGCTGAGATTACAACATTAAAACAACAACAACACAGAAAGGCCTGTGCAGAGAGTATCATAAATAATTTAGCTTAAGTGAATGCTGAAATTAGTCAAGGCACCGCATTGCTTGGCTCCAAGCAGTCTATTTGCAGCCAGATATGCAGAGTACCCTCTGGCCAAAGCCTAGCCTTTCAAAAATGGAAAGCAGGAAAAACAATATGATCTTCTTTGAAAGAAGCATGTTGGAATGATCCACAGGGTTAAATATACCTAGACAGTCCTCTGTGCCATAGCTCCAGTGATCTCGGAAGAAAACAGACTGCTTATAAAGAGCCGAGATGATGAAGTGCACTCGTGTATTATTGGCAAGTGCTCTGAATGGTACAGGCAAGCTAAGTGCATACAGTATTATCCTGCATAATTATTGGGTCACTGTACTGTAAACTAAGTGGTTACTATACTTAGCCCTACTACTGCCCTCACTGCGTGATTAAGGACTAGATCCAGCTCTCGCTCAAACCAGGCTGTATTTACACGGAGTTCAAAGGACTGAATCAGGACCTAGTGATTCTTCTTGGGGTGGCCTCCATCTCTGAACAGCTGAGATGAACATGGTGACGAAATAGCGACGGGCATCTGTGATCACATCAATAGGGATGCTCCCACTGCAGGGGTGTCTGGGGAGCCCTCAGGGGTTGGGAGCTGGTTGTGGCCTGGCACGGCGCAGCCTTTCCCAGGGAGTCCAGGGCCTGGAGACACAGCAAGATGGCAGGTGGACAAACCCAAATAGGTGACTGGGAGGATTTCAGAGAAAGGGAGAACTGATGTGAACCGTGGACTGGATTATTTCACAGCTACTGCTTAGTCAGAGTGGATCAGAAACCCCAGGCAATCTCAGCTAGGGAGCAAGTGTGTGTTTCTCATATGTCCCTTTGAACGTGGGCAGCACATGCAGGCAGAGTCTGCGGTGAGACTTCTACCAGAACAGTACAGAAGACCAGGGAGCAGGCCATCTGGGCAACCACAGGTTTAAACATGGCTCTGACAGGCAAAAACTGCCTTCTGTAGAAGGGGAAAAGCTGAAGGAGTTTTTTATTATGAGCACTTTCAGAACCAGCCTCCTTAGCACATTTAGGAGTCCCAAAGTGACTGTGCAGTTGAATTAGTCATGAAGAACGGGGGAGACCCCCAAGCTAGCCCAAGGCAATGAGAGAGAGAGAGTGTGTGTGTGTGCACACGTGTGCGTGTGCGTGTGTGTGTGTGTCCATCCTCACACAAAACCACACAGTTACCAAGAGTTCAGCAGGCTATTTGTAGTGACACAGAACTGTGCTAAAGTCAAGAAAAGAGACTGTGAAAACAAGAGGTGAGAAAAGGAAAAGAAGCCAAGATTACAAGCCTGAGATGAAACGGAAACAAAGGCCAGGAACTGAAAGGCCAGCAAGAAATGAAGTTTTGAACAGAAGATAAATGGAGAGAGAATGGAAAATGAAAATAAAATGAACATTTCTGCTGGCTAAAGGAAGGAAAAACAGCTTGAGCCTTGGGAAATATACAAGCTGAGAAAATAAATTAAACTGAAAACTTGTGTAAGAAAGTAGAGGAAGAAATCACTGAACAACACTAATGTGGCAAAAGAGATGAGAAATCGGTCCCAGGATGCTAGTGGCAATATTTTCTCTTAGCTGACAGGTGAAAAATGGATTAGATTTTATATCCCTATTGCCCTCAACCAATGCTACCACTTTTTCTAAATGGTTGTGCTTCATTATGGCAGGCCCTTACCAGTTCTTACTCTGAAAAGTTTGCAGTGTAAGAGTGAATACAGAGATGAATAAAAGTGTAGGTTTTATTTATATACCTGTATCACCTGATGTATTATTAATGCTTTTCAAATCCCAGAGAAACACTCTGAATTACTAGATCATAAGGTAAACTTAAAAATGCTCCTGCTGACTGGGGCTTCTTTCAGTTCTGGTTTCATGGGAAAATGTAATGACAACCTCTAGACACTGAGGATTTCCTGTGCATACAGCCATCGTCCCCAGGGCAATCAGTGGGTGGATTGCATGGGTGACTGCTGTAGTAGAGAATTTCCTCTGCCGATTACGCCTGCCTTATCACTGGTATCCATCATCCAAACAAGTGGACATGAGGAAATGGTACTGCCCTTCTTGGAAAAGAGAAGATGGTGAGTGTGCTTTAGGTAGTAGATATAGGATCTTTAACACCTCTTCACATCTAATATATCCCTAATGCCACTTTCATAGAGGTAAGAAAAGGCAGAAAGAGTCTGCTTCTATCAGTTACACATGAAACATCACACTCTGGGTCAGATTCTTCTAACCACGTGTATTTTAAGCTCTATAAAATTGTCTTTTCCAAAGATTTAATTCTGTTTGTAAACAACTTGTTTCAAAAGTACCTAGATCCAAATTGCTATTGACAAAAGAAGCCACGATCTGACATAAAACCTTAAAAAAATTTCTTTGGAACATTCAGCCTTCGTATGACCTGTAGAGCAGCAGTGGAAATAGAGGCTTAACCCATTCACCTCCCTTCCTGTGCGAGCTGGGACAGAGATCGCCACAAGAGAAGCAGCTGGCCGGGCTGCGGGCATGCACACGGGGAAGTGGCCTTTGCTGCATGACGATGCAGGGCACGCTACAGCTCACCCCTTACCATTGGACTTGGACTGGCTAGGAACCTTGTGTACAGATATGGTGTTGTGAAATATTGTGGTAAGGGTGCTTCTATTTCTTTCCTTCTCTCTCTGCTTATTTTAAGCTGAAGACTGCTGGTGTGGTCCTCAGGAGCCCAAAAGCATATCATTTTTATAGCACAAAAATTCATCTTCAAACTGCAGTGAACCAGTCCACTTGTGGTAACTGGCAGCTGGTTTCAATTCCTTGGATGTGTTTACCTGCTGCAGAGATGGCTACTTATGAAAAAGGTAGCTTGATTTTCGAGGCTGAGACGTGCAACTTTGTGACACTGCAAGTGAAGTCTGAGGTACACTAGCAAAAAACATTTCCAAAGCAACTCTCTCACAAGAGCTGTTTGGTTTTTTCACTTTTAAAGGTATGAAGTCTGCCTTACGTATTTAAGATTAGGAAAAAAACTTACCTCACTGCACAGGACTCTTTGTCTTACTAAGTTGTGTTCACCCCATATATACAACCAGAGTGCTGAACAAGATGCCATTAGGGCTAGGTATGATTATTAGAAACTTACTACAAGTCAGAAAATCTCACAAGAAAACGAACTTGTTTTTTTATCAGCAATCTTCACATCTTTCCTTGTAGAGGGATTGGGATGCACAGGAGCCCCTCGTGAATGTCAAGGTGAGATCTAAACAAATGTTTCAATAAACAGAAGTTATTTTTGGAGGTTTTTGATCTTCAGTAAGCTCACACATGAAACAAGTTGCCATGACTCCATAATCTTTTTTTCTGAATCCTTACAAGGTTTGGTTGTTGTTTTGTTTTGTTTTGTTTTGTTTTGTGGGAATTAAATTATGCTTGTAGTTTAAACCTGCAGTGTGTACATGCAAGGTAGAAGGAGGTTGCTTGGAGGGAAAGGGTTATATATTCAGTAACCTTTGTATATTTATTTGTGCAGCATGCTAGCTCTTGTGCTATTTGCTGGGAAGGAATGCCTGCACAAAAAGCTACGAGGTGGCTCATATAAAAAAGCCCAGAATGTTTTGAAAGTCTCCCCCTTGACTTCTGATTGAAGGGATCTGTAGAGTTTTTGGCACATTATAAATCTGTGTTTACTGAAAAGAAAAAAAAAAATAACCCAACAACCCTACTCTGATTCTGGATTTGTGTCTATGAAAGTCTATGCCAGCCCCAGTTTATAGAATATCAAGTGTTAATAATTCACAATAGATCCAAGACAAAAGAAGACTTTAACTGCATTTTGGGTCAAAACATGTACAGTATTAAAATCTAAAAATACTGTTCAAATGGATCTTCAGAGAATGAGCAGATCCAAGCTTACTCCACATTGTTCCAAATCTTCTGCTAGAAGCTTGAATGTAAGCTTTGTGTTTAAACATAAACCCACCTCTGGATTTGGCCTATTCTTGTTATTTATTTTATTTGCCATGGTGCTGAGAAGGTCATGCACACAAAAAGAATGCCCCTCACCTAATCTTTTTAAGCTATTGATGGAGTAACTCGTGCAAAGCACTTAGTTTCATTGTGCCTCTAGAAATGGAAAGTAAACTCTTTTCCTAGTTCCTCAGCCTCTTTTTTTCACACTGCTGCTTTTTTTTTTCCTCACTTAAATACTCATTCTGACCTTTAGTTACAGATGCACACATTCAGTATGGGATATAGATACATTTCACAGTTTAGAAGTAAGTCAGGCACAAAAGTCTTCTAACAAGATAAAATCTTTCTTTATGAAGCTCTTGCTAATACCAGTAGAATAATTTGGACACACTGGAGGGAAGGGATGCCATCCAGGGGAACCTTGACAGGCTGGAGAGGTGGGCCTGTACAAACCTCATGAAGTTCAACAAGGCCAAGGGCAAGGTCCTGCCCATGGGTCAGGGCAATCCCAAGCACAGACACAGGCGGGGCAGGCAATGGATTAAGAGCAGCCCTGAGAAGGACTTGGGGGTACTGGCTGACGAGAAGCTCAACATGGCCCAGCAGTGTGCACCCACAGTCCAGAAGACCAACCTTATCCTAGGCTGCATTGAGAGAAGAGTGGCCAGCAGGTCGAGAGAGGTGATTCCGCTCCTCTACTCTGTTCTGGTGAGACCCCACCTGGAGACCTGCATCCAGCTCTGGAGCCCCCAACATAAGAAGGACCTGGACCTGTTGGAGCAGGTCCAGAGGAGGGCCAAAAAGATGATCCGAGGGCTGGAGGAAAGGCTGAGAGAGTTGGGGCTGTTCAGCCTGGAGAAGAGAAGGCTCCG
>Ga0181612_108906_pt1 | contig 16781 bp, 7 predicted proteins | sample HoacroProtozoa21_FD_119630 | JGI IMG/M metagenome (GOLD analysis project Ga0181612, IMG submission 119630) | Hoatzin crop microbial communities from Cojedes, Venezuel. Combined Assembly of Gp0051906, Gp0051904, Gp0051908
AGGGGGTTTGGACTAGATGACCCACAGAGGTCCCTTCCAACCCCTAACATTCTGTCATTCTGTGAAATAACCCGTTGCGTGATTTGTCTTGTTCTACTTGGTAGCCTCAAGTGTGTGTCTTCAGAACAGATTAATTGCAATAGTAATTCTAAGAAAAACTATTGTTGAAAGTTATGAAGGAGTCAGTCTGTAAGGAACAGGAACCGGTGCCTAGAGCTACAAGCTTTATTAAAGTGTATCTTAAATTTTCTCATAATGATAATACCTAAGAATATCTGCTTGGTTTAAAGAGAAGGCAGGGCACTGGTCTTGTTACTGAGCAAACCTGAGGACTAGCTCCATGTCAACAGTAGTATTTTAGTATTAGTTTCCAAAAAATACCGTGTTTGTTTATAAGAAGCCCTCTAAAAGTTTAGAAGTTTGAGATTCCAAAAAGCTCATTTTTAATGTCCTCATCTTGCCCTTTTCCTAAATGATTTCAGAAGTATTGATAATAAATTTTATTTTAGTCGTTATTGGACAGACCTGTGGGCTGAATATTGTGTGAACTTCAGTGAATGTGTCCATAGTCATGTGCTTTCCCCCACACACTTAGTAAAACACTTGAATCAGTGCTGACATGTGCAAACCATTCTGCTCTGTATAAAGAGAATTCAAAGCCTAGATGAATGGAATGGTTTTCTAGAAAAGCAGCCTATTTAAATCCAATTAGTGTATCTTGGTTTTCCTGTGGTTGTACAAATATATTGCACCTTTAGCTTAAACAGTGGCTTGCACAAAGTGATGCTGAGATTTGATCACTTGTGACACCTAAGCACTTTTAAGTGATCATTGTTTATCATGTAGTATAATGTGTTTTATTGATGTATGTGATGTGGTAGGTATAGATGTTTCTTCCTTATAATGTGCAGGCCCAGTATTAGCCAGTGAGAACAATGTATAGTGTAAAAAGTAAGAAAAATCTATTAGAAGTGCCTACGGTATTATCTAAAGGAATTAGCATTTGCTAGATTGCCAGTCAGCCGTGGTTTTACAAGAGTTATTGTCATTTTGATTTTTGGATGAGTCATTTGGTATATTGGCCCCAAAGGCACCTCATTGTGATTCAGTGCACAGCATATAAAATTGCTGAGGCTTTCAGGGCTCCATGGAAAGCGACTGGGGGTTGCGGTGGCTCAGCGTTGTGAAGCAGCAGCATTATGCTTAATTGACACCTTTGATGTAGCCCTAAGACAGCACCTGCACCTCCCACTGCTGCTCTGAAGACGTCAGCCTTACGCAGAAAAGGCTTCTGCTTATGAATCCTGCATCGCGTTCAGCTCACTCTGTGAGCAGCCCCAGCTATCCTTAACTAATCCCATTGCTTCTCAGTTTGGCTACGGCTTGACTTAGCACAGAGCAGGAATTTTGCTGCTTGCTGTCATCAGGTTAAACAGTAAGATTTTGTCCATGTTAGAACTCATAGAAGGTAAGTCAAATGCCTTGTTGATATCCTAGTGTGTAAATATTCTGCTGTCACAGAATCTGGGAATCTGATTGCCGATTCTGTTTTTTGCAGGTGCTGCCAAATGTGGACTGTGATATAACAGTTGCTTGTTTAAGAATATTTACACACACATATGTGTATATATATATGTGATACACGCTTTGTAGTGTTTCTATCAGTGCTTCTGTGTGAATGTTATTGTTAGCCTCTCGTGTGATTACTTTGTAGTAGAACTCTGTCCTCTGCTGGTATTGTTTTGTTAATTTAATGGATAGTGTCACATGCAGGCAAAAGATGCTTCTAAAACAATAGGCACCGTCGTATCTGAAGGAACTTCCTTATTTGAGAAAGTGATGCTTTGCTGTAAGTTAGGCTTGAGGTGTTACGTCCAATTTATTTGCCTCTAGAAAGTCCTGGGTTAAGTCTGAGGTGATGTTTGGGTCAGACAGTATTGCAAAATTGTCTCCGAATGAATGAGTGAGGAACAGCAAGCAGCTGATTTGTTCCTGTAAGCAATGCTGCTGTTTATTTTTGGTAGGTAGCATTTTCAAGCCATAACTAAATGGAATGAAAAGCTTTACATATAGCAAGTGTCTGTTAAGGCTGACAAAGCACCTTGCTCTCCGTCTCTTTCAAGCACAGGAACAATACAGTTTAAGAAAATGTGATCATGTTCTCTGCCATTGACTAAACAGTCTTTTGAGGTTTGTTGATTATTTGCTTTCACTCTGTATAAAAACTGGCTTTATGAGCCAAAACTGAGCAAAGAGTTCTTTTGTGAATTATCTTATTTAATGTTTAAAACATTAAGCAAAATCAAATTAATCTGTTCAACAAAGAATGAAAAGAAATATGTTGATTTAACTATTTCTTTGCTTCTAACAATGCCTTGTATTTATTTTTTTCAATTTATTGTCCTTTTAGTGAATGGAACCCCTGGTAGCCAGCTTTCTACTCCCCGCTCTGGGAAGTCTCCAAGCCCATCTCCCACCAGCCCAGGAAGCCTACGGAAACAGAGGGTAAGGAAATAAGGAAACTGATTTCTGAGCGTGGCCGGGGAGAATCCTGCATAGCCATTATCCGATAGCCCTCTCCCCACTGATTCCTTGTGGGTAGAGTGGTAGGGTGGAAGAGCCTGGCTACAGTCCTTATTGGGTTTGTACAACATGCTGAAGTGGAATACAACTGTTCTCTGTCTGTCAAAATGCAAAGTACGCTGGGAATTGGTTTATCTTTGAGGGGAAAAACAGGGGTATCTTTCTCCTTTCTTGCAAAACTTTTTTTTTGTTTTAGGTTCTTTTTCCAAACATTTCCCAACTGGAAGGAAATGTTCACGTTGTCAAAGACATTTTTTTGTTCTTAATTTGCTATGGGCATTATGTCACTTGCAAAACCTACAAATTTGATTTTGAAGCAAGGTGAAAGAATGCGCTGTGGAATTCAGCTCTGGATTAGCTGTGATATCATAGCCCTGTGCAGGGAAGATACTGTCAGTACCAAGGCAGCACGAGACTTGTCAGTCACTTTGCTGGACCAGAGTTGTTAGTAGTTGTAGGTTCCCCCTGGTTACCATGTATAGAGGAATCTACAATGTACCTAAGCATCCAGAATTAAGGTAGTACCTATGTTACTGCTGTAACCCTCTGACAAAATATTACTTGTTCAACCCAAAAGGCTCCACATGCTGATTTAATTAATTGTATCTGTTCAAAAGCCATGGGACAGACGTCTATGTCTCTTCTCTTCTGCTATTTTCTAAACTGTGATCAGTTCTCAATGAAAGCTTCCCTAAGGCAGTACTCTGTATCTCAGGCTTGTTTATAAACACAATTTGAACACATGCTTTTTCTGCCTTTTCAGTTTTTAAGTAAAGACATAACTTGTGTCTCTCAAAGTAAGGGGATTATGTGCAAAATTGGCAGTGCTTGACTTTAGGGGCTGGTGCAGACCTGATTCCCCAGATCTCCAGATCAGGAATAGCTGTAGCATGGCACAACTCCCTCCTGGCCTGTGGTACCCTTCTTTGTGCGCGGTGGATACCAGGGAGCTGAGGAATTGTGCATGCCCAATTCGTACCTCGGGCTGGGGTACAGCCATGGGTTTCTGCCATGACTTGTTTATAGATGCAGAAGCCGACTGTGATCTTGCAATACAGAGATAGCCAGTGAGCGGCAGCTTGGAGCCTCAGGGTAGTGTCGTGGTTTTCATCGTCTGGCACGCAGAGAGTAAAGATGCCCATTTCAGTTGGGTGAGCTGGTACTAAAATCTTCTTGAATGCAATGTCTTCCAAACCTGTTTGCTCTTACTCTCAAAGCTTATTAATGAAGCATTAATAAGTCACTGAAGAGGGAAGAAAGAGTCTTCCGAATGAATTATACATTGGTGATGTAAGGGTGTCTGTCTAGATGGATTCTATCAGAATACAGTGGATTTCCAGGTACTGTAAGGCTGTTTCTTTTCTTTGGTAACTTTTCCTAAACTTCCTTCCCCACCACTGATGCTTCTTTCCCCACAGTGAAGAAATGTTTTTCTGTTTATGTTTGTGGATGGGTGAGTGGGAACCGTGCAGACAGCACCATTAGACTCAAAGGGTGCTTGTCTGCAAGGTTTCTGACTTTCAAATGTGAAGAGGAGAGTGAATGGGATGCTGCTTATCCAGGTTCCCTATGTGGAAGTGTAACAGGATCACCAAGTGGCACCATTATGGATGCAAAGGGCTCTGTAGTGGTAACATAATCACATAGCTAACTGTATAGAAAATAAATATTGAAGTAAACTGCAGGAGAGATCAGACATTGTTAAAGAGTTAAATTCTCTTCTCAGATAACCATATCCACTCCCCTTGACCTCACAGGGGACCTTTCATGCTTATATGGCTTTATTTTAGACAACCTTTTTTTGTTTAACTGACAAAATATGGTATACATCCATGTAAAAATAGATTGCAATCATGTAAAAGTGCATTGCAATAATGTTATTTAGGTTACAAAATCGACTGCTCAGGAGTTGAGGGATGGAAACTTTACACTTGCTCTGAGAATTTATTTCAGCTCCTTTCATGTTTAACTTGTGAAGTGAATGAGCTCAAAGTTCAGTGCAAAAACATAGGATTGTGTCGTTAAAGGTCACAATGTGTATTCCAATGACTATATTAGTTCTACGAACAGCAACTAAACAGTGCTTACTAATCTTAATTTTCTTGTTAGCAGTACAAAAGGTGTTCTGTTTTGTTTCAATACCATCTTTTGTATTTTTCAATTTGATTTTTATTTAGAGGACAGGTTAGTTTATGTCATAAACCAAATTTGAATGCAAAGCAATTTGCTTTGTCTTCAGTGGCTTCAGCTACAGGGCTGACAAGCCAGCTTCTGGAGAAGGTTTATTGCCTAAGAGGTTGTTGAAATGTTGGTATAATGTGATAGACCTATAAGAGAGGAGACAGATTTCAGTACCCCCCTTGTCCCCAGTGTTGAGGGGTGAGGTATTCCCACCCCACGCTCAAAAGAAGGGTGTTGGCTGCTAGAGCCATGTTCTGAGGTTGAAGGTGATGGCTGGGTTTCTGTTAGGTCTGGGTTTCTCTCTTTATGTGGAGTTTGAGGGAGCTACTGCTTTGGCACTGAAATAAGATGCTGGCTCCTGGCAATGCCAGCTCAGCTGCGTAACTTTTTTTCTCTGCCCCTCTCTCTGTGTGGTGAGAGTTAGAGGAGTGCCTGTGTTCTCGTGCTGTCAGGTACATGGGATGCCGGCGGTGTGTGCTGGGTCTGGAAGGCGGTAGGGAGCGTTGACTCTAGCATAGCCTGATTCCCCTTGGCGTAACTAATCAAGCAGCTCTTCAGCATCCCCATCCGAGTGCTGTGAGGGAGTTGCAGGCTTGGTCCGTCAAAATGCTAAGGGCTTTGGGCAGGCTGCCAGTGGTTTTCCTAGGAAGTGCAGGAGGGAGGAAGTCACGCTTTTGAATTCAGAGGTGCAAAACCAAGGTACTTCCACAAACTGAGTGACTTCTCCCTGTGAGTGGTAAAGACCTGTAAAAATAGTACAGACGGTAGAATTTTCCAAAGAAAAGATTCCTTCCAATTGTGGTGTGCATTAGGCAACTTAAAATAGGGAACAATCATCTTACTTACTGACGTTTCATCACTCACCTTTTTATAAAAAATAAACTCTGGCCTTTGATGGAAGGCTTTCCACTGATGTAAATAAAGCCAGAAATGCTGCTGTGGAACATGCTTATGAAAATAGCACTCTTATAACCCTACAGATAAAATTTTGTACCCTCAAAAGCAAGCACATAAAAAGATAAAGTTTCATCCTTTCTCACTTGCATATGTATGTGGCTGAGTTGTTTCCAGAAATTCAGAGATGAGTGAAAGTTATATTTTTATAATCTTGGGCAAAATTCTCTATTTGAGGAAAGTAAGATTTGAAAGATTAATTTCATGGGTATAATACAAGGACTTGAAAGTAAACTAGGAAACACTCATCAGCTATCTGAGCTAACTATCAACCAGTTATCAGCTTCTGAGTATTTTAACTTGCAGGCTGTGTGCTATAGTTACATTTTCTTGTAGTTTATCTCTTCCTGTATATTTATTCTTAAGTAGGAAATTAGGATTCTTGTTTTTAAATTGTTACGTACTTAATTGTGTATTTCCACAGAAGATTAAAACATCTGAAATTCAGGTTTATAGCAGTCGAAGCAGAGAGTTATTGTGTTGCACATGAATATAGTTCCTGCCACAACAGAGTATAGTTAATGACGCAGACTCAGAAAAGCTGACATGGCAATCAGAACTATACATAAGAGCAACCTCCACATTTTATTTAACTACCCTTTATAATAGTTTATGAGCTTATTTTCCCACTGTCTTGTAATCTGAATCATTATTTCAATGAAGGTGGACACATTCTGTGCTTTATACCTGATTTTCTGTTGCTTGCCATTATTTTAAATGTTTTTTCTACTTCTGTACAGACTAGAACCTATAGAATAATAAAACATGAGATTTAAGATACCTCTTGACTAATCAAAGAGGATGAATTCTATGTATATAAGGATTTTTTTGAGTTGTATGTGGCCAAGCAGTCTTGTTCATTCAGCAAATTTTGTCTTTTTGTTAAACAGTGCAAAATAATAAATAGATTTTCCTCATATTTTTCAGAAATACAGCTCTTCGGCTAGTTATAGGCAAGGAAAACTCTTGCAGAAAGGAGAGCTTTAAAAAAGTTTTAAAACTTTTAAAGTATTTAATAGTATACGAAAAAGCAGAGAATATGATCCTGAAATCTTGTGCATGATTTTGCTTTAAAACAACCATAGAGTTATTAAAATAAACACAAAAATATTCCCTAATTATTAAAAGTCAGTTCTCACAAGTATCTGCTTACTAAGTCCTGATTGCATAATTTTTATATTCGCAAGAGTGAGCAGTGACCTGGACGATATTATTCGAAAGTTTGGGATGTTACCCTCCCTAGCAAATCAAAAGATTTTTGTTCTGTACTATATATTAGAAATGCCCGAACTGTAGACGCTCAAAAGAAATTTTAATAATTAACTAACTAATTAGTATTCAGAATGAGATGGTCTTGTCTGTTTAAAATTCCTCTTATGTCTACATTGTTCACAACAGAAGAGAAATGTATTTAAGATCTGATTTTCACTCTGCCACTCTGACATGTCTGCTGCTCTGTGTACACATGCCCATTGGCAGCGTACATGCAGAATAAACATTCTAGGGAACAAAAAACTCCTTTAAGGGACTTAAATCCCCTTTATATCATGCCTGCAAGTAAAACATAAACCTGCATCGATTATTGAGATCCTTGTAAATTTGAAATCTGTAAAGCATTCCTTTTAGGTAGTCCTTGTTTTATAGTATAGCTTTTAGGTTTGTTTATTTTTTGTCTCGGTTATCTTCCTGTGATTAAAAAACCTCCAAAAAGCCCCAGACCAAGGTCAACCCTAAAGCCGGCTCTGTCAGCCTTCCCACTCTTGTGTGTTCTTGTATTTTGTCTTGTAGTAGTTTTTTATTTCATATATATGTTTTACGCTTAAAGGATCTCCAGAAACAGCTTAAAGGTATCAGAGCTTGCCTGTGAGGTGTGCCGGGCACCTGCCTGCTCGGTGCCTCCCTGCACCATCCGCTGTGCTTCATTCACCTGAAAGGGGACTGCTCTGTCCCCTGCCGCTTCTCCTCACCGAGCTTCCTATTGCATTCAGTGCTGTTGTTTGTCTTGGAGAGGATTGTTGTGCTGGGTGGGCTGGGTAGGGCAATGTATCATCCCCTAACACCTCTGGCATTTGAGGATTATCTGATCCATCAGAGGATGCTCAGAGTGGGTGTTGAAAAACCGAAGTGGATCCGTACGCTCCGGCTCTCTCCCTGCTGTCATGAGCTGGTTGCTTGGCTACTGTCAGAAAGAGCTGGTGACGAGGGGATTTTACATGCTGCCTTTTTACACATGCACGCAGACACAGAAAAACTGTGGAAAAGAGATACCATTGTCAGTACGCTACAGGTAACGGCAGTATTCAGTGTCAGCATTCTGGGGCTCAGAGGTTGCTGGATCCATGCTGTGTCACCAGTGGGTGGCAAGTTTTGATTACCTTACAGGAGTTAAGCACTTACTTTCCTACTGCTGTCTGTGAAACAGCAAAAAGGGAAATATATTCCCTGTAAGATTAAATTCAGATTGCCAAGTTGCCAAACAATTAGGAGACCCTCCAGAACAGACAAATATTGTTTTAATAGTGTTTAATAGGAAAGAATCAAAGAAAAAAACAATTGCCTCTTAGAATATGTTGTACGTTGAAACTCCAGCTTTATTTGCTAACCATCTATTTGTTGATGAAAAAATAATTATGTGAAATTAAGCCAAAAAATCTGATTGTATAGAATATGTGTGTTTTATGTTAAACGGTGTCTTCTGGTCCACAGTAACAGAAAGAGTATAAGACAGTTGCAGTGCAACAAATTAAACACAATAAACAAATCTATACTGCACTTCATCTTACAGGACCTGTATCGCCCACTCTCTTCGGATGATATGGATTCAGTAGGAGACTCAGTGTAAAAGAGAAAATGGAACAATGTTTATGGTTTGTGATTTGGTGAAGATTTAACATTTTTAAAGAGAATAGCTGCTAATTTACAGTAATAGTGATTCGCACAAAAGAGTTTTGCATATTTGATATTAAAACATGGGGCCAAATTAATTCTAGAGTGTGGGGGTATTTTTGGCTTTACCACTGCATTTTAATGCAGGAATTTGTACTGAATGAGCCATCGAATATGTCCATCAAATACAAAACAGTATTGTGCACACTTTAAGGAACAAAGACTGGATAAGGTGAATATAACGCACAAATCCATAGTGGGCACATTTATGAATAGCATTCTTTTTATCGTCTAAGGTACTGATTATATGTTCTGTTTTTAACATAGGTATCTTTATTCATTTTGGTATGAACAGTTAATGAATGCTTTGCTTTTAGCAACGCGTAGGTAAAATGCAGAAAAGAGAAAACCTGCCATATTAAACTGCTTGCACCACGCTGTCTGATCCCGACATGCACATTTGGAACACTCTAAGTTGAGTTTTTTATCTAAATGCAAAGAAAATGAAGAAATCCCATGTGGTGACAGGACAAAAAGTAAATGCTTTCAAAGCAGCGTTCAAGTTCTTTTCACTGCATTACCTTTCACTGATGACTGTAAAATTAAGGGATTTCACAGGCAACATGAATGTTTTACCTGGCAAGAGCTGTTAAACCTGATTATCTGTGTGTTGCAAGTAAATATGGACAGATTTCTAAACGAGGAAATATGGGGCCCTGCTGGCTGGCAGCGTCATCTGACACACACATGATGACACCTTTTGGAAAAAACACGTTTTGCCTGAGAAACTAGTCATTATTTTCACTTATGTTAAGGACAGGAACATCATTTTTTGTTTGCCACAAGAAGACATTTTATACATTTTAAAATGAAAGGCTACGGAAATGGTGGTACTGTAAATCATCCTCCTATTGACCTAATTTCTCTGTTTCTGTAATTTCTAGAGGTGGTCATTTTGTGCAGCATGAATATGCAAAACTCCTTTAGTGTTAAAGTAGGTCATGCATTATAACCAGTTGCTTAACAAATATCTACTAATCTTATTTGTTTTCTGCTGCTTTATTGTGAGAATATTAGTCGACTGCTTTAATTTACATGATAGCAATATTTCCCGTCCTGTGTTGCATATTGCTTTGAAATTTATCTGTTGTATTTAAGCCCATAGTGTAGTGATCACACACATTTCCTGTCTTATGCCTTTCCTTTCAGTATCGCAAATACTAATGATTTAAGAATTAGAAATCAATGTGATTCTGATCCTCAACAAAAGTCTATAGAGATTATATTTTTGAGGTACTTAGTGGTGATTTAATCTATTTTGAAATCAGGAAAATTTATTTAATAGTAGAAAATGTTTAGCTGCCACATGCCAGCTTGTAAACATAGTGAAATAATTCCTTTACACTGATTTGTCCATCATAAAACTCAGCAGCTGGAAAATGTTGGCATGTGATGTTACGGCTTCCCTGTGTCAATATTGTTTTCTTTCTGGAGGATATTTGCAAAAAGAAGTAAAAGGGCAGCAGAATACAAAACTTACCTTTTCTGTTTTCAATACTTGGTTCCAGTATCACCTGGAGAGAGTATCATTGATCTGGCAGGTTTGCTGAAGCGGTTGGGTCATTCCCTTTTGAAATGCATTTTTGCTGTTGCTGCTTCAGACTTCAGATCTAAAACTGTTCCCAGCAATAGGAACAGTCCCCCCACCCCGGCCCCAGCCTGATCCTAAGGCTGTCCTGTTCTACTGAAAAAGCTCGCAGCTGTGAAGTTACTTGCATGTTTGCCTGTTACAAGGCAATGTCTTTGTAAAATGTATTACTTAATCCCAAGAAATGCATATCATGTAAAGGTGCATTGGGATCCGTTTCCAAAAATTCAGACAGCTCCACCAGGCTGAACAAAATAGTTACTGACATTTTGAAAATTGTTTTTCCCTGCAAAGAAAATAAATTCCAGGGATTTTATTTTTCCTCCCCTCTTCCATATAGGCTAGTGCTGCTTAAGGCAGTTTATTAAGAATGTTCTGCACAGGGAGCACAGATTGCTAGCAAACCTGAATCCCACGGCTTTGCTTAGCTGTGGAAAAGAAAAATGGGCCTTAGATCAGTAATTGTTATCATAGCGAGTTCTCCATCAAAACTGTTTCGGAGAATATGCTAGTCCATAACATGTAATCATTTCAACATATGACTTGTATTAAGGGGCTATTCAGGGGCAATATGTGTCATTAATATTGCATTTAAGGAATGAAAGTCCCTTAGAGATTGAAAAGGTACAATGTTTATAGTCTTTGAGATCCCTTTTGCATGGAATGTAATTCCCATTATACATGAGCAGAAATGAAATGTTTCTTTTGAGCAAGACCAGAAGGTTTCAGTTTATGGGTGAAACCAAAATTGTGTTTTTTGATGCTGTAGTTCCGCTTGCAACAGCACAGGGTTTAGTTTGTCCCTAGATTTCATCAACTTCATTAAATAACGGAATAGCTTAAGCAACTTTATAGTGTTTGAACCTCTGATAGTTCTCTGTATGCTGCATTATTTGTGCCTACTCTAAGGTGATTATGATGTAGCTAAAGAGTCTTGTATAGATTGTGAATGCTCTGCTTCCCTTCAAGCTTTATGAATACTTGTGATTATTTCCCTAATGCTTTCTGCAACTTTCTGGAGTTTTTTTTAATCTCTTTTCTTCTTCTTTTATGCAACAAACAGTTCACATGTGAAGCACAGATTGTGTATGTTTATATTCACACACGCACACACATATAGATTAATGGCATTGAAACCCATGTACGGTTATGTCACATTCGTGGCTTTAAACAAATATGTGGGGAAAACGTATTAACGGGAAGATATTCATCTGGGGGATTCGCTGTAGCTCCAAGTCAGTGGAGGTGCACGAGCCTGCACTTGCTGAGCAGCTCCCCCGAGGCAGTCTGTACAATTTTAAGAGATCTCACGTACAAACAAGGGCTAAGTTCTGCGCAGTTTTAAGTTAGTGACAAAACCAGGATTGACTTCAAGGTGGGAAGGATAGGACCTTACGCACAAATACAGATACACAGACAAAACATTAATCCTAAATTTTAGATGGTATTATGTTGACGTGTTCAGACTTGTGTCTCCTCTTAAGCTGCACTGTTCTGCAGTGTATGAAGTCATGCAATATTAGTTCTTTTGCTGAAATCAGTTAAATCTTTAGCATTCATTATCCAATATGAAAACCACTTTTCAATTTGTAAAATAATTCAGCAGCAGCACATTACATTTAGTTATTTTTCTCTTTAAGTCATTTTCAGAGGGCATATATGGCTGTAAAATGAAACTTCTGGGGCATTAATGTTGTGACTATAAATGTATATTACAAGAAAGGATACATAATGTTAAACAGCCTTGAAGAACACCTGGGTTGAGGATTGAAATAAGTAATAGCGTTCGCTTTTACAGTTTCATACTTCACACTGTGATGTGAACTTAATATAGTGCAGCATGTTACAAAAAAAGTCCTCAAACTCTGAATGTTAAAACGGATTAACAGAAAAGAACCTCTGATCAATCTGAGTTTACCTTTTTGGCACAAACATTAGAGAAATGAACAAACAAGAAATCTGTATGGTGCTAATTTACCTCATCACTTGATAAATACTTAGGTTAATGTTGTCTGTGATTTCCTCTTATCCAGTTAACGGTATACAACCGAATACAAGATTGTCCTTAATTTAACCTTCACTTTCGGTTTATCTGTTAGTGACGGGACAAGAACTTGTAACTCAGAGTGATCAATAGAAAAATGCCCTGTCACGCGGCCAGCGGTAGCTTTACGCGCAGAGCAAAGCCAGCAAGGGGCTGTCGCACCCTTTGGCGACGGGTCTGCCGCCCGCCGGGAAAGCCCCCTGGCCGGAAAGCAGGGCTCACCGGGCCGAGCAGAGGCGATTCGGAGCGGCGCTGGCTGTCCTGGCGGCTCGCGGCCGGCTCGCTTTGCCCCTTTCCCCCTCGCACAAGGTCTTTCAGCCTGGCGGAGCGCCCTGACTCCCCGCGGAAGGCGATGGGTAGGTAGGTACATGTGTTGTGTACGCACGCCTTAGCGAAGGGTTAAAAGCACACGCAGTGCACACGTACGTAGTCGTATACATTCTTGTGTCTGTGTTTGCGCATGTTGATTATATTAAAATTTGCTTGAATTAACCCTCAGCAGTGAAGTATGAAAAAAGCTCTACTGTGTTCAGCGTGTACTTGTTGTCTGCTGTTACACGAGGTAATTAGTTTGTGGTTTGTCCTGCAATACAGTGTTTTGGAATTTGGACTCTAGTGAAAGAGGAGCTAACGATGTTTGTGCTAAGGCCTCTTCATTCTGTTAGTTGCACTATGATATTGTAAATATTGGCGCATTTACAACATAAGTTGAAGATTTTACAAAGTTATGCATACAATTATTTTTTTTAAAGAAAAGTGCTTGGATATTTGCTTTTTAAAAAATACCATTTTTGTATTAATGTGATGCAGGAAACCAAAAAGAAAGCTGTTGACTTATCAACAAAAAGATGTAAAACTTGGAAAATTAAATGCTGGTGAATGTTTGTTTCATATAATCAGCTGAAGAAAATCACCTTCATTATTGTGCCATTGTTTCATCATACTGTGTTGTACTTGTGTTTCATATTTGACCATGTCATCCTGGTTGCGATTTGTTGTTTCGCTAGATTTAACATTACTGTAGATTGTAAGCGATGTAATAAATATATTTGAAAAATACACACTGTTCAGTGAGTTTATTTTGGGAATGTGATTAACAGGCTTTAAAAAATGCGTACAGTTGGAATTACTTGTTCATTTTGGATCAGCACTGTCCATTTAACGGTTCACATAGCACAAGTGTATGGGATTCATGCATCCTAAAGGGTTCCTTTACATAATAGATGCATTCAGTGCCTTTGTAAATAATAAACTCTGGGCTCTGATGTGTAGACGCGAAAGATCCTTCAAGGAAGAATTTGGTTTCTAACAGGTCTTTTGGAGACAGTAGATACACCTGCCTTGAGTTCCTTCTGGGTAAGTTTGTGTGCACGCAACGGGATAGCTTTGAAGTATGAAGTGGGAAATTGGTGGACTGAAGCAAGGGAGCAGCTCAGTGCTGACAGCCCAACTACAGCAGCACTCCTCTTAAGACAAGTATCAGGAAAATAAGCCTGTGAAAAGCTAAGAGGACTGAACCATACCCACAGTGTTTTGAAAGAAGTACCTTGTTTTTTTGATCTGTCTTTCCACTCTTTAAAAATAGATATCTATAGCCTACTTCTATTTTTTGTCTGGTGGGAGCAGGGGAAGAGAGACACTATAATTTCTGACATGTCACCTGCCAAACTGATGCTTCAGCTGATATTCAGACACTCTCCTAGAGGGACCTGTGCGACTGATAAAAGTTCCAGTTTTGGAACCCTCTTGGTTGCTAGTAAATAGGTCTGCCTGAAAAAGGTGTGCAGACATAGAAAGGAATCAGCACTATAGAAATGAGGAAAGGAAGATAGAAAATACGGTTCTGTCTCTACGAAGTAACAGTTAAGAATACCAGAAAAGCTTTTAAAATACAACTCAGATTAAAAATAAAAGCACCTATTGTGCTGTGCCCTTAATTAGATGGAAAAAATGAGAACCTCCTTCGATGGCCTTTCAATATTTATTCTGTAGTCGAGTGGAAAATTTTACCTGTGTAGAACTTTAGAAAAGGAAAAAGGAAACCTTCACATTGCACTGCTTCACATGTAACTCTTTGTGTTAACTGCAGTATGGATATAGTAATGACAGGTCAACTTCCGATACTGTGAATCTGATACATACATTTTTTTAGATCGTCAGTCTTTTCTGGAGCATGCCAAAGGTTGAGTGAGCCTACAGTCTGAATTATGACTCAGCTTTGGAAGCAGCTGTTAGGAGCTAGCGGAGGTTACATTTAAGTGTACTGTTAAATACCATATAGGAAACTCTGCTGGTCTCTCAGAATTGCCTTGTTACACAAACCAAATGAGTGTGTAAGCAGTCGATGTTGTGGCTTAAGAAGAGGATCCTAATAAAACAAAGTGCTTCAGCTTGGAAATTTAACTGCAGTCTGTCAGCTCCGTTTCCTTGCAAACTCTCCCATTTGTCCCTCTGTCCCTTGAAGAAGAAAGCCAACACAAGTTCCTGAATGAAGCACGCCGGATTACTGCTTGTGTTGTTGGAACTTCTCCATGCTGTGTAAATCCTGACTTGCATAAATGAACAAAATATGATTTCCCTATGTAGGGCCTCTCTGAAGTCAAGTGTCTAACGAGAGGGCAGGATGTAGAGATGTGGATAAGTAGCAGATTTGCATATGTTTCTTATTGTTCCTTTCCAGATGAAGCAGTTCATAAATAAATTTGGATCTTATGTGTCAGTTTAGTGCAGTGTCCGAAGTTAAAAAGAAAACAATGGCATCATTTCTCTTTCTGTACATTGAATTCCATTGGCTTCCATTCTTTCGGCATGAAGATTGCGGATTTGGTGTTTCTCCGTGAAGTAATTTTTTGCTAGCTCTGTACTGTTTACATGAAACTGTTTTTCCTGTCTCGGCTGGCTGGGCCAAAAAATGTAAGCAATCAAGCAAAGGAAAATCAAAAACATTTTTCTCTGGACAGAGTCGGGAGAGGGAGTGTCAGTGTAACCCTTTGCTTCTCTCTAAATTCAATAATAAAAAGCTGAGTTTGTCATCTAAAAAGTTCATGAAAGTACATTTTTTTTACTATTTTAAACCAGCTGTCCTCTGCTTACCTTTTGTTCTCTGGAGATGTACCATTTTTGTTGTATTGACTCACTTATTTCTTGCTTAACACTGTAACGTCTTGCAGGAATTTGTGGAACCTTTCAAAGGCCTTCAAAGCCGATACGTGCACTCGACTGTTGTCGTTATTTTACCATTAACCGCGTTGGTCTTTAGGCTAAGGAATTGGCTATGTCAGGGATTCATGACAACTACCTTGCAAAGGTTATTTATAATCAGACTGAACATTAGTATGGGCTTCAAAAGAGATGAGCATGGGTGCTAAACTGTTTCATTTGGGTTTTAATCCTATTTATCCTTGCTGAGTGGAGCTTTGTCGTAAACATATTATTGACACACATAGCTTTTTCTCTATGTTTTTTCAAATTACGTGGAATTCTTCAGAATAGAGAAAATCTTAGGAGGCATCATGTAAAGACGTTAGTAATTCCTGTATCCTGAGCCTCCTTGCTGAATTTACACTTTGTCTGCTAATTTTAATCTTCGCTTCATTAAACCCATTTTTAAAAAAGCAGAACTTTGCATGAGATCCAAACTTAGCGTTACACCTGTGTGCATATCTGTTACTCACATTTCTTCCAGATGCTTCCTTCGTGCTAGGAAAATACAAAGGGATCTATTGTTGAGAGACTTTGTAGACTCCATATGCACTAATAAAGGTTTTGAGAGGTTTGGAAAATATAATGCAGTGCTTGGAGTTTAAGATTCAGGAATCTGAATTACGTTAACAAACTTCTTAGTCATAATTTTTTAAGTTTCTTTTCATAACTGTTGGTACTAGTAGTCCTCAAGAACAATTCCCTCTGTTTACTTGGAGTGGGATTTTAAGATTATTTTAGGACAAAGGTGAGTATGGGGAGAGAGAAATTGCAGTAATATTTATTTTATTGCCTTTTTTTTTGTGGATTTAGCACAATTTCCACTGAGATACAAACTATTTACAAAACAGTTGCTAAATAAATCTCCCAGTGAGACACGGATGAAACTCTATAGCGCTAATGTTTCCGTTCACATCAATGAGATGTGTGGTGTGCTGGCCATCTGTTATATACACCTGAATAGGATCTGAAATCCTTACACCAAAGACCTGATTTTTTTATGCCATTGCTTTTATGGAGGTGTGCCATAAAAATGGCCATGTGCTGGCAACCTGTGCAACTGGACCCCTTTAAATCTGTGTAAAAGTGATGACATTTCAAGCACCTCAGCATCTCTTAAAATTAATACAGCTAATTGCATTAACGACTGTGTGTTGAAGAGATTATCCTCTTGCTTAGAGTTTGTTCCCCCCCCCCCGTCTGCAACGGGGGCGTGGGGGGCCGCCGCAGTAAAAGAGACAAAAGTCAACAACGCCTACCACAGAACTGGCTGCCCTACTGAAA
>Ga0181612_156473_pt1 | contig 16780 bp, 4 predicted proteins | sample HoacroProtozoa21_FD_119630 | JGI IMG/M metagenome (GOLD analysis project Ga0181612, IMG submission 119630) | Hoatzin crop microbial communities from Cojedes, Venezuel. Combined Assembly of Gp0051906, Gp0051904, Gp0051908
AAATAAAATAAAATAAAATAAAATAAAATAAAATTTGGGTGAGGTTGGTTAGAATAAAAGTTCATTTAGTGTAAAATGGCTGACATTGTGTTTGGGGTTTGTTTTATTTCCCTTCTTTATATGAAATGACAGTCATTGCTGGAACTTTTAAACTCTAGTGATTTGTTTTGATTGCATTAGCAAGTATCTAACAAAAATGTGCAGATCACCCACCCTAGACTTCAAATCTTCCTGCTGATTATACAAAAATTGTATGTACACAAAGTGCTTGTTTTCGTGATCCTCTGTACCAGAAGCATACAAAATAAAACAGTGTTGTTGTATTTCTGGGCGGGGCAGTCCAGAGTTCACGGCTCAAGGAAAGCAGACGCCTGTTATGAAGCACAGATTAGGTACTGTGTGGAAACCGAAGCAAAAAATTACTTCTCCTACTCTATAGCTTTTGCTTGACAGACTTTTCTGAGGTAGTTTTTGTGCACTCTTTATTTGCCCTGTGTACAAGTTCTGTAACGCAGCTCTTGCCTCGTAATATGTAGACTTTCCAATGGCAGCAGCTATCCAAAGTATGATTTTAGTTGTGAAAACCATATAACTACTTAGAATCTCTATACAGGAGGTTAGTAGCTTTCCAGCCCTGTTAATACAAGGAGCAAAATACGGTAGATAGGGGGAAAAAATATACCCCAAACACGTGGAAATACTGAGAATTAAAAAATATCTTCCTGCATAGTGCCAAGTTACATTTCCTTTTTTTTTTTTAAACAAAAAAACAAACAAACCACCAACAGCTAGGACTTAAGAATTTACTTTTTCATACATCCTAATGCAATCCATATTTTCCATCTACAGGACAAAGAATATGAGAAAAGAATACCAGAAGTTATACGTAAATATGAATACATTCGATGAAAATACACCTAATTTGAACAAGACTTTGATTCTCTGTAAATCAGTGGTGCAGATATAAGTATTTCTGTTATAGTACCAGTATTTAATGTCCACTTCATACAATTACCAATCAGATACCACAAACTAGATTTTCACCTCCAGGAGAGTAACTTTGTTAACATAACTGTTTCCTTAAAGACTATGCATAAAGACAATTCTTGGCTGGTAAAAACTTACAGAAACAGCTCCTTTCTTTGTCTGAAAAGAAAAAAAAGTGTATTTGTCGCATACATACATCCCTGAATGCACCCAGACAGAGCCAATAGATCCCTGTTTGACAAATCCCATACTTTTGAAAGACACTTTTTTACCCAGCTTACAGAGTTACACAGAATTTAACTCAGTTCTGCAGAATTTTGCAAGTAGAGGTATCTGGAGATTTCTCCAATTTGTATGCATAATTTAAGGCTTTGGGAATACACAAATTCTACCTTAAAAAAACGCTCTCTGGATTTATATGACTCAATATCATCAAAAAACCTTATCCTGAATGGACAGCCCACAATTTATTTACCACTAAGAGAAAGGAGAAATTTTGAAACAGAGATGCAGAAGTATTATTCAGAACAAATGTACATCTTTACACACCAGGTCTTTTAATTTTTAAGTGACAGCTCATTCAACCTGCACCCACCTGGGGAGAAGAGTTATACAGATACAGAAAATCAGAATTCAATAGGAAAAGAAAGTTGCGGTGATACAAGAATAAATATCGAAGTACAATATTCTCCTTAGGGATTAATGACCACCTGGTGGATGCTAGGCATTAATGACAGATAATTCCTGTCTGTTCATCTTTCTTCTATTTCATTTGTACCATAAGTGTGCACACAGTGTGCCCTCATGCACCTGCACCTCGTTTATCATAAAATATGAAATGAGGCAGGAGAAATTTCCTGTTAATGCCTAGCATTGAAGAAGCAGACATGAGGGGAAGAGTATGACTTAGTAGCAGAAAGAGTTGACCGACTACGTGTCACTGTAGTCTTCACAGTTCCAGAAACAGTAAAAGCAGATGCAGAAAGGGAAACAAAGGTTTGATGTACACCTGCCAGCCTTGCAGTGGGGCAGGAGAAAAACAAGTCTAGGTGCGAAAACAAGGTAAGGAGGAAAAGAATCAAAGCTATATCAAAATAGGAATGAAGACAGAAGGAGAGAGAGAAAATGCATCACTACTGATGAAAGTCCTAGTGAACAGCATCCGAGAGAGAGGGCAAACAGGCAGTGATGAAAAGCACCGATCAATGTCAAATAAGTGACAGGAAGGTCAGCAAGAAAACTGTGCAGCATGAAAGGCAAAGCAAATCCTAGCCTTCCAGCTCAGTGAGTGAAGCCAGAGCTGCAAGTTAACTGGAGAGATGAGACTAAAGGTTTATGAGGGTAATGTCATAAGAGAGTCATCAGAATGGAAGATTAAGTCCTCAGAGAGAAAGACAGAAGATTCCAATGACAAAGATCCAGAAGCCAATGTCTGAAAGGAAAGCTAACACAAAGAGGGCAAACAGGTAACGTATCACAGTACGATGACAATGAAGTACAGCCAAATGCAGAAATGGTTTTCACAAAATTAAGACGATTGAAAAATGAAAGAAGGAATACAAGTGACAGGGGAAAGGAAACTAAGCCAAAGACCCTTGTTTTTTGATGCAGGGTAGAAAGGGACAAGAGAGAGATGGATTCTCGACATGGAATTAACTTCAGAGACAGTGCTGGAGGAAGGACTATGGGTCTGTACTAGACAGACTGGAGAACTGAGCACATAGAGTGAAATTATTTCGAAGAGAGAAGCAATTGTTCTACAGCTACCAGTAAGCAGAACAAAAGGAAAAAGAGGTATGATGTCAGAAACCAAAGCTGGATGGATACTGCCATGAGTGACAAAAAGACTCTTTATACGAGATCTGAATTTGTACCACATTTCTGCTACCACATCTTCAGGTCTTGAATTATCCGATATACCTAGGACATGGACTGAGGAAAACACCAGAAATTAGGGTAACAAGGTGGCAGAGAAAGGAAAAAAAGAGACGCAAGGCAAGGAGGGGGGAGGAGAGGTGAGGCAAGGCAAGGAGAGGAAGAAACAACCTATGAGGTGGCACAGTGAGAGCAAAACTGTATTGAAGTCAGTAGCAGCAAGGCACTAGGTATATGGAAACAAGAGTCAAGGAGTGAAACCAGGGCACAGGAAAAAAAAGGTGAGAAGATCCCACTTGAGAAGACGACCAAATAAACCAGGAAAACTTCAGAAAGGGTAAAACTGCTTCTTTGTTTCTTCTGGCTTGGTGGCTGGAGTGAATTTCCCCTGACAGAGCACAGAAAGAAGCCTAAGAAACCAGTATAACTCATGATTAAATTAATGCTTTAGGGATTAACTTTACTTTGAATTCTGGAGTTCCTCATGGCAAAACTACTGGAGTCAAACTCTGGTTTTGCTTAAATACCTATACCCCTGTCACTCTGACCCTTAGACCATTTCTTATACTGAAGAACTGCTGCATGTCTGCCCAGAAGAGGCATTTGCCATGCTTTGACAGCAGCACATTTCAGTGCTTCTGTGCAAATCAGCTGGGCATCATGCAGGCAGAGTATTACATATGGATCTGCAGGTGTTGATATAGGTGTATTTATACCACAGCAATTCCACTAAAAACTGTACAAAGTCACAGAAGCACAACTGAGAACACGAGATGGGCTCAAAGCACAATTGAACAAGGGAATGGATGACACCTTTATGTGACAGGTTATTTGTACCTGAAGGGTATTTATTTTCATTCAGATAGGGATGTAGATGCAATTCTCCTACCAGTAGTTTGTATGTATAACACGACTCATGTTAGTAAAAAATAAAACCCTTTCACTAGCAGTAAACTAAACCCAAATCTTCACGCATGTCTCCCAGTAATATAACATTCATAGATGTACTGGTACACATGCTTGTCAACAGTCAGTTATTAACATTTTTCTGTAACTACCTCTTTAGTATATTAACTATTTGTTCACATTTATCAGCTAGAAATGAAAAGCAGTATCAGACCCCTGTCATCGGTTCTTTTTCATACACAGAATGAAACATGAAAACCAGGAAAATGCATGAAGCTGTCCACCATCAGACGCATCCTTTCTGTCTTTCTCTCCCTAAATGCACATTTTTGCAATTATATGTTAGAAGAGCATCTAAATACGAATACATATGCCTGCAAATATACTTCTTTTAACCATTGCATAGGAAAATGATACTAGAACTTTTGTATATGCTTACACTTATACCTTTTTTCTGTTGATAAAGAAAATCATAATTTTACATTGTATTTTCTTAATTAAACTATTCCAATAAAATATTACAGAGAGGCACTGTCAACACTATTTTGAATTTTACTATGGTACTAGTAGTTGGGAAATAAAGCTTAAAAAGCGGAATAGCAAATTGGATACCCTTACAAATGCATTTCCCATGAAAACTGTAGAACAGAATATGGAAGATTTCTGATGTCACTGAAAATATAATCTTTTGCTATATTTTAATTCAGTTCTGCAAGCATTCCCTGATATATTATCAACTGGTCACTGAATTCAATAATCTAGACAGATTACTAGAGGACTTCTATTTTTAGGGATTCGTCTGGTATTTTGGCAGTTGCAGCTGATCGGCTTACTGCTATATCCTAGCTATGTAAAATGCATTGATGCTGGAAGAGAAACATGCACTACACCACTCCAGCTGCAATGTCAGGCCAATTGCTGGAAGCATATATCCTAGATTATTTTCAAACATCATTACTTTATAATTAATTCATGAAAACTTATGTCATGTTTAAATTTTATACTTTTATATTTTTGTACCACATGTAATGGAAGAGGGACTGACAAATCCAGGGACTGTGAAAGAAGCTCCATAATATTTTAAGCAAAGCCACAGTATACAGATTTGTTTAAAAATAATAAATCCAAAACAACACAGACAAAAACCAACAAAACACCTACTTTCTGCACGGAAAAAAGAAAAAGTGGTGCTTTTCTCGTGCAAGTGTCAACAGCTACATCTAGTGTTTTTAGGCAGTACAGACAATTTCTCCTGCAGCCAAGCCATATCTTAGGAAAGCATTTTGTATTCTGTATTAGGGGAAAGGCAAAAAATATTCTCCAGTGTAAAGTTATGTAATTAACCGCACCAAGGCTTCATTGAAGTGACTTCAATTTCTTTTTCTGTTTTTCTTGTACAAATAAATCTATGGAGACTGAAGTATCTTTGGCATTGTAAGTTTTGCATTGTGTATTTGTAAGAGTTTCATATACTACGTTTGTGTATTTTCCTTGTTACTAGGCTAAATACACCTTCAGACAAAAAGAACTTGAAATTATAAATTCCAAATTCTAAGATCTATGTTTTGTGGAATGGGATGAAGCAAGTTCAAGTAATTTTCCACATGTTCATATCTGCATTTGATTAAAAAAAAAACACCTAGCTGTAACTAGATTGTTTCCACACTGGGATGATGTACATGGATTAAGCATTCACCTCCATCAAATGGAGGCAAACTTGATACATTTCAAACTATGGCACATACTGATAATTTCAGACAATGCAATAAATGCTCTACACAAAATCCCCCTCCCCAGTCTTTTCTGAAGAACCGAGTGTTTGCAGGAATAATAAAAAATGTATGGTATCTGTTCATATCCATTTATTATTTGGAATAAACAAGTCAAAATAAAATTCTCAATTAATAAATCATAAGTATTTGTCAATAACTTTATACTAGCTGAATTGTGAAATGCCTAGAAAAACTAATTAAAAATCACTTAATCATCCTCATAATTTAACATGTATGACTCCAGAAAGAGTGGATTGTTTTGCTGTAAACTGCAACAATAGCAGAAGAATCTTCACAATTCAGTTTGACTTCTTGAAGTCTGACATACCCTCCCAAGAGGCTTATAAGAAATTTGTCAGTAGCTTACCAGCCAAGTTCTAACATAGGTTAGAATGTACTTAGGTGTCATAGAAGAAAAAGAAAGTGTTGAATTTTGAAAAAGATAAAACTGAGCAATAAGCAGTCCTAACTTTCTGTTAATTCACCAAATAACATTCACCAGAAATCTGGAAAACTCAAATGGTAATTTTTGATAATGACCCACAATCACTTAATCTGGATAGGAAGCAAGGACTAAGCGAAGTTTGAGATAGGCATAGTGAATTTAATTGCAGACGCAGGTTATTATTACTAGAGTCATATAAAAGCATATTAGACAATACTAATTAACTGCAACTGTTCAGGAAACCTAGATTAATATCACAGTGAATAACCCAATGAAAGCCTCTGCACAGCACAACCAAAGAAGGTACAAGATCTAATTTCTGCCCTTCTTCGTTCAGACAAATCCAGGAACATGCTGATCCGTTGATGTGTAAAGAATGCCATAGAAAACAATACTAAATATGGTGATGGTCACCTACTATAGCTATGATAAATTGTCACCACTTTTGTAATATCCGAATTCCTTATAAGCAATTTATTTAGCTTTTATATGCTTGGTTCAGATGAGTGAAGGAGATACTTGAATAGATTGCAAAGCAAGACATTGAAAAATTAAAGGCCAGCCTTTCAAAGACCTCTTGATGTATCTTATTCCAAAGGTTTTAACAAAAAGAAGCATATAATAAACACAAAAAACAATTGAAAACATCCTGCGTAGGTCACCTCCACAACAGAGGTGGAAAAAGAGGTTAACTATCAAAACAATATTGATGTCTTCTTATCTTTATGCTGGGTAAACACACAGGGCTGCTTAGCTGTATCACCTTGCCATAGCACCTTCTGTTATGGTTTCTATTAGCAGTTCAGCCTTATTTGCCTGAACCTGCTGAATAAAAATCTCATAAACACCCCTACTCAGAGCATCCTGTGTATCACAAGAGGCAGAAAGACAGGCTGTGGGGTGGATGAGTCTGTCTTTCAATGCAAGGTTTTGTGTAAACCACCATATGAGTTTGATATGGTTTGGGGGGGTTTGGTGTTGTGTGAGTTTTCTTCATACCCTACAACTGTCCGTCACAGTGCTCTGGGAAACCTCTCTTTGTATCTCCCCTTAAGCATATATCAGCTAGTCCTAGTTCAATTTTCCTCTGCTCTTTCCTTTTGAAATCAGAGTTAAAAAATAAAATACTCGATAAAAATGAAGTAAAAGCCCTATTTTCCATAATAAGCTGAAATGCTTTAGTTCTCCTCATTCCAACAGCCTGGAAAACGGTGCCCGGACAAGATCTTTGCTTGTTTGTGACAGACTTTCTGCTGCAATACGTTTCCTTGTCCTTGGTCTCAACTTACTCACGAGGTGGCACCAGAGCTCAAATTTTTGGAAACACCATTCTGAAACAGTGGATGCCTTTTTCTAACCTTCTGGCAAATACACCTTTTGCTTTGTCAGGGCAAAGTGAAAAAGACCAGAAGGGCATTCACAGTGAAAGAGTAATGGGACAACCTGTCCAACTGGCACAGGAGATGGCTGATCAGAAAGTAATAAGAAGTTAAATATGACACACTTAGCATTTCCAGTGCATTTTATCAAACAGTAATGAAAGAACTAGTGCTATTTGAATAAATTGTTTACCATTATTTTCTAACTGATTAAAAAATCACCATCCCTTAAGGAAGATTTTCCTGTTTTGCATCACTGAAGATGAGGGGTGATTCTTCATTTACAGGGTTGCTTTGAAGTTATGTCTTCACAGTACTTTCCTGTTTATAGACTACAGGTATATAAGGGTGAAAAAAATACACATTTCAAGCCTTTTGTTGCTTTTTTTGTGACATCTCAGTCCCTGCCCTTCCCACCAGCTTACACCAAAGCAAGGAAGCCTTCTCATGAATTTTACTCTGGCCTTTTCTGTAACATATCTACTGACACATCCTTTCCTCTTGATTTCATCCCTCACCTCCCCTTCATAAGCTTTAAATGTCTGGATAGCCATTCCCCATTAAGTGGGTGGGCTACCATTCTTTGGAAGTCTTAGCTGAATGCAGAATGCCCCACCCTACTGCAATTCTAATATATGTCTTTCCAAAAAAAGAATTTTTGACTGTCTTTAAAACTCGATGTGTTACTTTTCTTCTAGAATAAAGCTTATTTATTTTTTTAACCTATTACAAATGACTTTCCCTACCTTAGAAGAGGGATTATAAAATTCATATATTGTGTTTCATTAAAATATTGGTGAATATCAGCACACAGACTATGCCTGAGCAAGCCTTCATCCAGCTAGCCTGAGTGAGTACTGAAGTCCTTTACAGTTTAACTTTGGTGTGGTGGACTTTTTGTCTGGTTTTGAAGTAAGTTCAGAAAGACCTGAAAATATCTTTTTTTTTCCCCTCTTTTATTTTTCCTTATCCTGATGCTTAATTTCTAATACTGATTAGGAAAACAGCTGCAGAATATGTGCAAATATCCCTCCTTGCTAGAAATCTGTGGACTTGTCTCATGCTTCAAGCTCAGCACAGACACCAGCATGCTGTTGAAAGGAGGCCTTAGGGACTTACATTTCAAACTCATTTGCAGTGATTTTATGTGATATTTTGTCCTTTGATAGGCAGAAAGATAAGAGCAAACAAGATCCAAATGACATTTGTGTACTTCCCTTCTGTGTTAAACCAGCTTCTCTTAAAAATATGCTGACTAGAGTAACTTAGAGCTTCACTTACATTGCTCTGTTGATGGTCTTATTAATTTGCATGGAAAACATTGCCTTATTTGTGCTGGTCCATTTAGTTCCCTCTTTCTCTCGCTCCCCTCTTCATTGTGCAGCATAGCTCTTTAGGACAAGAACTGCCCAGGAATCCACCTTGCCACTTATGTGTTGCTATATCTGAAAACCATTTTTTACTTTTTTTTTAGTCTAGAAATATCCTTTGCTTCCACTCAAACCATCAGGGAGCCTTCTGGCAGTGAAATGGATGGTGCAATCTCACTGTTCCACAATTATTAACCTGAGCCCTATTTCTTGCAGTACTTGAAAAAATGTCTGGACTATAATAATTGGCTGCAAATTTCCCATAGAAATAAGCTGTATAAATACATCATAACATTGAAGTCACTTGTGAAATGGCCATATAAGCAGAACTTTTTTTAAAAACTTCTGCTTTTTTAAATGCGTGTGTAAGTAGTACCCTCACTGTACAGAAAGGTGTGCCTCTCAGAGAGAAGTGAATGCTTAGGGGGATTTAGCTGGCTTGCAGTGGTAGCAAACCTGTGACTCCCCACTGATACACCACTACACAGACCTCCATCAATCCTTCCTCTTCAAAGCAAGCATCATTCACATTTGTAGAAATAGACACAAAACAGAATACAATCACAATGCGGCTACTTTCGCCTCTAACAAGGATACACATAAAATTACAGTGAAATATCTTAAGACAACTGTCCAGCATTGTGCATTGTTTCTTTCTGTTGCACTGTCCTGCAGAACTTGTAATCAGAGAACAACTATTTTTCTATTAATAAAATGTTTAACTTCATACCATCTCCTCCTTTATTCTGAACAAAAATTCTAGTTGCTTACTTGTTCACATTTTGAAGTTGGTTAGGATGAGCTCTCACAAAGAACGTGCTGCTGCTAGCCCCCTCTCAAGCTCAGCCAAAACAAATTAGTTTGAATTTTCAATCATTCCTTCAGCTTTAATTGGAAGTCATTTTTAAAATCCTGTTATAGATTTTTTTGATGGATTTTTTTGCAACTTTTGGCTTCTCTGGTAAACATACCTCTTGAAAAACAACTCTTTGCTATACTGATGAAATCAGATTCTTTTCCCTTGCATAGCTCCACCACCTCTCAATTTCATAATGACTGAAATGTTGAAATAAGAGTTTCACAACTCGACCTAATAATTTCCTGGGTACGAGTTAATTAGTTATGACCCATCTACTGAGTACAACATTGCTCTGGGTTTTTTTTGTTTCTCCAAAGGTCTGCCCAGAAACACAGGTAGTATCTCAAAATCCATTCATTAAAGTTTCTTCACTTATGAGAGATTGTTACCCATGCCAAAGAGGTTAGCAAAATGTATATGCTTTATACGCATATGTATTTACATATATATATTCATATATTGGAAACACATATGATTACCACCACAAGTTCAAAAGGAAACCACAGCTGCAAGTAGTCATTCTCTTCTACGCATTTTCTTTAGTGAGAAAGGTAGCAAGGAATTTCTGGTAAAGAATCCAAATATTGTATTCATTTCATGTTCGGTAAAGTCAGACTTTCCTTCCAATTAACTGTTAATGTCACAATAAACCTATAATTGAGGTAGGTCAAAATCTAGCTGTGTGGAGGACACATGAGAATTTTCTCTCTAGCTCTAGCAATGTAAATATGTTTTCCAGAATAACACTTCTCCTTTTCCAGACACCAAATTCTATTATCCTACACCAACCCAATATGAAGAAAAGGCCTGCAACATTTAACACAAATTACCCAAGATGACCTTCAATTTCCCAATAGTTTAGCATGTTATTGTTCAAACGAGTAATTGGAGGCCACCATAATAAAGACCAGCAGTGTTTGCATGCATCAAAGAACCAACAAGGAATTCTTAATTCCACCAGTGCACCTGAGGGCTGTAACAACTCATTTGTACAGCATCTGGCACAATTGGGACGGTAATGCTAAGCATGAACTCTGACCAACATAGAGGTATTGATAGTACTTTATTCACTTTGGAGATAATATAAAAAAGTTACACAACTCATCAGGAAAAAGATAAAAGTGTTACACTCTTTATGAACAGTTTTTTTCAATTTTTTTTTTCCTGTGTTCTAAGTGTAACAGGTTTATTTACTCTGGAATTTAAATTAAAAAGAACAAGATAGATATCAGTAGTGTTTTCATCTTGTTAAATGATTTTAATAAGTTAGCTTTAGTTATTTTTCTTACATCTGGCTTGTGTAAAGCCTAGCTGAAGTGAAATGAGAAGGTATAGGGTCAGCTATACTGTGTGAGATTGTTGGTTTATTAACTAATTAAATTATTTACTGATTTTTCTCTCCTGCACTTTACACAGACAACTTGAAATTAAATGCAGAAAAGCAAGACATACAAATTTCCATGGGTTAACTTTATTTTCAAAATTTATTTGCTTTTTATAGATGAAAACTCACTTTTTGACTTGGGATAAATAATGGCATCAAGAGATATAAAAGCCATTCAGAATAAAGATGCTGAAAAAATACATTCCAGGTTACAGGTTTTCAACATAATACATATGGGCTAAGTAACATTCCAGACAAACCGCACTGTGTAAAGCCTGTATATTATATAGACAGCTGAGGCAAATGTGAAGACCTTCAGCAACAAGACTGAGTGCATTGCAGGAGCACGAAACTTAGTTATCACTTCCACATAAAGCCACAAGGATGTTTTCATAATCCCCTTTGAGTTCATCCTGTTGATTTAAGTACAAAAACCCACAATTGTTAGGATAACAAACCCAAGTGAGCTAAATTTCAGTAAGAATTCAATATAGATATACAAAACATCAAACCTTAATCTAAATAAAAAAATCACTTGATATCACATGTGTTAGCCAGAGACTAAGCTTGAACTGAATACCCTCACTGCAGTTATTCATACAACCTAGAAATAACACACACATTTCCAGAGTGGAGCAGAGATAGGCAAAGGCCAATAAAAATACTGGCAGGTCTCATGGCATAAATATATAACAGAACCACTGAAGATTTCTATCCACCCAGGAGCATAAGCTTTTCTTCTCTAGATAAAGTGAAAATGCTTTCCTTGCCCAGTGATCTCCAATGATCATTAATGTTAAAACACTATACACATTGGATCTCGGATTATCTCAAACACAGGCTAATAGTACAGTGATATTTGATTCACCATAGGATCACTTATTCAGCCGGGAAAAAAGGGATAGTATGCATTAAGTATGCACTGTAAGTTTTCTCAAATTTGAATCTACTTTGTAGAGACATACAAAGTGTTTAGTGTAGCCAAGCTATGTCTCAAGTCATTTGGATGCAATCATCACTTTGGAACATGATGAGGTATTGTAACTGCATACCAAATTACACACACAGTCATGACGGAAGAATAAAAGTGATATTTGACACCTAACTGAAAAAGTAGCAAACACCACTAAGAATCAAAAAGTATTTTGATACGTGTAGGAAGTATGTCTCTACTCCAGTCAAGGCTTTTGTTTTTAGTTTTTCCTACGAGCCTCCAAAAAGCTTCTTTCAAAATTTAGCTTTTTTCAAGTCCCTCACTGGTTTAAATTTTCCAGACAATACATTGGGCAGTGTGTTCGCTTTGAGAAGATATTTTTACTAAAGCCACCTGGAAAGCAGGCCAGACAAATGTCAGGTTAACAAGGTATTCACAGGAGTTAATGTTAAAAACCATAAATGTTAAAAACCAATAGTCATTTGCATCAAATATCTCTCACAGAGCTGTCAGTGTAATCATCCCCTCTCTCCTGCCATTGCACCTTATGTCTGCCCAAGCACAGGAACTTGGGGATACTGCAGTCTCCATCAAACTCTTGCTTTCTACTGTAAGATAATATCCTGAGACATACCACTACTAACAAATTGCTGTAGCTTTCACAACAAAAATATCGCCCAAGAAAATGAATTAGTTCTACCAGCATATGGATCGAGTTATTCAGCTACAAGGAGTTACTCAGGCTGAACTGGTGACGGAGGAGCAGAAGGGTTAACAAACCCTTACTGAACTTCCAAAATCATTCAGTTGTTTTAAATTTCATACATCACCTGACAGAAAACCTACCATAATGGCTTGGCGGAGAGAGATGCCATACAGACTCTTGTAATAGCCTTTTATCTCATTCATATCCACTTCATGGCGTGAAACCATGATTCTGATGAGCTGTTTGTGCCTTGTCCCTACGCCCTGTTAAAAGTAAAAAAAAAAAAAAAAGAAAAAAGATAGAAAAAAATTAAAAGAGGCTACTTATGTCATTGAAACATCTTGAATCAAACTTCTGTGCGTTACTCCATCAGACTTCTTTGTGGGTGTACGGAGCCACATTCTCTTCCTTTAACAACTGTCATGAGGGGGTCCTCTCATATCCCGCTTCTGCTCCCTACGAGCACAATTCACTTCTGTCAGGCTACCTCCACCACTGGGTTTCCTTTTTAAGTATTTCTTTCAGCTGTTTCTTAAGAAGAGGCATGTCCTTCACAATGCTTTCTAGACACCAGAGACAACCTAGACTTCAGTGCCTTTTTAATGATTTTTTTTTAAGAAAACAATGAACTCTGTTTTCATAACAATTCACTCAATTTTTCATATACTGCTCCTAAACAAGTCACAGGAGTTACAAAAATACGTGCACACCAGACTGTTTAATGATCTCCAGCTGCCTCACTCAACTCAGGTTCCAGATTTCTCAGAAGGACCATAGATGTCTTGTCAAAGATGAGGCTTTTACAAGGTTTTTGTCCAGATCTGTAGTTGCTTTCCTATTTGCTTTTCACTAATATTTTTGTGGTTTCACAAATAATAAAATTTCCAGTTATATTTCTGTCACCGTCTAAAGTAAAATGTATCTCTGAGGACGGACAGATGCCTTCCTGAACACACTATATCACACAGACAGCTTCTGCTATGGAAAGACATTCAGAGGTTTCAAAGGAAAGAACAGAAGGAGAGAGAGAAATATGCTGAATTTCCTTCTGCAGTCCTTTTTTTATCACACAAAGGGCTTAGAGAACTCTAGCCAGCTTGTTATTTTTTGGCTTACAAAGCACTCCATGTTTACAAAGGTAAGTTCTTTCTTCAGGTTACCTTCATTGCCAAGTGGAGTTTTTCAGCAAAGAAAGCTGGCTTGCTTGTGGCACACTTCACTGTAATGAAACAATGAGATAAGATCTCATCTGTTATACACGTAACAAGTAGCAAAAGGCAAAAGTTCAGAAAGAAAACACTTTAAAAGCAGTCTCACTGTTCCTACTAGCATATCCTATTTATCTACTTCTTTGTTCCCTGTCTTCAAAATATGGAAGAAGTAGCAGTTCCTTGCCTCTGTCTATTCAGAAAGCAATTTAGTCTGCAGAGAATAGTTACAAGAATGTGCTCCCTAGTTTACTGCTGCAAAATTAAGAAACATGTCACCGTTCCCAAGAAGAAAAATGTGAAAGTGTTTGTACCTTCTACAGTAGAGCTGGTGGTTAAGATCTGATGTCTTCTAAACCAGGGTATACTAAGTACTTGACCTCCAGTTACGATTTTAAGGAGGATCTGATGGGACTCATTCTTTTATTCAAAGTTTGCTTGACTGTGATATAAAAGCTGAGAATTAGATGGGTGTCTGGTTTCTGATTCCATCCTTGGTCCACTAATATAAGTAATTTAAGAGAGTCACTGCCTCACCTTATTGTTCATGAGGAACAGTTAAGAGTCTTAACACACACCTTTATTACAAACCTTATAAGAATATTTGCTTGAACAAAACTGCAGAAGGGAAGGTTATATTTTTAACAATCATTTATTATAAATGTCTTTGAAAACAAAATTTAGATACAAGTGGGTTTCATTTGGTTTTTTGGAGGCTGGTTCAAAACTATTGGAATTTGATGCGTTATGCTTGTTCTGACAGCTTTTTGGGGCATATTGACTTTCTGTAAAGATCTTCCTATATTGATGACACATCTGTTCTCATTAAAAGACACTTCTATGTATCAGAGGAGGTATTTCTACTCATTTGTCAACCTTTAACTGACTTGAAATAACTCAAATCACTATGTTCGGCCTAGTTTTCCGAAGTACTATTAAAGTTTCTCAATGAAGCAGGATAAGCCCAGAATGGCTTCCTATCAGAGCAAGAAAGATGGAAGTAAAAAGAGGTTTTCATACATTCAGTACATATACTAGGTTAAAATCTGCAGAACCACTTACCAAGGGCAGTCAGGCAGTTCTCAATATCACCTTTCAGCTCCAAATCTAGTACCTTGTTCATGTCATGCTTGCTGTATTTGGCGTACTTCTGAAAGACTAAACAGGGGAAGAAAACTCCCTGAATAGTGATGAAAACACGGTATACTCATTGTGTTGCCTCTGCCTTATTCTGACCTCACTGCTGCAGCAGTGCTCACAGATTGATTGCAGGCCATCATTCTCATTTTCTTCAGCCAGCACCACCTAAACAGCATTGTTACTGCAAGGACTGGTGAAGTCAGCAGAAGGAATGGGACTTTGTTAGGATGGTAGGGTTTGTGTTCCCACTGGTACAGATAAGGTGGTTCAATGACTCCACTGGAGCCTGTGACATTAGGTGATATCCCTCTATCAATCAAGGGCAAACTGGCTGAGGAGCAAGAACACATTGGAAAGCATTCAGAATCCCTGCCACACTGATTCATTGGCCTTGTGATCAATAGCCATGTGAGACTTCATTGTAACAGTTTTCCTAACAACCTAGATGATAATCCTCATTACTAGTCAGGAAAGAACAGCCAAGCTGCCAACTGCACCCTTAGTTAGCAAGCCTGTGTCCTATTACAGAGACTTTTGCAGCAGTCAGAGACACATCTTTATAATCTATGTCTTCTCTGAGTTCATGACCACGCCATGTTCAACATACAATTCCTCTGAAGCACAAAGTTTCATCCAACCTACCCCTTCGGAGATGTGGATAGCTTCTTGCAGTAAGAATGGTAATGAACACATTGATATCTATTCCCCTCTTTTTCTCTCCAGCTTCATACAAGGCCTGTCATAAACAGCAATTAGTAAAGTTAACATCAGTATAGTAAAACCCAACAGAAATACTGTACTTCAGAGGTTACCAGCCCTAGGCAAGCCATTGCTTGTCAGTAATGAACTCTAGCCCTTGACATGATCCATAACAAATCTTTCCACAACCTCAGACTCTCTCTCGCCTATCAAATAATACTTCATACTTCACTTATGTCATAATAGTACCTGGAGAAGACTATGCAGCTACAAAAAATGTTTTCAGATATTTTACTATCACCGTCTAGCTCTCCTGGGTATACTACTTTCTTGGATGAAGATATTTTTCATATGTCATGATGTGCTTACAGTCTGCATGGGCAAATATTTAGGACCGGCAAGCTTTCTTCAGACAAAATTATCTCTGATGTTAATTGGAAAAATGTGAAGGAGCAGCCTACGCACCAAGCAATCCTTGTCTTTCCAGGAGTGACTATAACGGACATTGATAATCAAATCAGTCTTCAGCATTATCTGGAAGTCCTTAAACCTCTCTAGAAATTATACTTAAAGACATCCATGCAGCACGAAAGAAGATTTAACAACACTCTGCACCAAGAGAAATAGTATTAAACTTTCGAGCTTAGACAGAGTGTTAATTTACTGACCTTTCATATCTATGGTTGATGAAGAAACTAAACTCCTTATGTAGCAGGGATAAAAGTAGTATTGTTCAGTGGCCTTATCTTGGTTGGATTTTTAAAAAATCAATTTGAAATGAATTTACATTTAAATTGTAAGAATGATGTACAATTTTATAGCTGAAAACTCAGGAAAAACTGCACAGGTTTACCAAGATTTTAACAAAAATAATCACATTAATGGTGGAAGAAATAAGGGAAAGATCGGTTGCTCATTTTAGAATTATTCAGAAAATGACTGTGAGGTTTACCCAACACTGTGGAAAGGTTTATAACTGTAAAGCAATAGCTATAGATAACATACTGCGGAGTTCACACTGGTCAAGGTATAGTAGCTAGTTCTGCACATACTTGAGCACACCCTTGCCCTTTAATTCATGAAATGTGTTACAAACAGAAGGAAGTTTGTGTCTAA
>Ga0181612_182088_pt1 | contig 16779 bp, 13 predicted proteins | sample HoacroProtozoa21_FD_119630 | JGI IMG/M metagenome (GOLD analysis project Ga0181612, IMG submission 119630) | Hoatzin crop microbial communities from Cojedes, Venezuel. Combined Assembly of Gp0051906, Gp0051904, Gp0051908
ATCCGAACATCAAAGCCAGTGTTGTGGCTGCTAAAGCTGTACCTATTTTCTGACAGGAAGCTCTTCCGGCACAATGGCCTTTTAGAGCCATTTCTGGTTTCCAGCAGTATAGAGGTTTGTTTCTATAACAAATATATTCCTGTGGATGAAACTGCTAGTATTAAAAATAAATGGGAAGAAGGAAGTGGATTCTATGGAAAAGTGACTGCAGAGGAAGCAAAGTGACCTCTGTGTGTTGGTTAGTGAGAAAAAAATCAGTGGAAGCATTTGAGGGATCATAGGACTTTTTATAAAATCACTTTTAAGTACAGGATTAAACCATAGTATGTATATGGAAAAAGACATAGTCTGAGGATGGTTGTTTGTTCCTAAGTGATCTAGGGTTAACAAAGCATTCCAGGGTTTTATGAAAGCACTTTTAAACAAATAAACATTACCCTGCAGTATTTACAAGCTAAGCACTTCAACATAATCTCCATGCATGAGAACCTGAGAGGAAGATTGATTGAAACCCCATGATAAACTGTTCTGTTTAAGTGCCTAACCTCATGGCAGTAGAGAAAAGCAGATACAATAAATAATGAAAAAACGACAAATTTAAAATTTTCAATGCATTTCATCACCCAAAGTGCAGTTTGGTAACCAATGCGGAGTGCCTAAAATATTTCCATCCTGGAAATTTCCCTTTAAAGTGGTATCTGGACCTTTTTTTGAATAATATCGAAATGGGTGAGGTTTCTTTCTCCAGTGCGAGGTAACATTATCTATGCAGACGGAGGAATTGCCATAGCCTTGGCTTCTTTGAAGCCTCCCTGTGTTACAGTCTGTTCGCCAAATAAGGCATCCTAAACATTGCTGCTGCTTCTGGATCCCTCTTCTCCCTGCCAGGTTTTTTGCTGAGTGTCTTGTCTGCCTTCCAAACACGTCGTGAGGTCCTTCGGTCTAAACCAGCTGTGATTTCATTCAACCCTGATAAAATGAGATTGAGCGGAGCAGGGCCGTGCTCCTGGGGAAAGGAGAAGACAACTCTGGAGCAGGGTCATGAACAGGAAAGCAATGGGGAGCTCCTCTGGAGTGCTTCCCACTCAGCCAAAAAGGGATCACCTGACCTTCCCAGCCTCTTCACTCTGGGGTATGGGGGTGCTGCCGCATGACCCCTGCCCGGGCAGAGGCCAGAGGGCTCAGCCTCCTCGCTGGTTTTCCTCTCTCGCTCTCTGAGTTCAGCATTCTGGGTGGGCTTACGCTGTTTCTCTGGTGTGCTCAGCGAGCAGAGCAAGGCGCAAGGAATCAGTGTCCAGATAATCTCAGCTGGCATTGCCTGCCCCAAGGTTACTCAGTGTTGTTTGTTGCCCTGATTTCGTCCGACCCCGAATCTCCAGATCTCTCACACCATTCCATAATTTAGTTTTGTTAGAGGTGACTGGCTTTCCAGAGCAGCTTGTCTTTATAGATGGCAGGGAGTAAATAAGAGATGTAAAGTGAGGGAAAAATATATTGTTTATCTCAAATTCCAAACTACTGTTTTGAGTATTTTCATTGCGAAACAGGTATTGCCTTCACTGCTAAATTCCCCCTCATTTTTACAGCTGGACTAACTGGCCTGGCTTCCTCAGCCAGCTGAGGCAGTGGAAATGTCACCTCTGTCCGGCCAGCCCCAGGCTGCCCGGTGATCTGGACCCCAGTCCCATAAGCATAGTCCCAGCCCAGGTTACCACCTCCGCCACACCTCCTCTGGACCTTTTTATGGCACTAACTGACTTCACAGTCTGTTGGATCAGTGTCAAAATTAACTTTCTCTCTGAAGGACGGTGTAGACAAGCTAGCGGCGATGCTTTGGGTGTTGGCAGTCTCTCTCCCTTTACAAGCGTCACGAGCACTGCTCTGCACAGCACAGATGCCACTGCGATGCGTGTGTACAAATGCATTTCACATATCCATGGTGGATTCAGACATAGATAAACATGTGGCAGCAGGCTGGTTTGTCTGAAAGCATCTATCTTGTTACGAAGGGGGAGAGCTAACGGTACAAAACACCAAGGCAGAACAGTATCCTTTAATTTTTCTCCTGCAATAGTGGTGTGCAAGAGCTATGAAGTGAGAAAGCATTTTACATCTTTAAAGGCAGACATTCTCCGGCAGTATCGGCTGTGGAAGCAGCTCGGCTGATTCATACACCAGTAACATTTTCTTTAAGTGAAGATTAGCTCTGAAGCTCCAGTATCTATTTTACGGCATCACAACCTTTCTTTTCAGGAAATTCTCCCTATCTCTTGCCTCATAACTGTCAATAGCATTTCCCTATCTCTTTGAAACCATGGTACTGACTCAGTCTGTTTGGAGACAGAAGCTATTTTGACTTACAGGTTCAATTCCTGTTGACTCAAAAGGGAGGAAGAAAATGCAGAGACTGAGAATGAAAACATTTCTTATTCCAGAAGTCACTAACAGGCAAATGCCATTAAGAAACGGATGGCATTTGTTCACAAACTTTTAAAAACATTTTTTTCTCGGCTGAGGTTTAGCTCTGCATGTATTTTCTAGCAGATGCTGCCATGAAGACAAGTGAGTCTGGATGTGCTCTTTGCTTCAGCAGTTGTATGAAGCAGATTTCTTCTTGGCTGAGATCTCAGAGAGGATCCTGAGCAGGGCTTGTGTGTCCTCCTGTCCTCACCGAGGCACCTGCAGGATCTCTGCCATCAAAACGAGCATGGCTCTTTCTTTCTCACTCATTTGGCTAAAAGGAGAATAATACAGTTATGCTGGCAAGGATTTATTTTTCCAGCAGACTGCGGTTTTCACAGTTCAGCTTTCTGGACTTCAAAAATTCCCATGTCACAGGTCTGTCTAAAAATGGTGGAAAACGGGAAGGGAAAAGTGCTGCTCAGACAGAAGAAGGAAGCCATTACTTGTCATCGCTGTGCTTCGAACCAGGGTTGTTATCTGTAAAGCAGTAACGTCTTAGAGAAAGGCTGACAAGTGGATCTGATGCAAAGCAAGACCTCTCTCCTCCCATCACCACACCGTTTCAGCAGCTCGATTCTGTACACATTTCTGCTGAAGGTCTTAGGAACACGGGGCTGAGAAAGTTCCTTCTCAGCCATCACATCTTTCTTGTGCCCATGGTCTCTCATGGAGTACAGCAGGAAGAGAGCAGAAGATATGTTGTCCCTTCCAAGAGGAGGCTTCCTTACGGAGGGCCTGACCACCCAAGTCTGTCTGTGCCCGCTGCCCCGCAGTGGAAATCCCTTGTCCCTCTGCTGCAAGAGTCCTCCCAGTGACGATTTCAGCCTCATCCATGCATGTGTTAGAAACATTTCGAAGTGTGAGTGCTCCTTCCTACCTCCTCAGCAAAAAAACTCACCTCCAGGGAGACGGGAATTTCATGAGTGATAATTTAGCTGTCCTCCACCAGCCCGTGGGTATTGATTATCGAGTACAGCAAGTGCCCACTCCTGTGCTAGTGCACTCATTGCCTTTGTACCCTCCAGCACTGCGTTTGTTGAGGGATTTCGGCTCCTTGTGGCACACCTCCATGAACAAGGAAAATGTAAGGTTTTGGTCAAAGAAGGGGTTTTAAGCCACAAATCATATCCTGTGCTAAGAATGGGCTTTTGTCCCTGAAAAGTGCATATTGAGGTGATCACCTTAAAAAGAAACAGTGCTGTATGTTTTTCATCCTGGTTGCTGCCGATTGTACCTGAAATACTAAATTATGTGGCGGCGGGGACGGGGGCGACAATGGACAGACAGACTGTCAGGCCAGCTGCCTGACAAAATCGAGCGGCTGCAGGAGGAGCTGCCAAATGAAGATGGGTCCTATCAAAAGTGCTGTAGAGAGACCCTCCCTGGCCCTTCCCCATAAGCAAGAGACTGAGCAGTGCAGGAGGAGGGGAGGGAGAGACCGCAGGAGGGCAGGTCTGGGTATGCACGCAGCAGCAGCAGAGGAGCCTTGCATGAGTGAGGTGAGCCCTGGAAAAGCAGCCACACTTTATATTATCTTCCAAGGCTCCCTCTTAGCAAGCATTAAGAGATTTCCTACAAGCACAGGAGCTGATCTGGGGATTTCTTTAGCAGCCTCTTATTTAAAAATCAGCTGTTGTCCTTCCTTAATCTGAATTCAGATCAAGCCAGCTATTAATGTTTCTGCTACCCTCATTAAAATGTCTGACTCTTAATTCTTTTGCAGCAAGGTGACATATACAATGAATATAGTGGTCATAACACAGCCTTGACACTGAAATGTGAAGAGCACAGCATATCTTTATTGCACATATGAAGAAGGGATTCTTTCACAGCATTGCTACAGGTGTCAAAGGTGCACTAATTTAAACAGTTGCAAGATCTTTTTAAAAGGTTTTCTCCACCATCTTTTTGTCCAGATTCTCATGCTTGTTTATAGCTATTTTCAAAAAAAAACAAGTAGATGCTGCAGTGTCTGAGTCTGTATAGGGGATTTTGGTTTGCTTGAATGTAAATTTGGCTTATTAATGTGAATAGAAGGCAGCTGTAAATCTCTAGATAGACCTATTTTTAGGTGTCAGACCAATATTGTTACTAATTTGAATTGCATAATATGGCTTTAAAATTAATGATTATTAAAGGTTACTTGTTCTATTTTTTAAAGCCTCTTTTCATTACTTTTCTAAAAGTAATAACTTAAGACCAGATCAATAAACTGTGTAAGTACAAATATTCCCATCCCAACAGAGAACATAACTTAGACTGAACTCTAAGATTATGAGTTTAAATGGAAAATATGAGTGCTCTCTTCAAATACCCCTACTGGGATGTCAGTGAGGAAGGGGATTGTGTTTACTGTTTATAATAGACTCCATCACAGCTGAAAAGTAGTTTTCATTTTGATTCAGTGGCTATTGAACATCAGGTTAACTTTCGAGCTTGCCACTCATTTCTGAGCCTTCCTATCTGTGGGGTTTGAGTCAGACTGCTCAACCCTTTTCTCCCACAGTAAAAATTCTTCAAGGCCATATTTGGACCACTGTAACTGCTGTGAAGTCTCTTGTAACGGGTGACTCAGGCTAAGAATCTAATAACCCTGGTGCTGTAGGGCAGAGAAAGACATATTTTCACTATTTATATGAGATAAGAAGTTGTAAGTCTGATCCAACCCAGGGTTCTCAGCTGAGAATGGGCCCTTTCGACTGTAGAGCATGTATTCTGATGTAGAATAATCACCATGCAGTAATGCCTCCACAAGGAAATGTTTGCATTACAGGCCCCTAGTAAGAAGTGCAAGAACTAAGCATCAAGCAGAACAAACTTCTCTCAGGACTCAGTCTGCTGTAGGAGACCCTGCTTCAGGCAGGGGGGTTGGACTAGATGACCCACAGAGGTCCCTTTCAACCCCTAATAAAAAAAAAAAAAAGAAATAAAAGCTCATCTCCAAGCTGTAATTGTAGGTTTGTGTGCAAAAAGATACTGTGCATAGAAGATCTATGCTCCATGATCAACAGTAGCGGTGGTTTTGTCTTTCCTTTGGGGCAACACAGAAGAATGATGGCTCTTCATATCCACTGCACTTTGGTGAGGCTAATTACTAGGAACTACACGAATTTGCAATAAATAATTTATCCAACATATTGAAGTCGCATTTTATGTTCACTTAGTGCATTACATCTGTAATCAAATGAAGGACTTAACAACCATGCACAAATCTTTAAAGTTAAATGTGGGTTTGGACCCCAACCCTGAATCTCAGGACCCTCTGAAGACCCCAGTACCTGCTGAGCCAGGAGCTGAACCGCGTACTGGCTGGCCTGACTGCCCCTGCCCCTGGATGTACGGGGCCACTTAAGCCTTGTTGCCTCTGAAGTGGCTCAGCTTGGCTGAAGCATGAGCTAGCAGAGCTTTAGCTCGCTGTGGTTGCTTTGTCCAGGCTGGGTGGATCAACTGACTTTGAAATACAGAATGATGTGAAGGCCTTTTCTGCAAGCCGAGGTTTTCTCCATGCCTAAGGAAACATGGCCAGCAGGAGCAAGGCTGTGTCTCCTCTGCATCAGTCAGGCTGAAGACAGGACCCTTGATCTCCTAAGAAGGCAAACCTGACAACATTAAACTCTAAATTCAAGCTCAGCTCTAGACTTTAAATGCTGACTTGACTTTCTGTGCTCCAGTCTCCATCTAGACAGCATTTAATAGGCTCATTGGCCTCATAAGCATTTTCTAAACAGATACATTAGCTACAGGCTTCATGATAAGCTCTTAAAGCAGAACAAAAACCTTATGAAATCATGATTTGTCACTGGAAATAGCCAAAAGCTGGGTGAAAGCCCAGCTTGTGGGATTTTAGTTTGCTGAATGAGAGCAGAAGGGTGATGACTGCGCAAGAAATAGCTCGATGTCGGCGGTACACACTGCTTGGTCACCCTTTGCCATTGGTGCTGGCATCTGCGTTGCACTGCACTCTCCCCTGCTCGGGCTGTTTGGATGCTGGGCATGATTTGGGGCCAGGCAAGGCTTGGCCTTACCTCTGACCGGGCTTGACTCCTCAACACTGCCAAGCATTCACAGAGATTTCCTAGGCAGTGTTCCTGATGGAGCCTGCTGTCCTCATGCATTATCCCAGTGCTGCTACAGAAGTGAGGGCTACTGCAGAGAAAAAAGTTTGCAGAATAACAGCCGTGGAGGTGGGCAGCCTTTCTTCATACAGAAAAACGATAGATAAGATACTCAGTGCAACTAAGCTTGATGTCAGAAAAAATAAAATTGTGTGGCTCTAGGGAAAGTCTGACATGCACTGAACTGGGAGCTGCTCTGCCTTTAGGGATCAGTCTGTGATTTGGGTGGCAAATGGAAACAATTCGAAGTTGTCCTTTGAGCATGCTGGCTGACTTTAACACTGTGCCAAGAAATATGTCACCTCTTCAGATCTCGCCTCTGCCTCGCCCCGCGTTGTGTGCAGCCAGGTCAGGCGGCAGCAGCACCAGTGCTGCTCTGACAGCTGCTGCCGGGAGGAGGGAAGGAGAGCAGAGCTGAAAGCGGCCAGGCACATTTATAGACCCTGGTTTGACACAGCTCAGGAATGTCTTCCTCTGAGACCTCTACGGTGTGTGGGAGTGGGAACCCTCTGCACAGTCTACAGGGCCCCCAAACCTCACTTTCTGGCCAGGGAGCAAAGGAAGGCTGTCTGAGGCAGGTTGGCCTCTTCCCATAGGTTTTCCATGGGGCAAAGGTGATCTGGGGTGCAGCATTTAAGTGATGTTCATGGCCTGCCCTTTTGAATCAGAATCAAAATCTTACTTGAGATCCGATTTAGAGTGTGACAAAAAAAAGATAAAACAATCAGAGGCAATGTCTCTCACCCTCTCTATTTTCTCTGCATGTGTTGTACCTGTTTGTAGAAATGCTGGCCCTGTCACTCCAGCGAGCCGGCAGAAAGCCGCCTGCCTGAATGGGGCAGCCGGCAGCATTCCTCCGGACCCCGGGATGAGGGTGGGGTTTGATCAGCCAAGGGAGAAAAATGTCAACATCTGTCTGTCACTGCACGGCAAATGGCCAATTATCATTTTTTTTTCTGCTTCCCTAAGCTGCAGTCAGACAAAGCCGCCAGCTCGGTGGCTTTGTTGCCTGGGCCATTTCCCACCACCGCTCCACCTCTGATATGCTAATGGCAAAACTGAACGGTTTTGTGAGGCTGAAAAGGATCTTTGGGCATATTCACTGGGTCAACAATCCCAACTGCTGCGCTGGGGCTCAGCCTGCTGCGGCCAGAGCCCAGTGCCAAGGGACTTCCCTCCCCCGTGCTCCTCCTGTTTTTAAAAAATAATGATGGAATTAACCATCTGGCTGTCTTGGTGCCCAGAAACCTAGTTGAACAAATTATGACACGATACATTCCCCTTGAATACTTTCTGGACTGACAAGGCAGGCTGGGCTCTCCAGTGTGAATCGCTGCCCCCATAAATGCAAGTTGAGAACTGAGAGAAGACCGTCTCCTCTCCGCTTCTGAGCACCATGGAGCAGCTAGGTGGTACAGAAATACTTCTGTGTTTGCACAGTTGGCTTTGCGTGCATTAGAGCAAAAGTAACACTGACAAACAGTCCTTTGTTTAGAAAATAAACCCTGTCATACATGCAATGCTGGGCACAGAAAGCAAGTTTGATGACCTAATCCTGTCTATTGTGTAGTAATAGTAATGCACTTAAGTAGTAATTCTAGATCTGGTTGAAAAATAATTGTGGAGTTTATTGAGTGACAAGTTTCCCACTCACCAATGCTGTGGAAGGGCCAGGGCAAATGGGCTATAGCACCCGAGACACGGTGCTTGTAAGTCTGTGACAAATTGATTTTGAAGTGTTTGTCGTTTATAATTAGTCACCTGAACTAAGTGTGAATGTTATGAATGATACGCCACTCCTTTTGCTGATGCTGTACTGATACCATCATTGCTTTATACAAAACGCAACGACTTGGCAAGTTTTTTGATGGTAAAATTTGAAGAAGTTTTGCAAGCAAGCTAATGTTTATAAGTGTAGTAATATTGCCATCATTACTCAAACCAACTATGACACGTACAAGTGTGTCGACTGCAAGCACCCTATAAAAATTGCTGGACATAAAGCCCAATGACACGAGATAAAAGCTGAAGAAATTTAAAAGCTGAAAAAACAAAGCAGCCTAATGGTTTGATGGCTTCCAGTTGACCCTGAGCAGAGATCTGGGTGAATACTCCAGCCAAGAAAAAGGCGATAGTTGTGGGTGTTGTTTATGAGGTTACAATTTTAATATAGCCTGCACGGTAAACAGTGCTGTAATAAAACCTGACCTTTGCTACAACTTCCTTTACTCTTCTTTCAATCTGCTCGTGAGCAGTGAGAGAAAGATGGATTGTCTGTATCTAGAACCAGCTCACTGTGAAGACTTGTACTTCTTTATTCCCAAACAGCAGAATAAACAAGGTGAACATTTTCTTTCTCCTCCTTTTTGAAGGAGATGTTCAGCTGTGTCTGTTTTCCCTGTTCCAGCTCTGCTGGGAGGCACCGGCGCATCTCCTGTGCCGTGGTCTCGCAGCTCTTTCTGGCGTGTTTGCACCGACTCTGACCACCTCTGTGCATCCTCTGCAGGAGTGTTCACCCAGACCCTGGGAAGTGCTGTCGGTGGTGCCTTCTGCCACTTTCCAGGGAAGGGCTTTTATAAAAAGCATGCCCAGCATGAAGGAGGAAGCAGATGCAGGTTCGCTTGGCACAAACCTCTCCAGTTCCTGGCATATGGTGGGTGGTTAAAAAAAATGGATCTGAATGGTGTGAAAATCTATTCATCCTGTATTACAGAGAATAAATTATTTCTTTTTGGTCATATGCTGCGTGTTGTCCTGGCTGTACCCGCCTGAGCTGTTGTGAAGGAATGCTTTAGACTCGCAGGGTGTACAGATCAGAACAACCCTCTCTGCTGGCTTTCTGCTTGACAGAGGCTGAAGATTTTAATTCTATCACTTCTTTTCCTGAACCATTATTCCTGATTGTACTTGCATCTTTAATGAAAGAAACCCAAGCCTGATTTATGGTAATAAAAGCACAGAAAATCCAAGGCAACTAAGTAAGTATGCTGCCCCAGAGGCTAGTTGCCACTCGTGTTGGAAAACTTGCTTTATCCATGGTCTGACGTTTTCTGGCTTCAAACTTCAGCTGCTGGCTTTTGCTACGTTACTGCCTGGGTTTGCAGTGCCTGCTGCTCCCCTGTCCCACAGCTTGTCTCCTGGTGCGCACATTCAAATGAAGCTCAAATTTCATATTTAATTTTCATGAGGTTTGTCAGCTTGTTTGACTACTCTTACTACCTAAAACTAAGGGTTTTTTTAGAGTGTTGCCAAGCCTATAGTCTTTGCTGATCTCCCAAGGATTCAGGCATATTGCCTTACACAGCATATACGACCTGAAAACACATAACCGAGGTAAGCAGTTAATGACACATAATGAACTTTCCCTCCAATATAATAAAATATCAGCTGTCCCTTTTAAATATTATAAACTTTTCTCTTTACTGAATGCTAGTGGCGGATAAACAGATTTGGAGGAAATGAATGCTCAATTGACTTATCTCTATGAACAGATTATTATTGCAATACTTTCAAACCCATAAGCTTTCTTAGCTTTTGCTTCCCTGAAAGAATTTGAAGTGTGTGTGTGTGTGTGCAGAACTTGGCACCTGCGGGACGCTGCGGTGGCTGTGGGTCTGGCTTTGCCAGCTGGTCTTTTTTACTGGACCTTGTGCTTCTCCAGCGAGAGCCAACCCGGTCTCTCACTTGCAGGCAGGGTCTCTTGGCCACATCACCCTGCATGTCCATTCTGTTTATCCCCTAGGTCTGAACAGACTCTGGGAGAGAAGATGTCTCCTCTGGGAGCTGGTAGCTGGCAAATAACAGAGCCCTCAGATTGCTTCCCACAATAGGTGTGGATTTACTCATGGCATGAAGGGGCAGCCCTGGAGAAGGGAGCAGACCAGAGACCCAGCGTGCTCCAGAAGAACCACCGGAGAGGAAGGTCCTGCCCGCGGTTGCATCCTGCACTTGCAGTGCCTGGCTGCCTTATTTCCCCTCCCCGCCATTCACGCTGTGCCTAGAGCTACCTCCCAACCAAAACAGGGCTTGTACTTTAAAAGAAATGAAACCAGAAATTTGTCTACTTGTACACAGCTGGAGCTGGGCTTTCAAGAAAAAACCCAAACCACGTCACAGAAACCAGCCACTGGGAGAGTTACGCCCCTGGGGCGGGTTTGTCCCTGCACGTTGTAGTTTACACGCGTGGTACCTCCTCGCAGACACCGAGAAAGCGATGAATCTGACGGTCACCTCAGTGCTGCTCATACATCCGTGCTGCATGCGTGGCGGTGAGAGCGGCTGCAAAGTCTTTCCTCCCAGGCGCATTTCACACTGCGTTGTACACATCTGTCTGCCTGCACTTCACAGTGGAGAATTAGACCTGCCTGAGTGAGTCTGGCGCTGGACTTCATATCAGTCAGACACTGGTGCGTGGCAAGCCTCTCTCCCTTAGCTTCCTTTTGCTCTGCTTCTGCAGAGGTGGGGTGGGACTGCAGGGACCTGCCAGCGGCTCTGTCCTGCCGGCGGGGATCTGGACGGCGCTGGGCTGCCTGCAGCCCTGCAGCAGCTGCTGCGAGGTGGCCTGGGCAGGCGTTGGCATGGGGCTTTCCCACCCTTACAAACCCACCCGCACTCACAGCTCCCACAGGCTCACAGCCCCCAGGCGGGTTTTCAGGACCAGCTTGTAAAAAGAGGGGCATTTCTACCCCCTTACATTTGCACTCCAAAGAACAGCTCAGATGGGATAGCAGTATGCTTTGTTGTACCAAAAGCTGGAGCAGATCCATTATATCTCATGAATCTACCTTTTCTTCTTTAATTAGCCTTTGGGGTGTGAGGCACAACCTTGGGCTGACCAGGTCCCGTTGGAGCTCAGGCTGGCACTAGGGAAGGGGGGAAGCAGTAGAAGTGAGAAGTAGAGAGGGCACAAATACACCTCTCCTCCCAACCTTGAATGATATCCCCAACAGTGGTATTCTCGCAGAGAGCCTGTGCTCATCAACAACAATATTTAATAGGAAAATGCCTGAAGGTGCCAATCAGGATACCAGAGAAAGTCCAAACCTGTGGGAAGAAGCAGCTTTTGTTGTCCGTAGTGCAGAGAGCGCTGAGCACTGGCCAGACACAAAATAGCCTTGTACAGAGCTGAGAAGCCTATTGTTTTTCAGAGGCTGCTATTTTTGTGCTCATACGACGGCCAGAGATGTGTCTGACCCGTGAAAGGCCTACATCCTCTGTTTTGTTTGTAGTTGCAATAGCTCTAATTACTGCACCCTCACAAAAAAACCCAAACAATTTTTCTTTCTCTCTGTAGGTTTAGAACACTAATAGGTGGGGAACAGGATGCGTACAAGCAATGTAAGTATGGATACGTGTACACACACACATGTACGTACGTATCTTTTTCCATCTAATACATCATAAATATTGTCAAAATATGGAGAACAGCTGAAATAAAATAACAGCCCTATTGGAACAAAGTCACATGTTAGATGCTGAAGTCAGTCACGCTGCACCAGCAATAAGCTCAAAGTGACAGAAACAAATAAAAATAAAACCTTTTTTTTCTCCTACTTAATACAGATTACAAGTGTATTTAAATTGTTCAGCCTACTCTTGAAATTTGAAGCAGCAACGTGCATTTGATTGTGTGGTGAAATAAGGCACAACACTTCAAAATGAGAATGTGTAATAGTTTCAGAAGCCTGCCTTTCCTTTTGTAGATTATACATAATATCAGGCTTCAGTCCAATTTCCATTTTAGCGGTTTACTGGGGAGGTGAGAGGAAATGTTTATTTTAGCAACTGGGCAAATCAGAATAGTTTTTGCTCCAAACTCAGAGGCTCTGAGAAGGCTCCGCAGACACCAATTCAGTGTCGGCTGGACACCCGACAGAGCTGGGGATCTGCGTGGGGTCCCTGGGGGCTCCTGCAGGGTTTGTCTGTGGCCACGGGATGGTCAGAGCTGTGCGGAGGAAGCCTTTTGCCTCACATCTTTTGCAAGCTGTTTGATCTGAACTCGTTGAAAACGTCCAAGAAACCAGACGACCAGGACAGACTGTTCTCGCAGGGCAGTTATCCTTCCTTTTTCATATATAACAATATGTCGTTCATTCTAGACTCAGTGAAAGCCTATAAGACTCTGTTATTGTAATTATTATTTCACAGGCTTTGGACTGGACCTGATATTTTTGAGATCTCAGCTCAACATGACAGAATTGCAGCATGGCTCTTCAGGATACGTTTATACCGGAGCAACAAATATCCTGTGTTTACTTAGGAATGACTTGTGGGCTTCAAACACGGGGGTGAGAAGGCCTCACTTCAAACAAGGGCAGGTAGACCGGGGCCTGAGCTGGGGAGAGTATGTTTGGATATTGGTCCATCATCTGTGGGAAATCTTGCAGCGGCTGTTTGAGAGAGACTCCCTGCCCACTGCCCACTCTGCCTGTCTGCCAGAGATCATCCCTGTCCTGGAGTCAGTGAAAGGAAGTCTCCTTCCATGGGATCCTGCGCCTGTGCTCAAATCACTGAGGAAGCTGCTGCAACCTAATACTGGATTTTGCCTGAGACACTGATGTGTGCGGACCTCTGCCAGCCCAGCCATGGGAGGAGCAGATGGGTAGAGGGTGATGAATCACCAGACGGCTGAGGACCAAAATCATCTTCAACTCCTACATCAAGGTTCAACTCCATGTTTCTGGGGAGATGCTCCCCATCCCAGGCACGGTGCCTATGAGGAATCTCTCCTGTCCACAGTAACTCTGGTTTCCTGTGGTACCAGCTTTGATTTCTCATTGTCATTGCAAAGCAACAAGGAGTGAACTTTGCTTACCTCTACTCTGCTCTCTCTCTTCCTATCGTGCTTGTGGCTTTTCTGGCAGTAGTTGCCTATGCGCAGTTTCCAGCATCCAAGGAAGAAATTGCACACCTGGGCACAATGTGAAATGTCTCTCTAACACCTTTTTGCTGCATTTATCCCTACAAATATCAATTGCTAAAAGAGAAGATGGCCTGGATATATAAACTTTATTATAGGTAACAGAAGAGGGGCTGTAGCAGATGAGAACATGCAGCATTCATGTTTTTGTAAGTGGCCCAGTGGTATCTTTAAAATAGAAACAGGAAAGGTCTGGCTTGTACCAGGAAAGCGGAGACAGCCCAGAGGCTTAGGTGTAATTCGCACCATCAGGCGCAGCATATAGTAATCTTACTTGATGATATTTTATGCCTGTTCTGATTCCTGTGTGTGAATAATGGAAGACGGCACTGCCAGAGGAGAAAGGACAACCTGGGCTATTAACTCTGCTCTATTGGCAATTTCTTCCTATTTACTCTGCTTTCTTTTCTCTTATCAAGTCCCCTTTCTTTTTCTTTTTTTTCTGAGTGGTTCGTGAGATATAAAGAAAGAATATTTATATATTCTCCTCTCCATTATGAGACTCCAGTTGCCTGCTGTGTGTGTGCATGCACTAACGTGTGTGTTGTGTTCAAGGGCTGTTGAGCATCACGTAGCCGAACCAGAGCATTTCAGTCACGTGGCGCTGACAAGCTCCTCTCGTGCGCAGTACATGCCTTTCCTTAGCTCAAAACAGATGTCATTTCGCTTGACAGACCCTTCTCTGCATTCCTGAAAATAAAGTTGGGTAAAATTTTGTGGGTTTGTTTTGTTTTGTTTTTTGTTTAGATAGTTTCATGTTAGTAAATACTTTCCCAAACTGACATGAAAGACGTAAATTGATGTTTCTGAGTTATCGATCTCTTTGCTTTCCAAAATAAATTACATTAAATAGCTGTTCTCAGGGCCATGCCTTTAATGAGAAACACTGCTGTGGCTACATTTCACTCTTCTATAAAGCAGAGGCCTTGCAGTTGAATCCCACTTAGGACTGGGATGTCATCCTTTCTCATGACTGCAGTGCTTCCAGTGTTTAGCATTTTTCTTGCAATGCTATTGAGACGGACACAATAACAAAAAAAATCACATGTGTCTTAAGTTATCTGGCTGCCTGTCAGACTTGATTTGAGCACTCTCATACAGACAGAAATGACTGTCAGGAAATGATTACCTAGCACTATTCTGGTGAACCATGCTGCTGGGTGACCGAGATGGTCATTAAAGAAAATAGTGATTTTAAATGGTTGACAGGAAAACTAGTTGAGAGAATTGTCATCTGTTTACATTGGGTATAATGCTTTTTACACAGAGAAGGAAGATTAGACTTGAGCAAGCATGCCATACTGAAGCAGAAAAAAATAACCCAAACCAAGTTTATCAACTAAAATGCTTGCATGCCTGGGGAAAAGGACATTTTCCAACAGAAGAAATTAGTCCTGCATCTTTAGCACATATTTCACTTCGCCTTAAAAGGAAGCAGATACTGTTTTGAATTAAATGAGATGTTTGCAAGACTGTGTTTCCTTTCTATGGGATTAATAACAGAAAGAATTGGGAAAGAACATGGAGGGGTTAAAAGTATTTTTGGCTGCTAATACTCTTGCTTCTAGCTAATTGAAAAAAATTTGCTTTATAGCTGCACACTGTATCTGTAAAATTCCTTCTTCTCCTGTTTAGAGATTCGCTTTGAAATATGGGACCATGCAGGGCTCTTGTATCACACTCCTCTAAGTAGAATTGCCATCCACAATAAAGGCCAGTGTCTTTTCATTGCGACTCCTTTCTGTGGTGGCTCATATAGATTCTCTCACGGGACAGACCCGATGTGTTTGACTGAGCATACTTACAGCAGGAAATACAGAAATCTGTGCCGTGGTGAGCTTTGGTGTGTGCCGCTGCCTGGCCTGTGACTGCAGCGGGCTGGTTTCAGTACTCAGCATCTGCAGGAGGCAGGGACCAGCCAAAGCTGCACCATGACCCAATGTCCTCTGTTGTTTTCCTGATGTGTGAATCTCAAAAACTTTGAACAATGTTGCAAAGTCATGTCTTTTGTTCTTCTGAAACAATGGCTTTTATTTGGCTAAGGCCTTTGAATATAGTACTATCAAAGTAAAGGAGCTGATACCTGAAATTCTGAATCATCATGCGAATACCACTTTATCATAACTCCACTTACATTTATTCATTTGGTTGTGCAGACTTACCATGACTTGAAGACCAGGATGAGAAGTCCAGCTGCATTCCTGGATAAAGCACAGAGGAGGCTGATGAAGATGTTACCCGAGTTTAAAATAACCTTAATAAATTCAGTACACAAACACTCCTGGAAGGATCATATTCACAGCTAATAACTGCTGTTGCCAAGTTTTAAAAAGTATTCCTCCTCCATATATAACATCTACAAAGGTGATGATGACCATGTTAGTTACTTGGACTGATTTGATAAGAGGCAGTGCAGGTGAGTCAGACTGTTCCCATTAAGGCTCAAACTTAAAATAGCTTGCTGTAAATAATCTTTTATGCTTAACAAAAGCTTGTACAATTCCTGATAATTAACTCATCACCCACACTGACATTCAAAAGGCTGAGAACGTTTCTGATGTTGTCTGGTTCACCGTGAGGACGTGTCCAGAGAAATTACTGAAGACTGAAATTTTTGAGATAACTGCTTATGGTCTGGGAGCCAAATTCATCACTGGTGTAAACTGGCCTATTCCCTTCAAAGTCAGCTGAGAATTTCTGAGCACAAAAAGTTAATTGAAAGTGTTACAGCAGGCCTGTGGGCTCCCGTTTGAAGAGGGGAGATCAAGTGGTTCACAAAGGTCAGATTCTACGTCCCAGCCCCACAGGCGCAGCGTGGATCGACTCCCTTGCTCTCAGGCCAGGGCGCAGCTGATAATCTGGGCTGCAAAGTGTTAGGATGAGCCCAGCAGCAGCTCTCAGTGTAGCAGGGGAAATCAAAGCTACCGTTCCCTCTGTCCTGTTTTAAGCGCAATTTTGTCCTTAAAAGTTAACTCCATCAGTCCATGGCCTTTCAGAGAGGAGCAGAGGATGTGATCTTTCAGCGTCTCTGAGCTTCCAAACTCCCTGGCAGGAACCTGCACCTCCTTTGCATTTTACAGATGTTAGGGACACCAATGAAGACATGGAAATCCCTCGAGATTTCTTGCTTCTTCCAGTATTATCATAGAATCATAGCATCACAGGATGCTTTGGATTGGAAGGGACCTTTAGAGGTCATCTAGACCAACCCCCCTGCAGTGAGCAGGGACACCTTCAACTAGACCAGGTTGCTCAGAGCTCCGTCCAACCTGGCCTTGAATG
>Ga0181612_127754_pt1 | contig 16777 bp, 10 predicted proteins | sample HoacroProtozoa21_FD_119630 | JGI IMG/M metagenome (GOLD analysis project Ga0181612, IMG submission 119630) | Hoatzin crop microbial communities from Cojedes, Venezuel. Combined Assembly of Gp0051906, Gp0051904, Gp0051908
CCAACAAGGGTATCTGCAAAGGGGCTGCTTTTTAATTTTGTGTTGTGTGCTTCTTGGACGTGTCCCAGGAGGTGACAGTCCAGCACCTCCTTGTCCCGGATGTAGCAGTGTAGCAGGTCCTTGGGCTTTTGATCCTGCTTTTGGCCTGATGAATATGCAGTATTTTCAGTGAGATGCGTGAAGACGGAAGGAGCTAGTGCAGTGTGAAGAATACTGTGTGCTCTGTGCATCATTATCCTCAGAGGAAGGCAGTTTTAGGGAGCCGAAGTATGAACTGTCCTTGCAGAAATTGCTTATTATGGGGTGAAAGAAGTTCTGCTCAGGGCTGGACTGTGTCTGGCTGCGAGGGGCTCCTGTCCCACCAGGGGCAATAGCACAAACACTGCTGTGAAGACACAAGCTCTTGATTTTTACCTTTTTCCAACAAAATATGTGAAATGGAATGCAGATGGACAGATGGAAGCGCGGTGGACACTGTGCCACCGTGCGCCAGCGCTGGGCCCTGATGCATCCGGGACAGTCTGTGGGGTGGACGTTACTGGGTGACCCTGGTCCAGCCCCACTCCCAGCACTGCTTTTCTGCAGCCCTGGTTTTGTTGCTCCCAGAAGAGAGATAAAGAAGCTGACTGGGCAGCTCTACATTTTTTGAGGAAAAAAAACCACTCCCTTGCACCAGGCCACTTCCTAGCAGATATGTGTGTGGCCAGCGCGTCCTGTGCATCGTCGCGCAGGGAGCCCATGGTTCCCCGCATCAGGTCCCCCTGGAGCTGCTCAGATCACCCCCCCGGCTCCGTCTGAGCCCCTGCAGGGAGGGAGGTGCGGACTGGCTGTGGGCAAGGTTAGAAAACAGACCAGCACGAAAAAATTAAAAAAAAAAAAAAAGAGGTCTGGCGGAATGTAAATTAGAGGAGTGTGAAAGAAATTGAGGAAATGCATTAGTCAAATTGTTTCAAGGCCTTGAATGGTGTTTAAATGGGAACTTTTACCACGTGTCTTTTCTGAATGCGGTATGAGTCCGTGAGTCAGTGCTGGTGGGTGTACTGGGAATCTTTATGCTTCCTTTTATTTATTAAGTGTTGGCCCTGCCTGTCAGGAAACCGTTTAGCAATAGGAACATTTGCACTTCAATTGAATAGAGATTCCACTGTTTTACCTTTTGCCCCTGAAATTTGTTTCTCTCATGTAGCCTCCTATGATTTGATTTCTCCCTTGACAGTACTGGGTTTTAAACAGAACGTGGAAGCCACATCTTGCTGATGTAAATCAGTACAGCTCTACTGAAGTCAATGTAACCGTGGCGTTTTACACCCTGAGAGTGCGCTTTGCAGACTCAGCGCTGGAGAAGGTATTAGGGAGAATGGTTACGCTTCTAAATTCATAAATTACAGCAAAGCATTTTTTAACAAGCAGAGGTGTGATCCTGCATAACTCAAGCCTCCCTGGCAGATGATTAGCAACTTCCCTCATAATAATTAGGGGGATGCTTTAGAAATTATTATTATACTGCGGTTCAGTCAGTTGTGCCACCAAAGGCTTTTCACTCCTTCTGGCTCCTAAGACACATCGTCTTTACGTGCGTGTTGTAAAGAGATCTGTGGCCACCCAACAGCAAAATGCATCTGTAGGAGCGTGCAGGCAGTGGCAGGAGATGACGAGGCATCTTGCAGGAGGATGAGAGGTCCCACTGGAGGGACCGCCAGATCGACTGGACCAGGCGTTGTTCCTTGCAGCTCCACCTTTGCTTGTAACTCACTTAAGAGGAAAAATGAAGGGTACTTCAGGCTCACGAGTCCGCATAGACCGTCCTACTTGCTTAGTCAGCAGCTTTAAGTGCTAGTAGCACTGCTGAGTACCTGTCCAGTCCCTCATAGCAGGCTCTGCCTGTTGCGTTTAGAGCAGCCCTTGGTGGATTTGTTCATTCAATGCTCAAGCAACACAGGCAGCTTCTTTTTTGGAAACCATTGGAACGGAACACAGGGCAAATCCTCCCCGCTATTCGCAATTTTTCCTTTGTGGGGTTTTTTTAGCTATTTGACCCTCCAAATACTGGAAGGCCAAACCCTCCACTGGATTGAAGCAGGTCTGGATTTACACCTTCAGAAGAACTGAGCTCAGGAGGAAACGAGATGTGGCAATGACTTTGATATCATCTGCCTTCTAAATCTTGCAGCTTTCAGCCAGAAGGTAGATTTTATTCTCTGCTTGGCTCTATACTTGCTTGTTTGTTTGTTTTAGGCAGTCGATTACGAGATGAACAGAGCTTTCATGCTGACCGTGATGGTATCAAACCAAGCTCCCCTGGCCAGTGGCATCCAGATGTCCTTCCAGTCGACAGCAGGAGTCACCATTTCAGTCACGGATGTCAACGAAGCACCGTATTTCCCGACAAACCACAAGTTAATCAGGCTGGAGGAAGGCGTGCCTACGGGGACAGTCCTGACAACGTTTTCAGCGGTGGATCCTGATCGCTTCATGCAGCAGGCAGTGAGGTGGGAGACCAGGCAGCCGAGTGAGCTCGTGTACAGGAGGGGGATTTCAGATGCAGAAATTCAGGGAGCAAAGCAGCTGAAAGCTAATTCACAAACTAACTGACGTGATATGAGTAAAATGCTTGGCAGGGACGGGCACCCTCGGTCGAGCGCTTGCAGAGTATCCTGCAAGCTTGTAAACTCGCAGTCCTCCCCAGTCCAGGTAAGCCAGACTCTGAGCGGCTGGGTCCGGGAGGGCAGAGTCGGATCCCACGTTACTGGCGGGCAGAGGGGCAGTTTGCAGCTTCAGATGCAAGCAGTCGATAGCAAGGGGTCCCTGCGTTGTTACAGAGACACAGGTCAGGGCTGCGCTGTGCTGGTGTGTGTCTGCCTTGTCAGGGATGCTTTGACCTAGGTTGCTCATGCACTCTATAGACAGAAAGGTTTAGAAAAAGGCACCTTTGTTATTTTTGTTTTACAGGGGGGAAATTGAGGCACAGAAAGGGCTAGGGCTAGATTTCCAGATGGAATGACTGGAATTTTTAATCATGTCTTGTGTTGCTTCCAGAGGATTTAGGTTCAACCTGGCTTAAAAAGTACCAAGTGCGAGAGGAGCTGTCAGCCCGTTCAGGGCAGGGCTGGCTTGGTGAGAAGCAGCTGCTGAGCAGGCTTTTGAGATGTCATACAGTTAAATATTGCCCGAGCAGTCAAGCACCTGTTCACGTGCCATTGGCACTTGGTCTTTATCTGGCTAATGCCAGTCTGTATAAAGCACCCCAGCAGCCCTTGCCTGCTCTGCAGTAAGCGGGATTTGTTCTGGCCTTGCCTTTCCCCTCAGACCAACTGCCAAACATAACCTCCTTGTTAGCTGCTTTCCCTACGAAGGGGGTTCATCTGGCAAAATTTTAGCCTTCTAAAAGCCAGATGTTTGAGCGAGGCAACCTAAGATCAGATTTAGTCTGTGCTGCGACCAGGAGGGTGTCACTCGCTGTGTTTTGTCCCACCTGGGCGGACTGGGGACTGAATCCACGGTCCAACACCCCGACTCACACGCCTTCCCGCCGGGAAGTACATCGGCAGAAGCGTGTGTGTGAAAATGAGAGTCCTTGTGACACCTTTCACAACATTTCAGCCTCCGTCCGTGCAGACAGGAAGGGTACTCCCTGCTCTTGGGTTCTTCTGCATCCACAGAAATTAGTTTCTTTTTGACTCCTAGTCTGTAAGGACTGCAGTATTTTTGGCAAAACCCGAGTATACAATGTGACCGCAGCCGAGGCCACTTAAACTTGCATCAGTTGTGACACTTTGTGTCAGGAAGAGTTTTGAAATATTTCACCTGGCACAGAGCTGTCTGGCATAGAAAATGATAGTTTGTTCACTGCTTCATTGTGTTGTCTTTAGACAGGTATTGCAGCTTTGGAGGAGAGAGGCCATCCTAACTAACAAGCCAGTTTTTCATACATTCTTTTTGAAATATTGGCCTTTGAAGGGTCTTTATTTCCCTGACATCTGTACCAAGGCTGGTTTTCCGAGGAGAGAACAGCTCATTTCTGATTGAATACTCCCTCTGCCGCGGAGGTGGGTGATCTGTAATCCAAACGAGCATCTGCCGTTCCTGGGAGAAGGACCGGCTCTGCTGAGCCCTTCGCACAGTGCGTGTGCAGGGTCATGTAAGACTTTCCGTGAAGACGAACAGCAAATTACTTGAGCTGTTTTTTCCTAGGGCTTCTGGGACACACATTTTGTGTATCCACCAGCACTTTGTTTCCAAACCCCAGTACAATCTCTGTTAGCCCCTTTCCATCAGGACAGCCCAATGCCAAGGCTTTGCAAGAAGCACTGGGGCGTTGTTGGGGTCCTGTCTTTGTGAGCCATTCAAAGGATATTGTGTTTTTTTCTTCACAGTTGGCCTTGGTGAGTTAGGAAAAAAGATACCCGAAAAGCTAAGCCTACAGATCCATGATAAGAACTTTGCAGAGAGCTGATCCAGCTGCTAGTGTCTTGCAGACAGTTTTCAGTCTCTCTCTAATTAGTCTTTGATGAAATAGAGCCTGGACAAATAGAAGATAAGGAAGCAGAAGCATCTCCAGTAAGGCACAGCTTGGCATGGCTGATGTCACACCTCAAGTTATCCTCGTTAGCCACAGACACATTCACAAAGCCAGCTTTGAAACTGGACCCCTGGTCAGTTAGCAGAGAAAGGGCAGGAGACTCACAGCAGTGGTATTAAAAAGAAATGAAAACATCCCGAAGAGCCTAGCTCCATAAAATGTAATTCTTCCCTTTGGCAGGGGCTTGTGCAGCTGTGTGTTGCTTTCCTGCTCACATAGATTGATGCAGCTCATGTTTCCCTTTGAGTTTCATCTTCAAACAGCCCATTTCTGGAAAGGGATATTCACCAGAAGCCAGAAGTTCTCCCACCTGCGTATCTAACTACAAAAAATTTATGTAAAATTATCAGCAGGTCTGAGTTACTCGTGAAATAAGCTCAGTTTTTGTTTGCTTATTTCAGTAATTTATAGTTTGGCCATTTATTAGCTTCCAGTTTAGGTAATAAGGGTCCATTTCAACTGTACAAAACCAAGAGGTAGAAATCAAAAGCAATTAAAAAAATAAAAACAAGAAAACAAGCGAGATCTGGAGAACATGGAAGAAGTTTGCCCAAAAAAAACCATGTTCCTAGCTGGCTGCGTAGGACATGAACAGACTTGGGCTGTGAGTTGACTGAGTAACTGGGAAGCAAGTCTGCCGTCGGGTCCTTCCAGCCCAGGGCACGCCTGGGACTGCCGAGGGGACTCCCATGTCGCTGCTCTCTTTGAACCTCCCATGTGCATAGAATCATCTTACCTGCTATTTCAAGAACAGAAAAAAATTGGTTCAGGAAAGCAGCACTGAAGTGGCTTAACACTTAGGTTCACACCTTCATGCAGCTGTGAGTTCCCATCGTAGTGTCCCCAGGGCAATTGCTGCTGAAGATACAATTCTGATGCAGAAGAGCAGCCTGAAAACTGCCAGTCTTCCAGTATGGTATTTCCCAAACTGGTGTTTATTAGTGATGGGCAGAAAAAAAAGAATATCCATGCCATTAGAGCAAGAGTTTTTTAAGAAGGGCAACGTTAAGAGAAGGAGAGGGCAGGAATCCACCCTCTAATTCAGGCATACAAATGCAGTGGTCATTGCAAACCCCATTTCTCCTCAGCTGCAGAGACTTCAGGCTACGTCCAGTCCCAGCAGCGGGAAGCTGGCATGTAAGTGGCATTTAGTGGAGAGAAAAACCTTTAAAATGAAAGAAATGGAAAAATTGAGTAATTGTAGAGGTCAGAAAACAGATACTCAATTAGCGTTTTGTTTGTCAACAAAACCAGTTATTCAAAGGTCCTTTGAATCATGGGTCAGGAGTCCAGAAAAACCTTGTTTCAAGCAATATTAAGGATACGTCAGTGAGAAGACTGCCATGTATTTATTTCCTTTCTCTGTAGATACTCTAAGCTGTCAGATCCTGCAAACTGGCTGAACATTAATGCCACAAATGGTCAGATCACTACTGCTGCTGTCCTTGATCGAGAGTCAGACTACATTAAGAATAACGTCTACGAGGCCACATTCTTGGCGGCTGACAACGGTGAGCCCAGGCTTCACATTGTTCATGCTTCAATAAGACTCTAATGTGATGCATTAAGAGAAATGATGCCCTGACAGAGTTGTCAGTATAAGTTATCTTTTTCCCAGCTTTTTATGGTCAAAAATGTGAAAGTGGGATGGGAAATTGCTGGAGTAAATTAAATGTGCACAGTATACAGAGAGTGTTATTAAGGGAAGGGGAGGGCAAATGGAAAATCGATTTGGGGAGTTCAGTGCAGCGGTGTAGCCTGAACTTAGAAAAATATCAAAGGGATGTGCTCTCCAAGGGCTGCCGAACACACCGGTCCTGGTAATCGTCCCAAAGGCACTGATCAGAGCGTGCAGGAAGCCTTCCATCAGGAAACCAGAAATAATTGTAGGGGATGGCAGGAGGCAATCCATTGAACTGCTGTGGCTCTCATGAAAGGTGTCTGTCTGTCTGTCATCGGAGCTAATCTCTCTCCGTGCGCTACTATTTCTGAAATGTCCAGCCATCATCACAGTGTCTAGATGCTGGTGTGCTTTATTGTCAAAGTCGCTGAGGCCAGTACAGATCTTCTCACGGAGGAGTCCTCTTAAGGCTTGCTCTTCTCTACTCATTAAAGATCACACAGCGCTTTTGGTCAAATTAGCACTGTGAACCTCAGCACTGATCTCACCCAAGGGCAGACGGTCTGCTGCTGCTGTCCTGGACTTCTCTTCCTAATTCCGATTAGGAGGAGTTGAGGACTGTTTTACTAACCATACCTAGCTGTGGCCGTGCTGTTATTTCATTTATCACTTCCTCCAGGTGGAAGAGGCTTTGTGGAGGGCTCGGTAGCTTCCCTGGAGAAGGAGAGGGCCTTCCTGCCCCTCTGCCACCCTCGCCTTCCCCTGCAGGGTGCTGAGCACTCAAATCAAACCAGAGCCATGCTTCAGCATCAAAATGAAGTCCAGGCTTGGCTGTGAGCACCGAAGTATATTGTTCATACTCCGTAGGTGCTTTCAGAACAGTTTCTGTGTCAGCTCTTGTCAGCCCTCAGGCGGAAGGGTGCCATGTCCGTTATGAGTAGATATGGCGATGCTTGCAGGTCTAATGAAAGCTTGTTTCCTCTGGGGCTTCAGGCTTCACTTCCATCACTGAGTTGTGGGTCCCAAGGGAAGGCAAACTCATGGAAGAGTTTCCATGCTGAGTAGCGGTACCAAGAAGCAAGTTTTGCCCCTTCTTTATGCCGTCAGTGGTAGGACTGGTGTGGTCCCACAGCCTCATCCCAGGCTTCCCCTCTGTGAATACAGCCAGGGCGGTGAAATCCAAAATAGTCCCAAGGGGATCTGGCAGCATTCATCTGCAAGAGCCCCAGGGCAAAACAGGTCAAATGAGTTGGCTGAGTCTATTCATAAAAGTAGTGGTAGGGCTTGAACCCATCAAATTAATCCTCACCATCTGACCTTGCAAATCCCAGGAACTTCGTACAACATGATTTGGAGTTAACCCCTTTCCTTGGCTTCAGTGCTGATGCTGCAGTGCAGCAGCTCCTCCACATCCATCATTGAGCAGCTCAGACAGTGAGGACCTAGATAAATCTCTTTATTCTGAAAAATTAATCTATCACTGGTATATTGCAGCCATTAAAATGCACATAAAGCAACACCTTATTTAAAATTCTGTCTAGAGTGCTTAGGATAACAGCTAAAGTTTCATCTAGGCTAATAGACTCTTCTCACATTTCTCCCAAGTTCCGGGTTCTCTGGTATCACATACTCATCAAAGAAAGGCTCTGGGTTGGGGGTTTTGGTGAGGATTTTTCTTTCTTTCTTGAAGAAGCAGCAGCATCTTGTTTCCTTAGGTTCTTTTTGCTGTTTACAGTATATGATAAAGAAGCAGTTTAGCCAGATACTCCTCCAGCGTGCTCTCTTTCTCTCCCTGGGCTACAGTGCAGAGATACTCACTGTAAGAAAAGTCTTGGCTGCAGTGTAAAGGAGAAAAAGGGGGAATCCTAATCAACCACCTATTATTAGCATGGTTTCCCAGGAGAGAGAGGCTCCTGGGTCACACTGTGTCTGGCACAAGTCTGGAGCCTGGCAGTGTTTGAACCCTTCAGCTGATTTCAACCAATCTTACAGGGAAGCTGAGAACTCAAATATATCATGTTCCAACAGGTTTCATAATATAGGGAGCTGAACAGGGGAGAGAGACTCTGTAACTGATGGAAACAAGGTCCTGGCCCTTCCTCGACAGCAGAGCACCCCGTGTGAGCTCACCTTTGGGGCCCAGTCCTGTAGGAGACCAGGCAGCATCAGTGCCTTTGCGTGCAGGTTCCTGGTTTTTCTGCAGGCACGCAATGCCAAGAAGATGCCAGTTAGTCACACACGCAGTTTCATTCGTTTCTGCCCTGATTTGTCAGGACAGTGGCCCAAGTTCCTTAGAAATTCCTTTCTGCATGAGCAGGATGGGAGTGACTCCTGCTTGCAGCTGAGCACGAAAGCCCGTTGGGTTGTACCTTGCTCCAGGAGTGCTGACGCTGGCACTGTGAAGAAGGCAATGACGGGGAATACAACCCTTAAATGTAGATGTAGCAGCTGTGTGCTTTGTCTTTTCTAAATACTCTCATTACTGTTTCAACCTTAATTTCAGGGAGTGGACCAGCTTCTCCGCTGGAGTCAGTGGTGCTACGGTAGTGCTTATCACTTGAGCGTAAAGTCTGAGGATCCTTTATAGTCGTCATTACATGTTCTACCCACATCCTTCCTCTCTCCGCATAAGACAGCTGAAATAATTTGAAGTGTTCCATGGTTTGTAATACTTGGACATTTAAAAAATTGTTTACTTCTCATTTCTCCTGAAAGTGCCCCAGAACTGCACTCAGGAGCACAAAAAAACTAAAATACCGGGAACTGGAGCCCAACAACACCCAGCAGCCCTACAAAACTGCATTTGTGTGTGCGGCAATTGCAGGTGATTTCAGCCACATGCCAGTTAGTGCCTCTCCGGACTGCTAGTTTGAGTTCAGTCTCTCTCAGAGGTTAGAGTGTGGGCCTTGCATTCATCCCAGAAGATATTCTAGCTAACGTGAAAGCAGTGAAATCACTTTGCTTGGTCCCAAAAGTCAGTTGCCGTGTTCAGCAGCCCCAGTATCTTGATGGGCTTTCTGTCCCTCCAGAAACTTTCAAGGCTGATCAAAGATGCTGTTTTAGAGGAAGACCTGCCCCATGCTTGCTAGATGAAAGGATGACACCGATGACTGAAGAGCTTATGTAGGAACCATGAAAGAAGGATTTTCAGGGCTCCTTCAGAGTTTCCAAGGCTCCCTTGAAAAATGGAGCAGACACGAGAAAGGAGTGTAGGAAGGAAAGCTCATGGAAACAGAAGCAACATTTGAAAGTCTAGTGGGAAGTGGTTTGTGTAGTTTTATAGCCAGCACCGGGAGGAAGAGCCAGGACTGAAAATGCAAACTTAAAAAAGAATTGCTGAAGCAATACTGCCTGAGAAGGGAGGCAGTGGGCAGGCCAAGACGGAGCTGCCGGATGTATGTTTGGGGAGAGAAGTTAAAAATACTGTGCCATCTCAGGGAAAGCTGTTCACTCTTGCCAGGGCTATTTTGTGTAAGTGGTCATTAGTCAGACAAATCAATACGTGGCTTGAGGACCTGGACTGCTGTGCTGCAGCATCCCTGCTGGTTGGGACAAATGGAGAGAGGATGAAGAATACTGGGACGCACTGCTGCTGCCGTGGGTCGGTAGCATCACCCAATATTTTTGGTGATGGTTAGCTCATACCGTAGGCTTTGAGCGAGGACCTTCACCACTAAAGCTAGGGATGACTGTGGAATGGGCTGGCGTTGGACTTTCTTTGAAGCAGTGTAATGTCTACAAATCTGAAAACTGGCTAGCAAGTGCTATAGTAAATGCTGGCCAGCAGATTACACTACTTATTTTTTTCACAACCTCCAAGCCCTCTTCTTCCTCCTGTTAGCTATCTTTCTAATGGTTTTTCTTCTTCAAAACAGCCATTACCAAAATTTGCGCTAGCAGCTTGGCATCACCTCTTTGTATTTTCAGAGTTTGACTAAGGACATTGCTGTAGGCTACAAATCTGCAGAACTCAACCTCTGCAGGAGCGAAAAACAGCAACATTAGGAGGCTTGGGGAAGTTTTAATAATACCTCTTAAAGCAAGGGACCATGAAAGTGCAATATGTCCCTAATGAGGTCCAAGGAGGGAGGGTGAAAGTCCTGGTTTATTGAAATTGGAAGGCAGAGACGGGGCTGGTCCATGGTGTTGTCATACCCGCTGCTTCTCGAGTGATGGCCATCGGTCCATGTTCGGCTCTGCCTCTCCCGTTCAGGTATACCCCCCGCGAGCGGCACTGGCACTCTGCAGATCTACCTAATCGACATCAACGATAATGCTCCTGAGCTCCTGCCAAAGGAGGCACAGATCTGTGAAAAGCCAAACCTGAATGTCATCAACATAACAGCCGCGGATGCTGACATCGATCCAAACGTTGGGCCCTTTGTCTTCGAGCTGCCAAGTGTGCCATCTGCGGTGAGGAAGAACTGGACCATAACACGGCTGAATGGTAAATGGGGCAGGCAATCCTGAGGACATTTGGACTCTGATTCACTAATGAGGCCACGTGCGGTTTCAAACTTCCAAACTTTGCTACTTTTTTTATCTGATTTTTATTTTTTAAAGCACATTATGGCTAACATTATAGACAAGATAGTTAATCAGAAATGATTTGTATCAGACCTGCAGCATAACTCTAAGAGCCTTGGCACTTGGCTTTTTTTAATGCAGTTCATAATTATGAACAGTTATCAGTAGTGAACAGAGTATAAATCATCCATAATGGCCAAGGGGAAAAAAGCTATTATCAGTCTTCCTTATGTTCCAGTGTAATTGTCATAAGCCACAATCAGGATCAATGTTCATTTCTCTGACCGTAATTGCATAAAGGCAGCCTTTTAATTTACCATGGAACCAGGAGGGCTAGGTAAGTGTGAAGATTACCAGTATGTGAAGGATTTTTATATTGCAGCATGCAACCACAAATGGCCCTAATTGCTCCTCTTATTGGTAGTTTCAGCAAAGGATGGAAAACATCATGGAGCATGAGTGCTGGTTTTGGCTTCAAAGCTGGTCCCTCTCACTGAGGTCTGGGACCCTCTGCCAGGCCAGGGGCAATGGCTTGTGCCCTCGCAGCTTGGGGCTCAGTCCCACAGCTCTTACCATTAAGGTTGGAAAAGACCTCTAAGATCATCAAGTCCAACCGTCAATCCATCACCACCATGCCTACTAAACCATGTCCTGAAGTGCCATATCTGCATGTTTTTTGAACACCTGCAGGGTGGGAACGTAAGAAGGTTTACCTGGCTGAGCATGTCATCGATGGGCGATGGGCCTCCCAAAAAGCCCAAGGTGGGAAGGTGGGCAAGCAGAGAGCTTGCACAGTGACCAGGGGCAGCCCAGACCCAGGGAGCATCATCCACGCTTCAGTATTTGCATTTCATTCCATTTTAAATGCATGCAACTGTATTTGCAGTTGGCATCTAGGTAGGTTAGTGCAGCAGTGAAAACACAGTTTTTTGCAAAACATAGACTTGATTGTCGGTAAGTGTTAGGACAGACATCGGAAACTCCTGCCCAGGTGTGTTGGTGGTAGCCTCTTCTTCAGGACTTGGTAGAGTGCCCTGGGAGAGGAGCGCTGCGTGTACGAGTGCGGCTGCAAGGTTCTACCAGAGTGTCTGTCATCAGGCTGTCTGTCTTGGTCTCTCCAGGTGATTACGCCCAGCTTAGTTTACGAATCATGTACCTGGAAGCCGGTGTGTATGATGTGCCAATCATCGTGACGGACTCAGGAAACCCCCCCTTGTACAACACATCTGTCATCAAGGTGAAGGTGTGCCCGTGCGACGAGAACGGCGACTGCACCACCATCGGGGCGGTGGCTGCGGCGGGGCTGGGCACGGGCGCCATCATCGCCATCTTGATCTGCATCATCATTTTACTGTGTAAGTACTGCAGGGGTGACACTGCTGGGAGATACCACATTTCCCATCTTGTTCCCTGTCTATACGGGGTATTTTTCAAGGGCCATGCAAGCTCTGTGCCAAGGACAGAGCCATGAGCTTTGGGTTGCAGGGGGTGGTTCACACATCTGCATTCAAACCTCCTTTGCTGCAGTGTCAGCAAAACGAGCTAGAGCACTCTCTGCGTGTGTTGGAGTTCTCTTTCCAAGACTTTCAGTAGCTTTACAAACATCGTTACACCCAACAACATCTTGTATGTAGTGAGTGCTATACGATTCTCCACGTTTTGCAGGAAAAAGTTGAAGGACTTGTCCAAAATCCTGCGTCAGACTTCCCTATAGTTCTCAGGTCCCTGGCTGTCCCTGGCTGGCTGTGGATGTGCTGGTTCCCAATACCAGATGTGCTGGTGATGAGAGTCAGGAATAGTCCCTGGCAGAGCCAGTGCATAGCTGTAGTTTGTGCCTGTTCAAAGGAAAAGAAGAATGGCAGTTATTCCCATTGCTTGTAAAATGACAACAGATTGGAGAATAGTGGTGGACTGTGAGTGTTTATAGGGGAAGGTTCCCCAGTTTGTCAGAAGCACCGGCAGCCTGGGGGTGCATCGCGGAGAAGGGCTGGCCGTCCCTGTGCTGGAGGCAAAGCCATCCCTTTTGCCCAGTAACGCTGTTAGTCCCAGGCTTTCGTGAGCATTACCAGTAACCATGTGCGCGCACACTTAAAAATAAAAATTATATCATTATAACTTCAAGCAGGAGTTGGCACAGTAGGAATAGATAAAAACGAGCGCTGAAATGTACAATGAGGTAAATATTCATCAAGAAACACAGGATGAAACCATGGGACTCCCATTAAAGCTAATGGGAGTTATGGTGCTAGATCACATTTAATATTTACCCCCAATGTGTTTAAACAGAGAGCAGACAGAGCGACGTATGCTACAAATGTCACCTAATGTGGATATGATATGGTACATTAAGAGAATGGGTCATCTCCAGGCAAACATCCATCCTCCTGGGCCAGCGATGGGAATAGATCAGTGTAGAACTGATTTGCCGTACCAGGCTGGAGAGCCAGCAAGAAATCTGGGTGTTGGGAGCTGTGCAGTCCCCACCCCTCATCCAGCCCATCGGAGCCGGTGGAAGCATCCCAGGGCCTAGACATTATGCCCAGTTTCTGTCCTTCATTGGGTGTGGAGTCCCAGTAGCAAAATGTTTTGGGTTGTTCCCTTCAGGGAGGGCATTTCTGGCGAATGCACCGCCGTTGCGCACGCAGAAGATGTGGTGTTCGTCATTCCCTCCTCGTTCGGTACGTGGGGCGTGCAGGCAGGCTGCTGCCGGTGGGCTAGAAGTTGGCACTGGAAGCCACAGAGGTGATAAAACACCAGACTTCTTTTTGCCACTCTCATATAAATCTGGTGCTAAAATATGATTTAAACGGTTGAAAATCCTATTGTCTGAAATTAACTTCAGCTGAAGGACATTTGATTTAAGAGATTCTTCCTTTCATTTTCAGATACATTATCCCATTTTAAATTATGGTTTTTATTACAAAAGCTTATTTTTACATTCATTGTAATTCTAATTGACTTTTTTTTTAATCTTGAAGAGCTGCAAAGCGATGAAAAATGTAATTTGCGATGAGCAGTTTTCCAGTGACATCCTTCCAGTGTTTTGACTCCTTTCTGTCTGTTTTGTATCATGACCTCTGAACAATAGCCCGGAAGAAGGCTGATGTGGAGGTTTTTGTGCTATTTGTCCATTTTAGAGTCAGCAGGTCAAAGTTTGATGGCTTTAAAAGGAAGAAGCAACCAGGGGACAGAGCTGAGGTTGCTCAGGTGAAGGAAGTTGCTGGCTTTACCTTCACTCAAAGGTTTTTGTTTCTTGCTGGTACCTGATGTATTAGCCGCACGAATAACACATTTAGAAGAGCAATGCAATAAAAAATTGTGAAGGGTGAAGACAATAGATTTCAAGGAAAACTACATGCAGAGTGAAAATGGGTCTAACAGCAGTAATAGCACTTCCCATTCTGCAGAGTGAATAAAAGGAAGGAGAGTGCACTACATCCGCTATTGACACTTTGAAGGTCTTTTTTTTTTTCAAGGTAGCTGTAAAGGCGTTAATGGCACAGTTTTTTCCACAAGTGCATGAAAAAGTAGCATTTAAAAAAAAAAAAGAAAAAGATAAACCCTGGTAACCATTATAATATTGTCTTTGTGGACTAGGCAGGTATCTTGTTGTGAGAGACTTGAAAAGGAACAACGAGAAAAGGACTTCAATAGTCTGCTAAAGAGCTGAGGTTTTATGTTGCAGATAAGAGTTACATTTTCTTTCCTTTTCTTTTTTCTCTCTTGAATAGATCTAGGATAAGCATTAAAGAAATGCTGAACTATCTGAAAACAGTTCTGTTAGCTGGCAGGCAGGGGTGGCAGCCAATTGGCACACAATGGCGGTAATTAGCTGTCCGGTCCTCTTCTGCTCACTTCACTGAATTCCTGTCGGGTATAAACACTTCGATGCTGGGAGGGAAAACTCAGATCCTCCCCACCACCTCTCCACACCGTGTGGCTGCGGGCTGCCCGCCTGTGTCTGCAGCGTCTGGGTCTCTTCTCCATCCATGCCCTCGGTGAAGCACGCCAAGGCTTCATGAAGAGGCAAAGGGAAAGAAAACCCTGTAGAGTATGAGATGGTGGAGAACAGCAGTTGTTCCTTCTCATTATGCAGCTAAAAAAAGCAGAGAGAGTTTGGGATCTTACCTCCTGCCTGGGTTCACTGTGTTGGCTGAATTGTTCTGGCACAGTCAAGGACTGACCGAAGTGAAAGGAACACATTCCCATGGCCACACGTTCCCACCTCCGCTGTCCATCCGTCTCTCCCTTCTTCTGCAGATTGCCACCATCACAGCGTCATGTGTGGCTCATGTGGAGAACAGAGGGAGAACAGACATGGGGAGTTGTAACTGCATCAGCTGTCCAGGCTTAATTTCATGTTTGATGGCATTATTTGCAGCTACTGAGTATGAGAATGAAAACTAACGTATTAACAGGTTCTTGCAGAGGACAAGGTCTGGTTGCCTTATCTTGGTGGAGACTTCAATTCCCAGAGCGACTCCCATGTAGTAAGTCACAGAGAGCGCACAGCCTCTGGGACATGGGTGGCCCTTTGAAGGACAAGGAGCCGGGAGCCAGCTTTCCCTTTGGGTAGCGTTGTTGATGTGGGGGAAAATTTCTCATGATTCAAGAACCGTTCATCTCTCTGTTACCGTACTGAGAGATATTAGCCAGGGCTTGGCACATAAATGCTGATGCCCGAGGACGTTGGCTATGTGCTACCAGATTTGCTCTCCCTTGTTGCCAGTCGATGGCCAAATGTGAATGCTACTGTCCTGGCTGATGTGATCTTGGAAGTCTAGAAAGCCTCCCTCACTCACCAAAAAAGAGTAAGAGTGAGCCCAAGTTGGATTGTGCGACCCAGTATTACCCACCATCCCAAATTCAATTTTGCATGTCATGCTGCAGACGACAATGAAATGACTGCCATGGCCAGGACTCGTGACCCGAACAGGCATCGCTGCGTCGTGCTGGTGGAACAGCCGCTCATGCAAGGGTGCTGGGCATCTGTACCTGTCTGCTGCTCAGCACCTCTGCAGCTCTCTTTCCTGCACCTTTATTTTATGCCCCTGAATAAAATAAAGGTGGAAATCTAATCCTGAAAATTCAGGATTTAGATCAAATATTTTCAGAAAGCATCAGTTTTCACATTTTGTTTGCTTTTCTTTTGATTGTGTGTTTTACTTCTGATAAACATCAGCTCAGTCAGCATTCGTGATGGATCTTAATAAAATGTTTGTGGTGGAGGCTTGTCACGGTATTTACAGCTCTCACTGATCTCTCCCTTATAAATTAGAACATGCAATAGGATAAAATTTTATTCCTCTTACTAGCAGCCAGTGAGGTTCTCCGCAGGTGAGGTGTTGAGACGTGGCACCACACACTGACACACAAGGTTTGGCCCCACATCATGTGAGATCCAGGCTCACCCCGCTTCTCCTCCGTTACAGCCATGGTTCTGCTGTTCGTGGTGTGGATGAAACGCCGGGAGAAGGAGCGCCATACCAAGCAGCTCCTGATTGACCCCGAGGACGACGTCAGGGACAATATCCTGAAGTACGATGAAGAGGGAGGTGGAGAGGAAGACCAGGTGAGAAGAGCCCACAGGTCGTGGCGAAAGAGCAGCTGTGCAATCTGTACTCCCAAAAAGCCAGAAAGCACATTATTTTCACAGAAGTACTTGCAAAGGGTGGTCTTCACCTTTGTTAATGCCCAGGCAGCTTTATTGGCTTCCCCAGTGTTGCACGGACATCGATGAGAGCCAGCTTAGGTCCCGCGTGTCACCGGGACATGTTCCTGTTCAAGCAGGACGGTGCCACATGGATTTTGCTACCCCCTAAGCCACCTTCCTGGGGAAGGACTATAAATCATTCTACTGACACTCACGTTCAAACAATATTTCTGCTATTTTGGTCATTAAGATTGTGTATTTTAGCATTCCCCATCAGAGATCTTCGTAAAACCAGCCAGCAGCTACCACCCTCCCCCAGACCTGTGGCTGCAGGCTCTTGCCCTGGCTTCCCTTCTCCTAGAGCATCCCTCGGGTTCGCATGGCGTTATACTACCGC
>Ga0181612_162778_pt1 | contig 16777 bp, 13 predicted proteins | sample HoacroProtozoa21_FD_119630 | JGI IMG/M metagenome (GOLD analysis project Ga0181612, IMG submission 119630) | Hoatzin crop microbial communities from Cojedes, Venezuel. Combined Assembly of Gp0051906, Gp0051904, Gp0051908
AGAGGTCCCTTCCAACCCCTACTATTCTGTGATTCTGTGATTCTGTAAGAGAGCTTCCTAAGTGTGTGGTTTTGGTTAACTCGATGCTGAAAACCCAAACTCAGGTCTGTGGTAAAGTAGCAGCAATTGTCTTCATGTATATATGACTTTGCAGTTTCTGTATCAGATCACTGAATACTTTTTTTTGGTCAAACGACTTCCAAGAGGACAGTTTGCAGGAGTAATTACTAGTAACAAGTAAGGCTTACAAAATTGGATTTTAAGTAAGTCACCTGACAAACTCGGACTTTTTCCTCCTTGTAAACTGTGCTCAGATTTTCTACAGGTACTTCTGGAAGTTGTAAAGAGTAATATACACGTGTCAACTCAAAGGTAACAGCATGCAGTGCCTGCAGTCCGCTTTTGAATAGCGTTGCAGGAATTTTGGTTTGTGCAGGAGTGTCACAGCTTTCCTGCACAATTTGTGTGTCGCACTAGATCAGGGATGTGTAAGAGTAATTGCCTAATGCTGCAACTTGTCCTTATACTGGCATGGGGTGGGTTTGCTCCACTGGGTTCTCAAATCAAATGTATTTTAAGTGTGAGGAAATGGCTCTTTATGCTCACATACTGTATGAAGTGCTTGATCATTCATGGCTGAAAATTAGCTGAGTGTGATTATTCACCAAGGTACATTAACAGCAGCTGGTGTTTTACTGCACTCCCACAAGAGAACAAAATACTGGTCCAAGATGAATGCAGAGCTTTTATAGTCTTCTGGGTAAATACCTAGAGGAAAATGGACCAAGTCTTCCTGCTTGCACATTTACTGACAGAGAAAGTCCTGTTTTCAAAGCTACTGTGCTAAACTGAAGGATGATAACGTTTCTTGGGCAGTGTGGCACAAAGACCAGCTGCCACCCCTTCTGTGGACTCCCTGCCTCTGATCCTTGGCTGGAGTGGTGGAAGGCAAACACCGCATACCTGTTCATTGGGGAGGAAGGGAGATGGGCTTGTTATGTTGTCTTCTCTTTATTCCAGAATAGAAGCCAATTATTGCTGCAAACTGTACTCGAGTTTGCCTATGAGTTCTGCTGCTTTGGTCCGTGTACCAAACCCAGAGGTGATGCTGTGAAGACACCAAGCACTGGTCTATCGAGTGCTCGCACGTTTTCAGAGAGCGCTGGTCTGCCAGAAACTCAAACATGTTAATATTCCAATCACACTTATTTTTCATAGTTACAGTGAAAGTTGAAAGAAAAGGCAGCTGTAAAGAGAGGTCATTCAGTCCATCCACCTGCCCCAAGACAGTACAGATACAACTGGTATATTTCAGACAAATGTCTGTATAGCTGTTCTTAAAAGGCTGAAATAATGACGATCACAGGATCTCTGCAGGCCAACACTTCCACCGCTTAACTATCCTTACATTGGAAAGCGCTTTCTAAAGTCTAACCTCAATCTCCCTTGCTGCTATTTCAGCCTATTTCTACACATCCTACCCTTAACAAACATGGAAAAGGGCTTATTTCCCTTCTCTTTTCAGCAGCTTTTTTTTGTATTTGAAGATTGCTATCGCATCTCCCTTCAGACATCGTTATTTTTAGACTAAACAACTCTGCTTCTCCCCGGCTTTCCTCCGAGGATAGGTTTCGAGACCTCTGGTGATAATTCTTTTCATCTGAACTACTTCCAGTTGGCCTGCGTTGTTCTTGCATGAGATACTGCGCCCAAACCCAGCTGCAGTACTCCAGCTGTGGGAGCCTTACCAGTTCTTAGCAAAGCAGAAGGTTTACTTCAGCTGTCTTATGAGCAGCATTCCTGTTTATGTATGCCCCTTTGATATTTGCTTTCTCTCAAAAGCAAAATGTTCTTGACTTGTGTTCAGCTTGTGATCCATTATGATTCCCAAATCCTTTTCTGAAGACCCGCTGCCTCTCCAGTTGTTTCCTGTCTTATTTCTTTTGTCAGCTGCGCCGATGTATATATGTCTATGCGATTGGCACATTTCGTAGTCTGCTACTACGTACTTGTTGAAGTGCATCCACATTCTCTCAGACACTTTTTCCTCTTTCCCAAGGTTGCTTTGAGCTCTAAATCTATCCTGCAAAGGATCTGTTGTACCTTCCCAGCTTGATACTCTCTTCGTTTCTGGTGTTTTATCTTTCACCATACCAAATTATTAATGAAAATCTTGAAAAGGCTCAGAATGAAAACAGGTTCCTGCACACAATTCAATTTTTCTGTTTGTCAGTGAACCCACTGCTTGTGTCATTTTTCGAATAGTCATGAACCAAACTGAACACTTTTGCCTTAACTTTAGTTGACTGCCTTATTTACGAGAACTTTGTGAAGCAGTATCAAGCCCCTTAGTGAAGTCAAGACAGTACAGCCACTGCTTTTTCATTCTCTAAAGACCCATCCAGTGATGGAATAAAATTGGTTTGGCGAACATGTTATGTGCGTGAGTTGTTTATGTTTGTTTATAACTTTCCTCGTCTGCTTAATCACAGCTTGCAAATAATTTAATTTCATTCAGTATCTTTCTGGGATTTGAAATTCTATTGATTAATCTGTAAGTCTACTCAAGGTATTTGAAAGTGAAACACATTTTATGAAAATTTCCTTCATATGGTTGTCTAGGTACATATATGCAGATACGCAACCCATTTGGATGTGTTTTGCTGTTGGCATGCATGTCAGCAGCAGGATCTGTGCTTAATGTGCACTTCATTTGCAGTCCCAGATTTCAAGGTATTTGTCAGTTGGCTACAATATTTAGACTGAGTGGCTGGCCTCCATCTCTGGCTGCCTCTTTGACCTGGTTCATTCAGGACTCAGGGAATTATCTTGGTTTTCAGTGCTTTGGGATAATAGGCTTCTCCCTCTCAATTAGTCAGGAGAACTTCTATTCAGCCTAACTGGGATAAGAAAAGGTACATAGTTACAGCAAGCAGGTTTATGCTTAAGCTTATGGGTCTGTGATACATATTCTGCCTTGTTTTTGCACTTTATAAATGTATGGGAGTGGCTGAATGACTGGAACTTTTAAATCTACCTCTTGTTTTTTTTAAGGTTCCCGCAGCTTTGTTCTCATGCCAGTGTAGCTGTCACTTCAACAACACTTTGACTTCTAGAATTTTTTCACCATCTTCCTCCGGTGTCCTTAGTTGAACTAAGTGATTACATTCTGCCTTTGGTGATGAGCAGAGTCTAGCTGTAATTCCTATTAAAAGCCGGGCTTTGTCTCCCTGCCCTTCGCACCGCTTCAAAATCACAAGAGCAGAACAGCAAGGCTGTAGCAAACTCGGCTTTCCAGTTCTAATTGGGAGCAGTGCCTGTGCAACATCAGCAGCTCTTAGTTTTAATAGATTTGTTCAGAAGCTTTTCCTTTCTTTGTTGGGTCTGTGTGCTTTTTCCAGATTAACTGATTTATCTTTCATGGTTTATAAGGGGAGGCACTAGCAGGGCCTACTTTTAAGCTGCTTAAAGCTTTCCATTACAAAAGATGTTTGCAGCCTTTCCTTTGAGAAGTTCATGTCTCTCTCTTGTTTGCAGTGGATCATTGATATGCAGCATGAAGGATGCCCTTTGGCTAAGGAAATGCCCCTTTTTGTTGTTGTTTTTTCTCCTGTTCCATAGAATGAAATCCAGCTTCTTTCAAAATATCAAATATAAAAAAAATGCCACCTCACTTAGTGGCCTTGTGTGCTCCAAGAAGTGCTGGTAGCCTACCAAAATTACAATGCAATGTAAAACCAGGCCTTCACTTGTGCTGCAAATGCAAAGATGGAGAAAGGGCTATGAGTCTCAGAGAGGCAGTGGGTTAGTTACAGCTGAGTTGAGGGAACATGGGTTAAAAGTAACGTCTTGCTTTCCAGCAGTGAGAAACTGCCTTTCCCAATGCAGGTTTCAGGCAGCCTGGTGCTCATCCTCCTCCAACGTACTACGTGAGGGCTAGAGCTTCTTGAGGTGTCAGTGTGAGGACCTGACTCCCCAACCGTTCCTCATCTCAGGGGAAAAAACAGACCAACCAGGAATGTCCAAAACTTCATCACAGATTCGGCCCACACACTCTGAAAGAGAAGGTCTGGTGACATAGTGGGCGATGGTCTGTATCATCACACAGGTAGTTGAATGCAAGCTGCATAGGACTCTTGTGAAGCCGTGCCCTGGAGATGTTGGACGGGCCACCTTTACAATGAACAACTTCCTGAACACACCAGGGGAAAGTGACTGGGCGCTTAGGTGTTTTCAGCCTGATCCACTTTCCTGAAGCAAATGGGTCCTTGCTGCTCTCCCCAACAGGCGCTGGCTCTCTGCAACTGCTCAAAATGACCTTTTGAGTCATCTGGTGCCTCGTGCGTCTCTAGAAGCCATCCTGCCCATCCTGTGCATCACCTGCTAAGTCTAGTCTGGTCCTTCTACCCAGCAAAAGCTGCTGCTGACTTTAACAGAGGCCCTGACTAAAAGCTATTGCTGTGTGGTATTGCAGAGGCAGGGTTTTCTGGTGGTTACTCTTGCCCTGTGATACTACCCTGTGTGCAAGGCAATATATGCTTCCCTTCCAGCATGTGTTCATGTATGTAAACCTTGTGCAAGTGAGTCTCCAAGTAATTCAACCAAAGTTCAATTCTGAATCCAACCAAGTAGTTCAGTTCTGAGGGTAACAGTTGCAGAATCAACCTCTTCATCGTCAGGGCTTCCATCGGGTCTGGTGCAGCAAAGAAGTGTTTCCGTTTAACTTTTCATTCGATCTGGGATGGGAACAAACAATCCACAATGATTTCTGTCTCCCTCCACTCTCTCTCTATTCCTCGTATATGAGTTTCCTTTTGTTGTTGAAGGGAAGGGAACAAAAAAAAACCTCAACATGTTGAAACTGCCACACTGCAAGGCAGTGTGTTTTGAGAAACTTCTGGAACCAAAGGAGCTACCAGCAGTCTCCAAACCCTGTCTCACTGCACAGCTGGAGAAGACCGTTTGGGCTTAAGGAGCTCCCACCATGCAATTTCAGGGGAAAAAAGGGCTTAAAAAAAATCTTAATGCATTCTTCACTATGGAAAAGTTCATAACATCTGTCATTTGGAAATTTTAATAGTGGGAATATCCTGCAGAAGAAAAATCGGAGTCTTAACCTGATGCATTGGTTAAATATGGGTTCTCTGGCACAAGCGACTGTTTTTCAATGTTTGCACTGCCCTGCTATGGGTTGAGAAATACAACAGCAATTAACATAGGTTCACTCCGATAACTTGCTTGTCCATCAGTGCTATTAATATCCATCTATCTTTCTGGCTAGTTTCAAACAGGAGACTAGACTATTCCCCCACAAAATGCTGAGGCAATACCTTGCGTCGTAAGCTGCTGTAACTGTAGCGAAATCAGACTTACACCACTTTATTTTATGAAATCTGTTTTGTCAAGCTCTTGACAATGCCCCTCTGTTATCGGGGGGTACCTTGTGTCTTAGAGTAACACGACGGTTGCCATTGGTGTCTCAACTTGTCCAGCGTTCCCATGTCTTTGGATTTCCTGGCACTTTAACTCAATGCGATAAATGCAGCTTTCTTTTCTTCTTAAATCAGACAGAACTATTTCCCAACGACTATAAACCTGAAGAAACATCCTAAAAGCGTGATATATACATATCTCTTCCACATTTATTGTGGATGTAAAATACTCTGCAAAGAATATAAGCTGCTGCCAGGCATGTAGGCACAAGATGGGTGTCTTTCTCACATATGTATCCATTTCTTTTAATAATGAATAATGGACTTTATATTTAAAAGTGACGTTTCTATGAATGTGCTAGATTGTGCTATATTTTTTTCACATGAGTATATTCCCATCATGGCAAACTTCTCACAGAGCTTGCCTTGGGGGGTTTTGTTTAAAGTAATATACTCTAATGAAAAAGAGCTGCTGAAATTTGTCAGCTTCTTCCAGCATGATTGTGCTTTAGTGGTGGTTTAAAAAAATCTTTACCCGCTTTATGATCTTCACGCTTATTCCAAAATCCCTCTTCATTTTTAAAAGTAAAAAGATATATGTACATACATATTACCAAAAGCCCTTAAACTGCCTCGGACATTTTGCATGAATAGTCTCATTGAAGTCAATGAATAATAGAGGTAGACTTCAGCTGTGTGCAATTTTCAAGCTCAGGCTGTAGGGTAGATTTCAAATATTACAAACAATTTGCAAATATGCACTTTGCACGGATTTTTCAAAGCCAGCGATATGTTTTAAGAACTTATTATCTAATGAGAAATGGGTGACTTCGATATGGTGTTGCCATTAGATGGTTTTGCAAATTATCAGCCTTGAGTCAGTGAAGTACAGATGTCTTTGTAAGGGTAAGGGCAAGTGAATGAAGTACCCTTGTACTTGTAAGAGCAATTGCACGCGAGTGCACCAGTCCTTGTAGGATTTTTTTTTTCTTGTGTTTTCCTTGGGAGAAGTTAAAGTCCTCTGGCAGTGGGCAGATGTGCATGGCAAACCGTATGGCCGCAGTGCTCTGCGACCTGGAGGTTCCTGGTTATTTATTTCCTCTTCTCTAGGGGGCTGTAGAGGAGACTAACTCAAAAATAAAATTAATCCCTGTAAGGCCAGCTCTCTTTTACCAGAGGCAGTAAGGGGCTGGGTGGCTGAAGTGCTGAAAAGTGAAGTAATATTTAAAGAGGGTAGCTCAGGCCTGGCATGGCGGCTGCCAAGGCAGATGTAGTAAGACCTGCTGGAGGCAAGGGGGCCTCTGGGGTGCTGCTGAGGCATGTTGGAGCTGGTCTGGGGGAGATGTACCATCCTGTGGGGCAGCAGCCCAGGCTGCAGAAGTGTCCCCACATGAAGCACTGACGGAAGGAACGGTCTGCTCTGGCGGGAGCCAGCGCCGGTGGCAAAGACAAACTGCAGCACTGGGATCTGGGAGCAGCTGGCACATAATTTACAGGTGACAAGTGCAGGGTGTGCCATGCTTTGTCCTGGAAAAAGCTTCCTAGCTGCAGGCAATGTGCTGGATTTACAGACAACTGGTTTCTGTGGTTTGGAGGAGCTAGTGGCCCCTACCAAGCTGGAGTTCAGGTCATTTTTAAATCAAACTGGCTGCTCATGTCTAAGTATCTTGGTGGATCCTGACAGATACAAGGTCAACAAAGTAATCGGGAATTACGGTTTTTCAAAGTGTATGTTCATTTATGAATACTGATGGAAATCTGAAACTAGAAAGATATACACCTCCCCCCCCCAAGAAAGAGAAATATAAAGTGGAAATACTCCTTCAGAGAGTTACTAAGCCAAACGTTTCAGGCTATGTCAGATGGGCCCCTGTGAGAGGGTTGCTGTGTGAGCCTTGTCAGGAAGGACCTACAGATCAAATGGCACAGAAGCAACAGAAATGAAGATACCGGTCTTCAGCATGGCCTGACCGTGTGATCACTCACTTTTCTGCACCAAGGTTCAGCATCTGCTTTCCAATGGCAGGCCTTGGGTTATTGCGCAACAACTGTCTCTGTTATTTGGCAGCATCGTACTGTGTCCCTAAATAGTTGGCTGCAAAACTGGCATTTGGCCTCCCTTTCTTACTCCATACTGTTCTAGACAAGCAAGCATTTCCTCCGGAGCCTGGACTCAGTTCTCTGTAGAGATGCCCAAAATTTCAACAAGCAGCCCTATATGGTCTCAATCAAATGGTTCAGCAAAGAAACACATTTTAGAGGTTATTAAGTAAAGATGAAACCTGTAGGAACTCTATTAATCTACGTAAATTCCTCCTCAGTAGGAGGAAAATTGTTTAAACATAAGAGTGGGATTTTTCCACATCAGTACTTCCCTCTTCCCTAATAAATCTTTAAGAACTTAAAACCCCCAAAAAAATCAAAACAAAATTAAAAGGGCCCACATTTTTGTTAGTGATTTGTATCAGATACTATGTTGATGGATAGCAGTAAATTAAGTATTGCATGGTCTTCAGTGGCATCTGTGCCTCCTTCTGGTTGCTTTATGTTGTTTGAGCTAGCAATCAGGTCTTCAGAAACATTCTCAGCTTGTTGGGAAGACACTTCGTCATAGAGCAATTTCTTTTTTTCCTCCTACAGTGTGATGTCCATGCCAGCTTATTCCTCTACCAATTTTGAAGTGTTTTAAGGTGGCCAAAATTGCTGCTGTTACTCCCTATGAGGACCAGTCAGGCAAATGCTTCCCACGTGAAACCATTTCTAGACTAGTTGGTTTTGTAACTCATGTGTAAATGTCTAGTGGAGCTCTCTGGAAATTTTTGCATGGCAAGTAATATACAAACTGAATTATTTGGTAGTTGAGGTGTGACTAATACTTGTTTTAGATAGTTCAGGTTGATGATTACAAACTTTGAAGCTTGGATGAACAGAATTTAGTATCTAATACTCTGCAGACCTTGTTTTCATTTTACATTTAATCAATTGATTTTTCTTTTAATGGGTTCTCTTTGAAAAATTATGTTTGTACCAATGCGTAGTCTTCACTATTGCTATGTTGCATTACCAAGGGCAATATGAGGTTAAATCGCTTTATGATAAAGCTTTGCATAATCTGCTCATACAAACGAATGAAATGTCAGGTCATTGTAATACAGAGCTCATATTCTCACCATGGGTCACTAGAAACAGCAATTAGTAATTCATGTGTAATCCGGTTAAATTCAAATTAAGAAAAAGAATGTCAAGTCAGAGTTTTGTTCCTAATTCCTAGTTTTTATATTTTTTTACAGGTTTATGGGGGCACCACTTAAAAACATAGCTTCAGAATTGGTTTTTAATTTAATTTGATTTATACTGGTCAAGCATGGCTCTTAGGTTGTTCTAACCAGTGGTCATATGAGTGACTTGTAAGTAGAAATTAATTAACTTTAGAGCATACACATATTTTGACTATGATAATCCGTCACTAACTACACTGTTATTTTACTGATGAATATTTAATAGTATGCAGGACCCCTGTATTCAGGTTTTGCAAGCAGAAACAAAAGAAGTGGCTGGTTGTTGGGTGAACTATGCAATTCATACTGTAGTAAGCCATAAAAGATGAAAGAGTAAAACTGTAAAAAGACGTGGCGGTTGCTGCGCCCTGCCCTGTGCTAGGTAAAGGCAAATGAGAAGAGAGGAGTCTGTTTCCTTCCATAGCTAGTTCTTCCCCAGTGGGGCAAGGCCTCTGTGCTGGGGAAGCATCAGCTGGTGCTCTGTCGTGCGGGACGTCCAGCTTATCCCCTGCTTTGTGTCCCCTGGTGCGCGAGGGAAAATGTACCGCAGGATGTGTTGTCTTACCCTGCCACGTGTGATCCTGTTTCTGCAGCCAAGGGCCCTTACCATAGTACTCAGTCTTGCTTTAAGTGTGCTGCAGCCAGAGCGAAATCTCTACTGCTACAGTCCTCCTGCTATAGCTTTTTTTGTTAGAGCTCCAGATAAGAAGGGTGTGCTCAACATTAGGTACCATCAAATTGCTCTCTATATAGTTTTTATAGGCTTTTTCCTTTAATTTTCCTAGATATATTTGGATTCAGGCTTCTTAGCATTTGCGTTTCTTTGGTTAAAACCTCATTAGGCTCCTGTCATATTTCAAACTAAATAGAATATCCTGACTAAAATGTCAGTGACATTCTTATAATGGCCATGTCTGAAAGAAGCTAAAATACTGGTTGCAATTTATTTATATGGCATGCAAAGGTCGTAGGTGATTTAGAGAGAAGTCTAAAGACAAACAATTATTCTGGTCATGTAATCGTATATCTCAGATTATCTCAGCTTCATCAGAAGACATATGGTTTGTGTGAACAGTGTCAGAGATGGATTAAAAATCACAGCTTGAAGATACCCACTGTTCCCAGCCCTGCTCTTCAGTACGCATCAGATCTGCACAAAAACAGTCACTGCTTTCACTGGATGTCGTATGAGACCTGTTGTGCATTGCTTTCTCAGTAAGGGAGTATACTGAAATCACTTTGAAACCTGTTAAACATGAAAGGAGCAGCATATTCCAGGACACTTTTATTTTGATGAGACTCAAATTTAAGTATCTAACTTCAGTTGCCAGGTTTAAAAGAGCTGGTCTTCTTTTTTGCCTTAACAAAGTGAACATTTGAATTCTAAATCACGTTCAGCCAAGCCCATCACTGCCGAATTAGGGATGACAACTATACCCCACTGTGCATAGTTTCAGAGAGATGTTTTCAAATATGAATTTAGCATTCAACAAAGCTATGATTTCTTTGTAACTTTCCTGTCACCTTCACTTTGTAGGGCAGTAATCACTGAGCATTCATGAATAAGTGGTTACCCCAAAATACTGCTTGTGCTCAGTTTATTAGTCTGGGCAATACAGCTGTGTGCTGGTAACCTGTAATACTGCAAATTACTGAAAACTTGAACTGCAGAATCGAATAAACATAGAGATTAATCAAGTGCTGTGCTAATCAATTTTTCATATTTAATTAAAGAAAGTGTTTTGCTTTGGAAAGTTGCCGTGAGAACTGCAGAATTTCCATTCCCATCCCAGCAGACTGATACGGCACTGAGTGAACCTCACTGCATGGTACAGGGGGCTGGTGGGCGTCGGAGGGAGCTGGGCAGCTGCGGTGACTGAGGGTGGAAAATGGAGAAAGCTGGCATACGTTTACATCTCTTCTCTTCTGGACTGATGACTTAGTAAATATCACACGAGGCTGCATCATTTTACACCAGCTGAGATCCTGGCCTTGTATTTTGAAGACAAAAGGAGTGTTTTGAAAAGAGGGAGGGGCAAGAGTTATGAAGCACCTGGAGATGGGAAGCTGGCACGCTACCAGAGCAGCCCTTGCTTTAGTGGAGCTGTATTCAAGTGCTGCTGTGCTCTTTGCCATTGTTTCACAAAGGCAATTGTGCTGAGTTCATTAAGACATCAAAGGCAGAGAGGTCCCACCATCTATTTATTGTACAACCACTACAGCAAGTATGCAAGTGTGTTCTTCATATGCACAGAGAAATGGTAGCGGGTATTTTGTTTTCCCACCTTAGAGCATAGATTCAACATCATTTATAAACAATGAAGTCAATGAGAAATTTGAAGAATGTCTCTGAAAATAAGCCCACTTTAGAGTTGTTATCTTTCAGTGTCATTAAAGGTTAATTTGCACAATACGGAGTTTACAGAATCCCAAATGGAAGAGTTTACTGTCTTTCTGTACATTACAGACCATGGCATCAACTCCCTTCCCACTGATGTTGGCAGAAAACTCTGTCTGGTTTTGAATGCTCTAGGTTTGGTTTCCAAATACAGTCTTAGATCACGCCTACCCTGCAGAGGCAGCAGGAGTTCCCATTTACCTCGCCTTGTTAGCCCAGGCACTGTAGCAGCGGAGCTGTGGCCACATACGACTCGGCCCAGGCCGTGAAAACACAGGTTGCCTTTCTGAGGAAAGCCAGTCACAGCAATCAGATGTCATGTCACGTAGCCGTCCCCCTCCCCTCAAAATATCACAAAGCTGTTTAATTTTAAGATAGATATATTTGATATTTGCTCATGACTTTGGGTCATTTGGTTTTCTGGTCATGAAGACTTAAAATTTAGCTTTTACTAAAAAAAAATGTTATTTTCATGCAATTGCATGATGCTGAAGTATGAGGGTTTTTTAAGAAAAGACATCAAAGGGTAAAAGAAGTAGGTAGAAGTTACCAGTATCTAAAGTGGGCATGATCTGAAAGAAGGCATGTTTTCTTATGGGCATTTAAATGTTTGGAGATCTTTAGTAATGAAAAAAGTCCTGTCAAAGGATGTGTATTGAAGTGACTTGGTCTGCATGGCAATGTGAAAGTGAATGAGGATAAATTTAAAACTGATTAGCTGTGAAACTAGGATGCTTTCATTACTGGTAATGGATGAGTCAAAATAAAGTACAAATATACTTAAGATCTGGTAGGTTAAGTTTGGCTCGAGCTTTAAGTGTGACAGTGCAGGAGCAGCCTGGTCTCACTTGCGTTGCACGAGCTAGTGGAAATGCTGGCATTCATTGCCTGTGTACCCATATGATGACATGGAGCTGCTTGTATACACTTAGCAAACAAAAGCGACACAGTTGTTCCTTCTACAAAAGCAGTACGTATCATTGTACCATCTTACATGGCGAGAAAAAGAACAAGGCCACTGATCTTGGTTTCTGGAGATGTTACAACAGCCACATCACCAGTAAACTCCCTTAGTGTTCCCCTCAATGTGATATTTGTGAAAGCTGTATGCCATATGTTGTGGTCTATGTGGGTGCATTTAGAAAGCAAGCACTCACAACCATGCAAAAATAAAGCAAAAATTGGTCTTTTCTGAGCATGTGCCTATATGAATTTACCACTGCTGAAAGAACGAGCATGCTGCCTTTTCAGATGTTTTTTGGAGGGAAGGTCTGTAGCTGTATATGGAGACGCTAGTGAATGCTACTGTATTAGGGTAATAATACTGATTGATAGAAATATCCATTGCCTTCTGTGGACAGCCAGAGCAGTTGCCTTTGTGCAGACCAGAACTACCTCTGTGCCCATGGAAACAGCAGCCATTGAAAAGCAAAGCTGCAAAATTCTTGTGCGCATTAGCAGGAACATAGAGGGAACGAGATCGTGGCTGAAATAAATCCCTTACCTTTTTACATTCCTCCCATTCACTTCGGTAACTGCAGAACCAAGAACTTTGCGTTCAACTTAATTCTACATCCGTTCACTGCTTCTTGCCCCTGTAGCTCTGAGGCATTGGGCTCAAATGCTTCCCAGAGATCCTGCTAGGGTACTGCATTTCCAAATATGCTTGATGCAAGCTTTCTTTATAACCACAGAATCCTGCGTGTCGGCTGATGGACTCTGGGAATGCAGACTGCCACGGCATAGGATACTTCAGGTTGCTCAGGTCTGAGAAGCGAAACCATATCACATGCAAAAAAAGATACTGAAAATGCTTCCTTTCATGGCAAGCAGTGTCACTGCTTGTTTTTGCCTCTAAAAAAGTAGTTCATTTAGACTACCCTGCTTTGTTTTCATAAATGTAATGTATAGAAGTAATGATAAACCAAGTAAACTGTAAGGGTCCTGGCACCATCAGGCCCTTTAGAATTCATTGTAGCAGGGGAGAACATCTGTGGTCTGAAACCTCGCAAGTTTGGAACGGAATACTATTCTGTGTGTTTAACTGGCAACAAACTATTTTTAAATGCGTCTCTTATTTGTCAACATTGAATACTGACAGTAAAAAGGAAAACGTGGTCTCATATAGCTTCAGAAGAGACTAGACTATTTCTCCGAAATTCTAGTTTCTTCATCTATGGCTTCTTCCTCCAACCCCCAGTGAGCCTCATCAATGACTATGACGTTTCTAGCAGTCTGGATATATCCTTGCATCGAGGTCCAACGTCCTGCATGTGTGCTGAAGTTGTTTGAGATTCAGAGAAACTCATCATCGTGCTGTCTGCCTTAAGTATGTGGCAGTGGGCAACCTTTCATTATATGCTCCACCAGGGAAAAATTATGCATCCCCTCCCAGTGACTGACAAGAGGCAGTGAAATCTCATCGCTTTCTGCTCTCCATCATCCTGCCTCAGCCCATCAGCTAACTGACAGATGGTACATGGTCCTGTTGTGTAGGTAGTGGGAGATCAAAGAACAACTCTACAACAAAATAAACCCATAGGACACAAGTAGCTTTTAAAATGACCTCAGGAGACGTGTCAGTCAGCTCACAGTGTGGGATTTTCTCGGGTAGGAATTGCATTTACGGTTTGTGTGGTGTTTAAACTACAAAACACCCTACTGCCAACCATTTGCTCAGCTGTTTCTTCCTGAGATGAAGGAGGGAGCTGGATCTAGAGTTTCCTGTGTCCATAAACAGAGATTATAGATCTATATCTACAGCTATCTACCTGTCTATGCCGAATGTCTGTTTTTAAAATGACACTGGCTAAGTTTTGTGTAAAGCGGAGCAGAATTCTCCAGTGATGTTGATTACAACACACACTGTACACATTTCTTATTTCCAGGGGACAATGACTTAAAAAGTTGTTGAAGCAGAGAGAAGCACACGGGCCTTGGTATAGCTTAATGGCAAATCACATTTGTCAGAAGTGTAGATAAGGGAGCCTCGCTCCAAGCAATTTGTGTAACAAAAAAAAGGAACAAAACTTGACCCTGTACGCTGCTCATGCTGATCTCAGTGTGGGAGTTTTACTTGCAGGAGAGTTGTGGGATCAGTCCTTTAATATGAAGGACTTTGCCACGGTTTGCCTTTCATGACTTTCCCTTCCACCGAAGGGGGAGAATTTGAGCCTAGAATACATATTTTGTTTTCCTGTGGAGATGAGCGGTTCGGGATTTGTGAGCTTTAAAAAACCTCAAGCAGAAGCCTTCAGTAGCGTAGCAGTGAATTGCACCATGGCGAGGTGCCAGCTGGTGTGGGTGCAACTTGCTGGTGTGCAGGAAACAAGCAAGGTGTTTTCATGTGGATAGCTTCCTTAGCTGGCATTAAATGAAGTAACTTTTCTCTTAATTTGAGAATGGCTGATTTGTTGCACCGCTCATGTATGTAGATATCTTGGGTGAATAAGTCTCTCATGGAATGGTTGATTCTTTGTTCTTTACAGGCAAAAGTCTTTGCGAGATCATGGCTCTATGTGAGACACAGGCCTGAAGAGAGAGATGTTTGACTACATCCAGTGCAGGCAAGGAGGGGAAAAAAAGAGTTGAAAGCAATGTATTCACAGGTGAAATCTCAGGTGTTTGCAGGATATTGTACCAAGCTTATCTTATGCTTGGCTTAAAACCAAATAAGTACTTTTGAATGCTCTGGAGTTATTTGCTTACAAGAAGAAAACCTGACTAGTTTTTCAACTATCAAAGGTGGTAACAACTCCTTTAGAATTTCCCATTTTAAATTTGGATTTTTTGGGGTCTATTTAATTACCTGTTTACTCATAGACTGTGTAGCACAAGGCAGTTGTGGATGGTGAGAGAAGGATCTTTTGCAGTGGCTGGAGCCACTGAAGAAATGGAGAAAAATTTCTCTTCAGTTCAGCAGGAACAGCTGGAAAAGCTCTGCTGAGGAAATTAGAACTAGCCAAGCCCATCATTTCTGTCTTGATCCTCCAGTTGAAGCAGCTAGTCTTCTGGTGTCAGATCTATAAAGAACAGTTGAGTACCTTCAGGGGAGCCCCACCTTCTCCAAGAGTGATGGGAGACACCCAGTTGCCTGCCAGGCCTCTTCGGGAGAGGGGCAGTGCCTTGGCTGAGCGATGCTCGTGTGCAGCTCCAGGCCCTTCTCGCTGAGACGGGGCTGCCCTTGGCTGCAGAGGAGATGAGGTGTCAGGATGCGGAGGCCCTTGTGCTGCAGTCTGGGTAGGAGCTGCCTCTTCTGTGCAGGAACCAAGGCCTCGACTTTGTTTTGAGCAACACTAGCAAATTTATAAGCAACTGAAAGCACTCTGGAAGGCAAATACGTGTGACTTCATCTACCGTGATATGCTGTAGAGAGTTGAATTATTAAAATGCATGAGAGTTTCTCTCTTGAGCCAAATCAGGAGCTGCAGCTCGTCTCTGAGCTGAGGCCTGGCAGTAGGTCAGATTTTTACTTTCAATGTACGATAAGTACAAGGCGTTTCTCCACCTGCTTTCCTTTGGTTTTGTGAGATGAAGACTTGCCAGGAGCCTCCTCTTTGTAGCTGCCTCTAAGTGCTGTGGTCGTGCAGGCTGCAGCCTGAGACAACTCCACATGGCTCAGCAGGAGCGATGCCCAGGGGCCGCTCTGGCTGGAAAAGGGGTTGGAAAATGAGCTCGGACAATTTTCGTTGCAGTTCTTAGGCATGGAAAAACAGACTGAAACATCTCCTCTTTCCCAGACTGTGCTGGCTACTAGTGAAGAGCAAATAATGCAGAATATGACTGGTGAAGCTGCCATGTTTTCTACCACAGAGTATAAGGTACCTTTATGATACCCCTCAGGCTTTACCACTGTGGAAAAAAACCACTTGTGACTTAAGCTAAATCAAGACCAGATCTTGTCCTTTAAGGAAAAGGTTTGAGGAAGGTGCTCAGCGATGAAGCTGTATTTCCTGGGGTTTTCGTCAGGTTCTTCTTACCAAGCAAGTGCTCTCTTGGTGAATGGATGAGTGTTGGGTTCCAGCAGAGCCATGAGGAAATGAACAAAAACCATAGGAGGGCCAAGACTACTGGCATGAAGGGCTTGTGCTCCTGGCAGGCTCAGAGATGTTTTTCCCTTATGCAAATACTCTGCTCCCCCTCCCCAGTACTCCTCATCCCGGTTTCCTGGCAGTAAAAGGCCCATAAAATTGTGCTGGTAAACAAGGCATCCCGGAGTACTGCCTTGGTGGCCATGTGTGACCATGACAGACTTCATGTGTGGTCACCACGTGAAAACATATCATTTCAAAGAACTGCAAGTACAATACTTTCACTGTGGCTGGAGGTTTGACAATTCACTGGAGAGCCTCACACTTGGCTCCCATGCACTTGTTTGAGAAACGCCGCCCCAGGCACCTGTCATTTGGCTCTTAATTTCCTCCTCGGGAGACAAGGTGTTCGTGTGTGTGAGAGGAGATGTCAGGACGGCCTGTTTAAAGCTTTGGTGTAGTCACGAGCTGGGCAAAGCTTTCAGCGCGTTCCCATAGAGTGCATGTGGGGAAGGAGTGCAGAGCGCTCGCAGGGGACAAGTACCCTTGGCGGGCAGAGCAGCCTCTGAGACCTGAGGGACCAGCAGAGATTTGTGGCGGCCGGAGGAGCCTGCCCAGCCCTCGGTGCTGCAGCGTGAA